>Ga0302326_10001025_pt1 | contig 73200 bp, 59 predicted proteins | sample Palsa_T0_3_FD_202264 | JGI IMG/M metagenome (GOLD analysis project Ga0302326, IMG submission 202264) | Peat permafrost microbial communities from Stordalen Mire near Abisko, Sweden - Palsa_T0_3 | ecosystem: Environmental > Terrestrial > Soil > Palsa > Peat permafrost | place: Sweden: Abisko... | reverse complement strand
AGCTACGGCTCGGCGACCTTCGTACCGGGCGCCCCCGGTCAGCCCGGGGCACTCATTCAGCTGGATCCGGGGGTTGTGCTCTCCATGAGCGAGAGTCTCACCCTCAATTCACCGGCGCTCGGGATGACTTCGGGGGTGGCGACGCTCAAGGCACCGGCAGTGACGCTGACGAATACCTCCGGCAATGTCACTTCGAGCGCTGGTACTGGCGGCAGTGGCGCGCTTACCGTGCAGGGTAGCTTCATCGATCTGCTCGGAGCCCAAACCTTCCAGGGGATCGGCAACGCCATCCTCTCGAGCACCGGGGATGTGCGACTGGACAGCCTCTTTTATGGGGCTGCCTCTGGCCTGCAGTACTTCGGCGATCTGAGCGTCGGGGGCAATCTGACCATAGCCGCGGCACGCGTTTATCCCTCCACGCTGTCGCAATTCACACTGTCCTCGAGCGCGCCGGCGGGTCTCATCTCGATTACCCAGAATGGCGCTTCGCCGGGCGCGCCGCTTTCGGCGGGCGGGTCGGTCACCATCCAGGCCGATCGGATTGTCAGTTCCGGCACGCTCTACGCGCCCTTCGGCCAGCTGTCCCTGCAGGCCGCCGACACCTTGACCTTGGCTCCCGGTAGCGTGACCTCCGTCAGCGCCGGCGGCGAGATCATTCCGTTCGGCAACGTTCAGAACTCCGTCTGGTACTACCAGAACGGCCAGACGGTGCAGACCGTTTCGGGAATCCCGCAACGCCAGGTCAGTCTTAATGCGCCATCGATCAGCATCGCCAAGGGGGCGACCGTTGATCTGCAGGGCGGTGGGGATCTGTACGCGTACGAATGGGTGCCGGGTGAAGGCGGGAGTACGGATGCGCTCGCTAACAGCGCGGTCTCCGGCCTGTACGCCATCCTGCCGCAACTGCGCGGCCAGTATGCTCCCTTCGATCCTGAGGAATCCGCGAGCAGCGGTCTGACCCCCGGCGCCAGCGTCTACCTCTCCGGCAGTAGCGGCCTTTCGGCCGGAGTGTATCCGCTCCTACCGGCGCGCTACGCGCTGCTGCCCGGGGCATTCCTGGTGCAGGAGGAAGCCGGCACTCAGGGGAGCATTGTGCCGGGCCTTTCCAAAACCGCACCCACCGGCGTGCCGCTGGTCGCCGGCTACCTGACGTTCGACGGCACAGGATTCGGCTCCCCGCTCTACAGCGCGTTCGCCGTGTATCCGGGAAGCTACGGCAGGACTCTGGCGACTTACCAAGACTCGTTCGCGTCCACCTATTTCGGCCAGGCCGCATCGCAGGCCGGGCTGCCGACACCGGCCCTGCCGGCGGATGCCGGCGCGCTGTCCATAAACGTCACCGCCGGCGCCCAGGCGCAATTGTCGATCCTCGGCCAGGTCCTGACCGCGCCCGCGAGCGGTGGGGCGGCGGCCGCTGTCGATGTCAACGCCGCGAATATCGATGTAGTGGCGAGCTCGGGCGCCGCGACCCCGGCTGGCTCGGTACAGTTGATCGGCTCGGTGCTGGCAGGGTGGAACGCGGGGCAACTGCTGCTCGGCGGCCAACGCAGCGCTGACGGCAGCAGCATCACGGTCTCGGCCAACAGTGTCACCGTAGGCTCGGGCGTGGTGCTCTCGGCTCAGGACGTGACGCTGGTCGCCGGCTCCACGATCGACATACAGTCGGGAGCGACCGTCGCTTCGGTGAGCGGGCTGAAATCATCGGCCGCGCCCGCTGCAGCCCCTCCCCAGACGCCCATAGTGCTTGAGGACGCAGGTGCCAACGCGGCGCTGCTCGCCGTGTCGGACACCGAGCTCCCGGTTGTTACGCGCACGGCCACGACGGCACCGGGTGGCACGGTGACGCTCGAGTCGGGAGCCAACCTTAAATCCGCCGGCGCGATCGCGGTCGAGGGCCCGGGGGCCGTGACGCTCGCAGGCTCCATCGCCGATCACGGCGCGAGCGTCTCCCTGGCGACGGGTGATATTCGTTTCGGCGGGCCCTCGGGCACGGCGGGCGGGCTGACGATTGACCCTGCGCTGCTTGCGACGCTGCAGCAGGCGCAGGCGCTGCGCCTGTCGGCAGACGCCATTGAGGTGCTGCAGAACACCTCGCTTAACGCGCCCTCCCTGAATTCGCTCACGCTGGTTGCCGGCTCGCTCAATGCCACTCCCGCGGTGACCGCGGCTTTCGGCGCCAAGTCGATCGCACTTCAGGGCACTGCCCCCAGCACGGCGACGGCCGTTTCGGGGACGGGCCAACTGACTTTCACCGCCAACGATCTCACCATCGGCCCCGGTACGTTGGTGGTCAACGGCTTCGGCGTGACTACAGCCAATGTAACCGCTCAGCTCTCAGGCAGCGGCACCGGCGGCGTCCTCTTTGGCGGTAACGCGGTCCTGAATGCTGGCGTCATCACCGGCGCCAACGCCGCTAATCTGACCCTCGCCGCTCCCAACGGTCAGCTGACGGTGTTGCGCGCCTCCTCCGCAGCTGGCTCCGCGGGCGGACTCGGCGCCCTGGTTAACCTGAGCGCCTCATCAATCGACGATCAGGGAGCGATCCTCGTCCCGAGCGGCGCTGTAGTCCTGACCGCGGCCAATGAGTTGTCGCTCGGGCCGACGGCCGTGATCGACGCCAAGGGGGAGACCCTGACGATAGCCGGGGAATCCCTGAGCTCGCCGGGCGGCACGGTGAGCCTGAGTTCCGGCGGCACGCTGACAGCGGCTGCCGGCTCGCGCATCGACGTCAGCGGCGGCACGGGGGCCGATGCGGGCGATGTCACCATCACCGGCGCCGCGGTGGTGCAGCTCAATGGCGCGCTCTCGGGAGCAGCAACCGGCGGGGCGCGGGGTGGCAGCTTTTCGCTCGACGCCGGCCAATTGTCCGGCTCATTCGACGCGCTCGCGGGCATCATTCAGAGCGGTGGGTTCACGACGGCGCAGAGCTATCGAGTCCGTAGCGGTGATCTCCTCCTCGGTGCCGGGCAGAGCGTGACAGCCAATCAGGTCGAGCTCGTTGCCGATTCGGGCAACATCGGCATCGCCGGCGTCATCAATGCGCCCGCCGGAGATCTGCGGGGCAGCATCTCTTTATTCGCCGGTCAGACTTTCGAGCTTCTGTCCACCGGTCAACTGCATGCGGACTCCCCGACGGGGGTGCGCGGCGGCAGCGTGGAGATCGGTACGACGCAGGGGCAGATCACGCTCGATCCAGGCAGCGTGGTCTCCGCTCAAGGCACTCAGGACCCGGGTTCCCTCACGCTGCGGGCTCCGGTCGTAGGATCCGACGACGTGGCCGTAAGTCCCCTGAACGGCGTCAATCTCTCCGGCCTCTCCAGCGTGATCGTAGAGCCCGTGCTGACTACGGTGCTCAGCACCGATCCCACCAGCACCACGAGTCTGGACGCGAGCACGCTCGCGGCGATTCAGAGCGCCACTACCACGTATATGTCGGCAGCCGCGGGCGCGATTCCCACGCGCCTGGCCGCCTCCGTGCCACTGGTGGTGGAGCCGGCAGTGGAGCTTCAGTCAGCTGGCGCTGTGAGCGTTACCGATCCGCTGGACCTGTCGGCTTGGCGCTTCAATGGCCAGCCCGTCGACCTGTTGGTGCGCGCCTCTGGCTCGGTAACCGTCGCGGGCTCGATCTCGGACGGCCAGCAGCAGGGAATTTTCGGCCCGGGAAGTTTCGACCTGCTCCCCGGTCCTTCGAGCTCGATCGGACTGATCGCGGGCGCCGATCTGACGAGCGCCGACCCGCGGGCGGTTATGGCAGGCTTGCCCGCGGATCTGACCATCGACGCCGGCGTTGTGATCACGACTGGCACCGGCAACATCAGCCTCGCCGCCGCACGCGATGTCATCTTCGGCGGCACCGGCGCCACCGTGTATACCACCGGCCTCGCCGCGGTACCGACCGTGGGTCTGCCGGGCCAGCGCTCCAGTCTCACCGTGCCCACTTCCGGGGGCAACGTCGAGATTCAGGCGGGTGGCGACGTGATCGGCTCACCCATCTCGCAAAGTGTCTCGGACTGGCAGGTGCGCGAGGTCACCAAGGCGGGCGTAGCACTCTGGGGTGTCGATCTGTCGCAGTTCGATCAGCTCGGATACAACGTCGCGACCCTGGGTGGGGGTGATCTGAGAGTCAGCGCGGGCGGCAACATCACCACACTATCCGCGGCTGCGGCCGACAGCCGCGCGCTGGTGAACGGTGCCCCGGTGGTCCTGGCGAGTGGCGGCCTGGCGGTGCATGCCGGTGCGGATATCGACAGCAGCCAGTTTTCCCTCGCCGATGGCAGCGGCCGGATCAGCGCCGGCGGCTCCTTCGGCTCGGCATTCAACGATCCATCGCTGAACCTTCCGGTGGGCACGTTGCTGGTCCAGGAGAACTCGCAGCTCACTGTGGTGGCTCGCGGCGACGTTCTTCTCGCCGCGGATGTCAATCCGACCATCATCGAGCAGCCGCTGGTTTCGCCCCACAATAGCAGCACCTTCCTGAGTTACGGGGCCACCTCGTCGCTCGACGTCATGAGCATAGGCGGCAGTCTGACCTTCGACCCGAACACCGGCGCTTTGCAGGCGCTGCTCGGTCAGGCTCAGGGCGGTAACACCGACAGCACCCTACTGCAGATGCTGCCGGCAACGGTGAGAGCGAGCGCGCCCAGCGGCGATCTCACGCTGGGCGGCAGCTTCATACTAATGCCCTCCACGCGCGGCCAGCTGTCGCTCATGGCTGGTGTCGATCTGCAAGGCGGCGCGGAGGGAAGTTTCGTTGCGATGTCCGACGCACCCGCCGGCACCTACCCGACGGTGGACAATCCGACCGTCGCTGTCAACGATAACGCCTTCTCCCTGCAAGGCGCACTGCATGTCGGCGACACGCAACCGGTGATCATCGCGGCCGGTGAAGATATCACCGGACTGGGCTTTCAGTTGCCGAAGGCCGCACAGATCAGCGCGGGCCGGGATATCGTAAATCTCGACCTCGTGGGGCAGAACCTCTCGCCCACCGATACGACCGTGATCATGGCCGGCCGCGACATCGTCGAGCAGCCGAACGAGTTTGCCAACGGCATCGAGGTTGCAGGGCCGGGGGCGCTCGATCTGCTCGCGGGCCGCAATATCAATCTCGGGGCGTCGAATGGTGTTACCACCACCGGGCGCCTCACGGATTCCTTCATTAGCGACCCGAACGGCGCGAGCATCACACTGTGGGCCGGCCTTGCCACGGCGCCGAAGGTGAGCGGCTTGCTGACCGACGTAGTGGCGAAATCCTCGAGCCTGCAGGCGATGCTGGTGAGCTTCATGGAACAGCAGTCCGGCGTGTCCGGACTCACCTTCGCGCAGGCGCAGAGCGCATTTCTTGCGCTGCCGTTCATGGCGCAGGAGCCCTTCGTCGCGGACACTTTCTTTGGCCAGCTACTGCAGTCCGGACTCGCCGCCGCCACCGCCAACGCGGGCTACGCTCAGGGCTACGCCGCCATCGACGCCCTGTTTCCCGGCAGCTCCAGCTCGAGCAGCCTCTACCAGGGTGATATTCAGCTGCCTTTCAGCCGGGTCTATAGCCTCTCCGGCGGCGCCATTTCGATGCTGGCCCCCGGGGGTCTGGTCAACGTGGGCCTGGCGTTTGCGCCCGTGGGCGCACCGGCGCGCACGCCGTCGCAACTGGGAATTGTCGCCGAAGGCGCTGGCGACGTCCGCATGTACTCCGCGGGGGATGTCGATGTGAACGCCTCGCGCATCTTCACCTTACTCGGCGGCAATATTCAGATCTGGTCGAATTTCGGCAGTATCGATGCGGGCCGCGGCTCGAAGACCTCCATTTCGGCACCGCCTCCACAAGTGCAAGTGGACTCCCAGGGCAATGTGACGCTCGATTTCTCCGGTGCGGTGGCCGGCAGCGGTATACGCACCATTGTCACGGAGCCCGGTGTAAGCCCGGGCAACGTTTACCTGACGGCGCCTGTGGGTAGCGTCAATGCGGGCGACGCGGGCATCGTCTCCGCAGGTGGGCTGTTCGTATCCGCCGCGCACGTCGTAGTCGGTAATGGCGGCTTTACCGCCGGCGGCGCCGAGGCCGGCGTGCCGCCGGCCGTGAGTGGACTCGGAGCGTCGCTGTCCGGCGCCTCGAGCGCCGCGAGCAGCGCAACCAACAGTTCGAGCAATGCGGTCGCTGAAGCTGCCCAGGGTCAGCAATCGGCTGCCCCCATTGCGGACAGTCAGATGTCATGGCTCGAAGTCTTCATAGAGGGCTTCGGCAATGAGAACTGCAAGCCCGACGATGCCGAATGCCTCAAGCGCAACGGCGCTCACTAAGCGCGGGCCGCTGGCGGCTCTCCCGTGGGCGGGTGGCGACACATCGGGCTGTCACAAAGGGTGGGTAGGCTTCGCGCGATGAAAAAGCGTGGCACGGCGATCTGCACGGGGCTAGGGCTTGCGCTGCTCCTGGCGCAGGGAATTTGCAGTGCGGACAGCAAGGCGGTAGACGCGGTCAAAAGCGCTCTTCATGCGCGCTATCCGGATACCAGGGTCGAGGATGTGAGGCCGGCGCCGATCCCGGGCTGGTACGAGGTGTTTACCAGCTCACACCAGCTCGTCTACAGCGACGCCAGTGGTGAGCACCTGTTCGTGGGCAAGCTGCTTGACACGCGAACCGGTAAGGACCTCGCAGCGGAGACCCTCGAGCAGCGCCTCAGCATCGACTTTCAGAGCCTGCCCCTGGAGCAGGCCATCAAGATCGTCAGAGGCAGCGGCGCCCGCCGCCTCGCAGTATTCGAAGATCCGGACTGTCCCTACTGCCAGAAGCTCGAGCCACAGCTGGCAAATCTGCATGACGTGACGCTCTATGTCTTTCTCTTCCCGCTCGCGGAGCTGCATCCCCAGGCGCGCGTGCACGCCCACGCGATCTGGTGCGCGCCGGATCGCGCCGACGCCTGGTCGCACTGGATGCTCGAGCGCAAAGACCCAGAGTCAGCCGACTGCACTGGCGATCCCATCGAGCAGTTACAGACCCTGGGCGCTGCGCTGAGCGTCACGGGCACGCCCACCCTGTTTCTGCCGAGCGGCAAGCGGCTTGAGGGCGTGATCCCGGCGCAAGACCTGGAGCGGCTGCTCGCCCTGCAGTCCAACAACGATGCCAAGGCAAACTCTGTCGCGCAGGAGCAGGCATCGTCGAACGTCAACAAACTGTCATCTCGTGCGGCGATAGTTACGCCGTAGGCCTGCCAGGCTCTTCGTTTTACAGTCGGCGACGGCAGGCCGGAGCAGAACAAAACCAGCACCGTTTGCCGTCACAGTGCCGCATTGCTTCAAGCGCGGCCTCATTGGCGTTGCGACCGGATTGTCTCAGCCGATTAAGAGGGAAGTACGCATTTGACACCGCCTGCACAGCGCTGGGTCGCCGCCCTGTGTCTGCTGACGCTCACCTGTGCCGGTGCTCCGGCATGGGCCGATCCTCCCTCGAATGAGCGCAGTCTCACCGAGTTGCAGAATACCGTCATCAACCTGCTGCAGGCCCTGGTCGACAAGGGCCTGCTGACGCGCGAGCAGGCACAGCAACTGGTCAAGCAGGCGCAGGACAAGGCCGCCACTGACGCTGCCAGCGCCGCGGCGGCAAATGCCACGCAGGCCAAGGAGGACCAGAACGCGGTGCGCGTGCCATACGTGCCGCAGATCGTCAAGGATGAAATCAGCCAGCAGGTCGCTCAGGAGGTCAAGCCGGCGGTGGAAGCTGACCTCGCCAAGGACAACAAGATGCCCCCCTGGCTGGCGCGCGTCAGCGTGTTTGGCGACCTGGTCGTACGCGGTCAGGCCAACTGGTATCCGTCCGGCAACGGGCAGATCCTCAATTACAACACCGTGAACACAGCCGGCGGCATCACGAAGGCAACCTACCCCTACCTCGACACGACTGATAACGCCTATTTCCTGCGCCTACGGGCGCGACTCGGGGTCGAAGCCAGAGTGACGGACACCCTGAAGGCCTACATCCGCCTCGCCTCCGGCTCACTCACCAACGTCGCGGGCTCTGAAAGTCAGACCCTGGGTCAGTACGGCAATCGCTACAACGTCGGCATCGACCAGGCCTATCTCATCTGGAACTCGAGCACCCCCGACACGCTCCCGATCGCGACCGTCATGGGAGGGCGCACGCCAAATCCCTGGTTCTCGCCGACCGAGCTGGAATTCGCGCGCGATCTGACCTTCGAAGGCATTGCAGAGACCACGCGCCTCGGCTGGGGCGACGGCGACGCCGATGCCTCGCACGTTTACCTGACCCTCGGCGGCTTTCCGATGCTCATGTCGCCGCTGCAGCCTTCGCAGAGCAAGTGGCTGGTGGGGGCGCAGCTGGGTACCAATCTGCGCTTCAACGATGGTGAAGATCATCTGCGCCTGGCGGCAGCTTTCTATGATTATTTCAATGTCACCGGTCAGGTGAACTCCCCATATTCGACGCAGTTGAACTACACCGCGCCCGCGTTCGTTCAGAACGGCAATACGATGTTCAACATCGCCAATAACCCAGGCGACCCGACGGCGCAGCTGTGGGCGCTGGCATCAAAGTTCCGCATCGCGGATCTTGCCGCCCAGTATGAGCACTACTTTGATCGCTACTCTATGGCGGTCGTCGCTCAGGCCGCCCGCAACTACGGTTATCACCTCGCCGATATCGAGGCTCTGAGTGGCCAGTCGTTCTCCTCCCCGCAGAACAAGGGCTACGTCGGCGAGTTCAGTTTCGGCGATCCGCTCGTTGACCGCTTCGGCCTGTGGCGCGCGGCGGTCGGATATCGTCACGTGCAGAGTGATGCGGTGCTCGATGCCTGGACCGATGCCGACTTCCACGAGGGCGGCACCAATGCGACCGGCTATTACTTGTGGGGGTCCGTTGGGCTCGCCTACAACACCTGGCTACGCGTGCGCTACATGAGCGGGAACGAGATCACCGGTACGCGCTACGCCCTCGACATCCTGCAGATCGACGTCGGTACCCGCTTCTGAAGCCCGCGTTGAGTCTGTGCGGTTTCGCTCCCCGCGACGATGATCCGTCCAGCCGCGCTCAGAGCCTGCAACAAAAACGTCATATGACGCCGAAGATAATTTTTCACCGTCACGACGCGGCCGCGCGCCGTGCGTACAATACCGAGGCGCGCCGCAGACGCGACATGCGAACCGCCGCGTACCAATGCTTCACTTTCTGAAGTGCCTGAGCCGAACTATGGGTTCTACGTCTCGCTTCCCTGCGTTGCTCGCCTGGGTGCTCGGCCTTCTCGGCACGTTGTGTGCGGGCGATGCCCTTGCCTGGTGGAACGGTGACTGGAATTACCGCAAGGAGATCGATTTCGATCTCACGGCGACCGGTGCCGACGTTGCCGGTGCGCCGACCGATGTACCGGTCCTGATTCGCCTGAGCCTGGGAAATTTTCAATATTTCGCCGATGCCAAGCCGGACGGCTCGGACTTCCGTTTCATCGCCGCGGACGACAAGACGCCGCTCGCCTTTCACATCGAGCGCTTCGATCCGCAGGCGCAGATCGCGCTCGTATGGGTGCGGTTGCCGCGCCTGGCGGGTGGGGCCAAGACCGACAAGATCCTGCTTTACTACGGCAACAAGAGCGCGACGAGTGCGTCGGATCCGGCCGGGACCTACGACGCGAATCAGGCGCTGGTGTACCACTTCGGCGCGCCCAAGGGCTCCGCGCAGGACGTGACTGGGTATAAGAGCGAGCCCAGCGCCTTTAACGCGGAAGTGAATCCGGCATCGCTGATCGCCGCGGGAGCTAAGTTCGCTGGCGGGCAGACGATCGTGATTCCCGCCACCGCGGCCGTGCACCTGAACCCGGCCAAGGGCTTCACGTTGTCGACATGGGTACGCTTCGATGCCGCCCAAGGCGCGCAGGCCTACATCGCACAGCTCGCTGATCAGGGTAAAGAGCTCGTGCTCGGCCTCAATGGCGCCCAGGTGTTTGCGCGCTACGCGGGCGGTGCCACTCCCGTAACGCTCACGCAGCCGGATCAGCTCACCCCCGCCGAGTGGCATCACCTCGCCGTAACCATTGGCAGTGGCCGGCTCACCCTGTTCGTCGACGGCTCCGATGTCGCGCATAACAACATCGACGCCCAGGAGATGGGCGGCACGCTCACGATCGGTGGCGCGGCTGCGAATTCCAACTATTACAGTGGCGAACTCGATGAACTCGAAGTATCCAGCATCGTGCGCAGCGCGGACTGGCTGAAGGCCGCGGCGCGCAGCCAGGGTTTGGTGGCACCGCTGGTGGTGTATGGCGGGGACACGCAGAAGGAGGGCGGGCACGAGTCATACTTTGTCACCACGCTGCGCAACGTCACGAGCGACGGCTGGGTTGTCATCGGCATTCTGAGCATCATGTTCATCGCCTCGATCATCATCATGATCTTGAAGGCGCTCTATCTGAACCGTGTGGCGAAGGGCAATGCTGCCTTCCTCGAGCGCTTCTACAAAGAGACCGCCGATGATCCCGCGGCGATCGAACGGCGCACCGCCAAGAGTGGCGACGACGAGGAGTTCGGTATCTCGACGTTGTCGCAGCTTTATCACCAGGGCATGCAGGAGACGCTCAAGCGCTTCCAGGGACAGGCGGCGGGCGCCGATCGCGTACGCACGCTCTCCGCACAGTCGATCGAGGCGATCCGCGCCACCATGGATGCGGGTCTTACGCGGCGCCTGCAGCAACTGAATGCCAACATGGTATGGCTCACGGTGTCGATCGCCGGGGGGCCTTTCCTGGGACTGCTCGGCACGGTCGTCGGTGTCATGATCACCTTCGCGGCGATCGCCGCTTCGGGCGATGTCAATATCAACGCCATCGCGCCCGGCATCGCCGCGGCACTGGTGGCGACCGTCGCCGGTCTCGGCGTGGCGATCCCGTGCCTGTTCGGCTACAACTATCTCAACACGCGCGTCAGGGAGATCGGCGCCGACATGCGCGTGTTCGTCGATGAGTTCGTCACGCGCATCGCCGAGACTTACTCCTAAAGGAGCGCGCGCCATGTCGGGTCACGGCAGCAGCGAAGAAGGCGGCGTCTACGACGAGATCAACATCACGCCGATGCTGGATCTTGCGTACGTGCTGCTGGTCATTTTCATCATCATGACGACTGCGGTGGTGCAGGGCATCAAGGTCAATCTCCCCAAGGCGAGTGCCCAGCCGACCCTTGCGGAGAACAAGACCAAGGCGATAACCGTGACCGCCGATGGCACGGTCTACCTCGACACCTTCCCGGTCAGCATGCAGGAGCTGGAGAACATGCTGCGCCAGTACAAGGCGGCCAACCCCAGTCTGCCGGTGATTATCAAGGCCGACGCCACGATTCAATATCAGCGGGTGGTGGATATCCTCGATATGTGCGGGCGGCTGGAAATTACCCAGCTCGGTCTTGTGACGCAGAAGATAGTGAAGTAAGCCGCCCCATGGCCAAGAAGGGCAAATTCCGCTACCTGCCGGCACTACTGCTCGGAGTGGGCGTGATGTCACTCGGCGTTGGCGCCATTGCGCTCATGCGCAATTTCCTGCACAGCGCACCGCCGCTGCCAAAGCAGCAGATCCAGGAAGTCCATCTCATCCGCCCGCCGCCACCGCCGCCGGACCTGCCGCCGCCGCCACCGCCGCCGCCGGAAGAAAAGGTCAACGTCCCCGATCCGCAGGACAAGCCCGACCCGACGCCTTCGAACGAACCTCCCCCGAGCGAGAGGCTCGGCCTCGATGCTGAGGGGAGCGCCGGCGGGGATGCCTTCGGGCTCATGGGAAATAAGGGCGGCCGGGATCTGCTCGGCTCGGGCGGCAGCGCCTACGTGTGGTACGCGGGCCTGCTCAAAGACCAGATTCTCGAGCAGCTCAACACCGAGAAACAGGCACACCACGGCGAATACTCGCTGCTGGTTCATGTCTGGGTCCGCAACGACGGATCCATCGATCATGTGCGCATCGTTGAGGGGACCGGCAACCGCGAGCGCGACAGCGCCATTGAATCCGCACTCGCGCGTATCAAGCGCCTTTCGCAGGCGCCGCCCAACGACATGCCCGAGCCGATCAGTCTGCGAATCGTCTCACGTGGCTGAGCAGGCAGCGAAGGAGTCCCCTATGCAGCGCGTTCCCGGTTGGCTGATGGCGCTGGTGGGCATCGTCTCCCTGGTCGCCGCCGATACGGGCTTCGCGCAGACGGCCCGCTCGGGGGGCAATGCCAGCGCGCAGCTCATGCAGCAGATGCAGGAGCTCGCCTCTGAGCGCACCACGCTGCAGGCCGAAAACGACAAACTGAAAAAGCAGCTCGCGGATGTCACCAAGGACCGTGATGCCCTGAAGGCCGGGCAGCAGACCGAGGACCGCCGCGCCAAGGATTCAGCCGCCGCGTTACAGCACAGCAAGGCGCAAGGTGAGGCCGAAGCTCAGGAGTTGACGCAGACCAAGGCGAAGCTGCAGGAGCTGATCGGCAAATTCCGCGAGACGCTGACCAAGATGCGCGAGATCGAAGCCGAGAACAGTGCCAGCAAGCAGACTCTCGCGACGCGCCAGCAGCAGCTATCCACGTGCGCAGATCGCAACGTCGGGCTGTATCACCTCAACGACGAGATCCTGGCGCACATGAAGAAGCAGCCCGGAATGTTTTCCTGCGTGGCCAGTGCCGAGCCGTTTACCCAGATCGCACGCATCCGCAATGACAATCTGGCGGACGACTACCACTACCGTGCGCAGGAGCTGCAGCACTCGGTACCGGCAAAGGCGGCCGCGGCGCCCGGCGGCGCCGCCCCGTCGCCCGAGGTTCCCGCCGCGCCACCCTCGCCACCCCCGGCGGCCGCCCCGCTACCTGCGCCTGCCTCACCGCCTGCACCGGACACCAAGACGGATCGATGAGCCATGGGGGCGGTCGCCCGCCTGGGCGCCACGCCTAACCGGAGCGAGCGACGGTCGCGTGCGGCCGGCCTCTGAGCTCTATCACCCGCCGCCATCTGCAGCGCAGGCCCTGCGGTCTCAAAGCGGGCAATTGGGGACAGCTGGCCGCCTAAATCCGCGCTTGGCTCACTCCACTGAGCCGATTCTTCGGCGGCCGGATGCCGGAATGGAGCCCCCCGCGTCCGGCAACGGGCAGCGAACTTCACCTCGGGACCCGGGGCGGCCGACCGCACGATGGTCTTCATCTGGTCGAGACCAGCTTCTGCTGCGCGCGAGCGCGTAACAGTCAGGATGGACACCTCAGAAGCTCAGCGGTCCTGAGCGGCACCGCGCAACCCCGTTGCACTCCGGCAGTGCAGCGGCCGTGCGCGCATGCACTGAACCCACCAACGTCATGCCTTGCGAGCCCTGGAGCCGGTCAAGCGTCATCGAAGCGAAAAGTACCTGCAACACATAGGGCCTACTGTCGGCACGGTCTCGCATAACAATGCGCACACGTTGCGGGGAGTCTCAGTGGAAGGTCGCAAACAGGCTGTTTCGATTCGGATGAGTGGGACGGACGTCAATAAGGTGAAGAGGCTGGCGGCGCGGCTGGGTGTACGAGATTCGGACGTCATCCGCTTCGCGGTGAAAAGCATGCTGCGCAAGCTCGGGCCGCTCTACGACCCCGACGTCCACGGGCGCAATTTAGTGCCGGTCTTTGTCGAGTCGGGCGCCGAGCTGTTGCGCTTCTTCGACATCGACACGGCGAAACTCGAGAGCATCATCAATCAGGGGGTTCACGCCGAGCGCTGCGTCGATCGCGACGACATCGCCTTGCTGGCGCTCACCGGGGCCCAGGAGCCGTACGCGGCCCTCAAGCTGAGCGAACTCGACCCGAGTGACCGCCCGCGCAAGGGGGCTGCGGAGTTAGCCGAGTCGCTGCGCCAGTACCTGTATGCCAAGTACGTCTATCGCCCCACGCCCGCGGGGGAAACGCCTCGCGCAGAGCTGCTGCGCGATCCGGTGCGTCTCACGCTGGCCGTGGATCAGGAGCTCGCCTAAGGAAGGATGACTATGAAATCGACCCAGGGAACCTCAACCGCGCGCCGCCAACGAGTGGCATGGACAGGCGCATTTGCCGGTTTACTGCTCTGCAGCATCGCTCCTTGCCACGCCGATATGGTGTTGCTGAGCGACACGACGCTCGTAAGCGGAAGCGGTTCGGCGGACTTCACATTCAACGCGCCAGGTCCGGGCACAGTTTCCGTGGCACTGACGAATATCGCGTGGCCCCAAACCCTCAGCAATCTCAGCTTCCTGGCGAGCACGCCTTCGACGGTCCTGTCCTCGTGGTCGACGTCCGCCTCGCAAACGGGCTCGTTCGGTGTCAATTCCAGTGGCACTTACTTCGCGGACGTACAGGCGATCGCTGGGGGACCGATGAACCTGGGCGTTTATTCGCTCGAGCTCACCTTTTCGCCCCAAACTCCGGTGCCGCTGCCCGCCAGCAGCTGGCTGTTGCTGGCGGGGATACTCACGATCGTCGGTTGGCTGCGCACGAAGGGCGGCGCCTGGGGCAGTCCGGAAGTAAAGACTCACCCGGCATAAGGTCGACGCCATGCGCGCTCCCCTGTCGCGCCGGAGCCTTGAATCGCCGGATGCCCTGCGCTGCCGGAAGCGCGCTTTCGGTGGGGCGATCAAGTCCAGACGTAGGCGAAATGAAATCGTAACGTCTGACAGATAGCATGATCTGCGAATAACTAAGCGGGCGAACGGGGTTTGGGGCGCCACGACATTGTCATCTGTCGTGCATAACCTTCTCCGGCTGCCGCGACGCGGCGCACTGACGGTGGTCGGCAGGCAGGAACCAGCGCACGGGCTGCCGAACCGTTGCAATACATCGAACTGGGTCGGTTACCGGGGCGGGTTGGGCGATGCCGCCGACGTCGGTAGTCGCAGGAACGACTGAGAGAACGACCCAATGGCACCCTTAAGAATCGCGGTGTGCGCCTGGACGGTGCTGCTGACCGCCATGCTGCTGAACCTCGCGGTGCAACCAACCCAGGGCGCACGCGCCGACGAAGCTGCAGCGGTCCAACCAGTGGATGCCGGCTACCTCGTACAGCCCGGCGACACCCTGTCGATCACAGTCTGGAAGGAGCAGGATCTCCAGGGCGACATCCTGGTCCGGCCCGATGGGGGTCTGACCTTCCCGCTGGCGGGGGAGATCGAGGCCTCAGGTCACAGGGTCGACGACATCCGCAAGGCATTGCAGGCGCGGCTTACCAAGTACATTCCTGATCCGGTCGTCACGGTACTGGTAAAGAAGACTGACGGCAGCCGCATCTTCGTCGTCGGAAAGGTCAATCGTCCGGGAGACTTCCCGCTGATCCGTCCCATGGACGTCATGCAGGCGCTGAGCCTGGCGGGCGGCACGACGCCGTACGCCGACGTCAACGGTATCCGGGTGCTGCGACGCGAGGCAACGGGCCAGCAGGTCTTTCGCTTTCGCTACGATGACATCCGCCGCGGCAAAGACCTATCTCAGAACATGCTGCTGCGCAGCGGCGACACGGTAATCGTGCCGTGACCCGTCGCACCGGTATCGCGCACCTCATCATGTTGACGACCATTGCGACCAGCGGATCCCGGAGCTCGCCAGGGGCAGACTGGAGCGGATCGGTTGACGCCACTGCCGATGGCGGTTACGTGAGCAACCCGCAGCTGCTTCCGCATTCCGGGGTGACTGACGAGTCCGCCGTGTTGACGGCGGACGGCAGTGCCGTGATGCAGACCGAGCGGGCGCAGCTGACCGTGACCCCTCGGGTGTCGCTCACCCGCTATGTTCACAATTCGGACCTCGACTTCACGGTGGGCAGCATCGATCTGAATTCGCTGGAGAAATTCGAGCGCGGACAGCTGACGGTCGCAGGCGAGCTGCTGACCGACAGCACGCTGGTCAGTGAACTCGGACTGACAGGCGCCACGCGCGTTAATCGCCGGCACGACGCCGCCACGCTTTCAGTCGGCTATCAGTACAACCAGACCGAGCGGCTGGCGTGGGTGCTGCAGGGTAGCGGGCAAGTCACTCGCTATAGCGACTCGCCGCAGTTCGGGCTCGTCAACTACAACTACGCCTCCGTGCAGCTCGGGCCGACGTGGAACTTCACCGAGCGCGTGCAGGGCTCGCTGACGCTCGAGGCCGACCGTATCCTCCCGCAGGACACACCGACCCAGAACGCCTACTCGGCGACCGTGCAAGTTAAGCGCAATTTCAGCGAGCAGTACTCCTGGCGGGCCTCGCTGGGAGCCTCGAAAGTCGAAGAGGGCAGAACCGATTACGGGACGACTCCGGTATACCAGCTGGGAGCGACTCGCCAGGGCGAGCGCGTGCAGTGGGATGTCTCGTTCGGCCGCAGCGTCTTGCCGATCGGCTTCGGGCTGCTCGCGCGCTCGCAGCAGGCGACGTTGAATCTGGCAGCGAATGTCTCCGAGCGCAGCGCAGTCAGCCTGACGTTTAGCGGCATCCGAACCGAACCAGTCGTTGCGTCTGATTTCCTGGTTTACGCCGGGGCATCCTGGGGACAGCTTGTCGCCCAGTGGAAATATAACCTCTCGCAGCACTGGGCGCTGTCGGTCTCCTATCTGGAGGCGCAGGCGCGCAACGGGAATCTGGCGCAGCTTGGAATCGGAAACCAGGGTCGTATTGGGATCCTATGGCAGAGCGGGCGCCTATGACGAGCGTTGAAGAAGCAACCGAGGCGGCTGCCGAAGAGACAGGCCGCTCACCAAGCCTCCTGCTGGCGATCCGCCATCGCATCCGGCCGTTGCTGCTGATCATCGGGGCCGTCCTCCTCCTCAGCATTCTGGCGGCAATCTTCTGGCCGCCGCGTTATAGCGCCACGGGCACCATCCTCATCGAGCAGCAGGAACTGCCGAATGAGCTGGTGCGCTCTACGATTTCAAGCTACGCGTCGCAGCGCGTGCAGGTCATCAGCCAGCGCGTGATGACCACCGAAAACCTCATGAATATCATTCAGCGTTACAACCTGTACGCCGACTTGCGCAGGCGCAGCCCGCGCGAAGAGGTGGTTAAGGAGATGCGCCGGAACACCACGCTGCAGATGATCAGCGCGGACGTGATCGATCCACGGGATGGGCGCCCGACGAAGGCGACGATTGCCTTCTCAATTACCTACACGAGTCCTTCTGCGGAGCTCGCCTCCAAAGTCGCCAATGAGCTCGTCTCCCTATACCTGCAGCAGAACATCGAGACGCGCCAGCAGAGTTCACGGGACGCCGCGGTGTTCTTGACGGGCGAGAGCGCGCGCCTTGACAAGGATATCAAGGACATGCAATCGAGAATCGCGAGCTTCAAGGAGAAGCACGAGGCCGCGCTGCCTGAGCTGACTCAGCTCAATGAGCAGAAAATGACGCGTCTGGAAGAGGAGCTGCGTGATACGGATGTACAGCTGCGCTCCCTTGACCAGCAAGTCACGTACCTGGAAGCGCAGCTGGCGCAGATCAGTCCCACGGCACAGATATACGCCTCGACCGGCGAGCGCGTGCAGTCACCGGCCGATCGACTCAAGTACCTGCGGACCGAATACGCCCGCGCGCAGGCGCTGTACTCCCCGGATCACCCGGATGTGCAGCGGCTTAAGCGTGAGATGGAGGGACTGGAGGCTGCCGCCGCGGTGAATGGCGATATCGCCAGGGGCGAGGCCAATGACGACCGCCGCCAACTCGAGGAGGCCCAGACGCAGCTCGCCAGTGCGCGGCAGCGTTACGCACCGGACCACCCCGATGTGATTCGCCTTGAGCGACTGGTCGAGTCACTGCAGAGCCGCCTCCCGGCTCAGCCACCCGGATCGGCCGACGCGGCTGGCGGTTCAGCAGAGGCGCTGGCAGACAGGCCCGTGAACGCAGGCGCAGACAACCCGCCGTACATCCAGATTCAGGCGCAGCGCGAGGCCGCGGTGACGCAGATTCGCTCCCTGCACAGGAAGCGCGACGAGCTGCAGGCCACGCTCGTCGGTCTTGAGAGGCATCTCGCCGAAACTCCGGGAGTGGAGCGTGACTACACCTCAATGTTGCGCGACCTCGACTCGGCGCAGCTCGAATACCGGCAAGTGCGGCAGAAGCAGATGGAAGCCCAGACGGCCGAAAACCTGGAAACCGAGCGCAAAGGCGAGCGCTTCACCCTGATCGAGCCGCCCCTGACGCCGGAGGAACCGGCAAGTCCCAACCGTCCCTTGTTGCTGGTCTTTGGACTCATGTTTGCCTTCGCCGCGGGATTCGGAACCGTGGCCATCCTCGAGACCACCGACCGAAGCGTGCGCGGACCCCACGATCTGCAGTCACTGCTCGCCATCCCGCCGCTCGCAAGCATTCCCATCATGCTCACGAGCGCCGATCGCACGCTTCGCCGCCGCCGGCGTATGTACGCGCTCGCAGGCGGAGCCGCGAGCGTGCTCGCAGCGGTCGTGCTGACGCACTTCCTGTACCGGCCACTGGACGTGCTCTGGGCCGTGGCGCTGCGGCGCCTGGGCATCGAGATTTAGCGCATGAAACCGACACTGCTTCCCTTCGGCAAAATTGCGCCCGCCGAGCTCGCATCCGAAGAAGTGGCCGCCGCGTCCGCTCGCGACTGGGGGGCTGAGCCGCACGCGGCGGAGTCCCGGCCAGCCATCGCGCCGCCACGCCCGATGAGCCGCGTGTTGCCGGTCGATCCTTTGCACCTCGAGAGCGAGCGCATCCTGTCCGCGGGAGCACGCGAGAGGCAGGGCCTGCCCTACAAAATGCTTCGCACCCAGGTCTTGCGTCGTCTCGACAAGCTCGGCGTGAACTCGCTCGCTGTCGTAGGTGCCTCCTCTGCCACTGGGAAAACTCTCACCGCCATCAATCTCGCCATCACCATTGCGGCTGACCCGGAGCGCACCTCGCTCCTGATCGATCTTGATTTGCGCAAACCGAGCATCCATCGGCGCTTGGGCATCGACCCCGTCGTGGGCATCGATGACTGCCTGCGTGGTTCGCGGCCGCTGACGGAAGCGCTGGTACGCATCGACGGCTACGAGCGGTTCGCCGTCCTCCCGGCACGCGAGCGCTCCCTGGATTCCTCCGAGCTCCTGTCATCACGACGCACCCAGGAGCTGATTCACGAGATACGCAACCGCTACCGCGACCGGGTGGTGATGTTTGACCTGCCACCGGTCCTGCAGGCGGATGACGCGCTCGCGTTCGCCCGGCACGTGCAGGCGGTGCTGGTGGTGGTGGGAGAGGGCAAGACACGGCGTGACGATCTGGTGCGGACGCTCGAGCTGCTGCGCGACGTGCCGATCATCGGCACGGTACTCAACGGGACACGCGAGGCCGTGGACAGTTACTACTGAGTGGAGTGCACTTGACGTCGGCCGTCCGCGCTGCCTGCGAAGCCATCGCAGTTTCATTTGTGTCATGCGCGGTCTATTCGGCAGCGCTTGCGGCCATCCCTTGCGCGAATCGTGACGAGGCGGCGCTGCCCAGCGACGCCTACTACGTCAGTGCTTCTGAAGCGATTCGGTTGCCCGCACTGCTGAGCCAGCACCATCGCATCCGGTTGGCCCCCGGTGCGGACTACAGGCACTCTCCGACCGTGACCCTCCAGAGTAATGAGGGCATATACGGTGCCGCCGGCACGAGAATCGGCACCATCATCGTCGCTCCTGGGACGCACGATGCAATAGTCAGCGGCGTGGTTCCCGAGGCGTTGGAGTTCCCCGCCTCAGATCTTGAGACGTCGCAAAACTGCTTTGAGCGCTTTGCCGCGCGAACGTATGACCAGCAACCCCTGACACTCAGAAGCGCGGTGCTGGAGAACAACCTCTTCCTCGATGTGGGTCAGGTCCTGGTTGATACATCGCTGTCCGGGCGCGTTGCCAACAATCGCTTCATCCGCACGCTCGTCCACGGCATCTCACCAGCCGTTGTGCTGCGGGGGCGCGGTAGCGAGAGCGCGGACGCAAATGTCTTCTTATGGATGAACATCCTGGGGCCGGTCGGAGATGGCGTACTCATCGACGGTGAAGCCCAGGTCAATATCGTGGGCCTGGATGCCGAGAACTGGAACCAGCATGGCCTGGCGACCCATCCGGCGATGATGGCCATAGCGGGGACACAGGTATTCAGAGGCTTCGTTCTGCAAGGCGGCGCGCAAGGCGCCGCCCCGACTCGTTTCATGGACGTGTCCGCCCGGGACGTGGAGCTCGCCGGGGTACGACTCTTTCGCGCCGCATCTCCCGCGGTGAAGCTCGATGATGCGGTGGCCACGTTCACCAATCTGCTGCCTGTCGACGTAACTTTCGAAAATCGCAGAGCGGGACAACGCCAATTGTTCGCCTTCGAAAATGCGGGAGCTGCCGTCACGGTACAACAGGGCACTATAAAAGAGACCGATATAGCGCAACTGCGCGCGGCGCGATCCTGGGAAGCTCCACGCCTTCCCGCCATCCGCCACTCGGCCGCGCGCGACTGGATAAGTCAACGCGCCTCAGCATCCGATTCCCGCGAGTATCTGCAGGGACTGATTGATCGTTTCAACATCGCGGTCATCCCGGCGGGCACCTACTACATTTCCGGACCCCTGATGCTCCGTAACGGCCAAGGCATCATCGGCGCGGGCGCGGATCGCACCGTTATCGTTGCGAAAACCTCAGATGTGAATCTGATTGAGGGGGCTGACCACTACGAGGTCAAACACGTCACCGGCTTTACGCTGATCGATCTCACCTTGCAGGGTGGGAGAAACGGCATCCAGCACGACGAACAGGGCGCAGGAAAGGGAGCGCAGTTCAACCTAATTCATTTGTCCCACGTAGTCATTCGGGATATGGCCCAATCCGGGATCTCCATATCGGGGATCTACGGGTGGGACAACAACCTGATCGATAACGTGACTTTTCATCGACTGCCGGTCGGAGTAAGACAAACATCCAGCACGTGGTACGTAAGTTCTGCCGTCAACGGCGATGTTGAAGGCATGAACTACATGGACAAGAACGTCTGGTATCGCTGCGTATTCGACGAAGTCGGGGTGGGAATGGAGCTCACTGCCAAACGGGCCAACGGTCTCAACGCCTGCGTCGAATGCCTGTTCAGGCGCAACGCCTTGGGCGCCATGCGTCTGACATACAACGTCAGTACGGTTGTCGCCAACTCCGATTTCGTAGCAAACGGCGGTGATCCGGTAATCGCATCGAATCTGCCGATCGGCATCGTGGGCTCGCGATTTGTCGATGGCCCGGGAAAGTCGTTCCTGGATTCGGACGCAATGTGCGAAGGGTGCACGTTCACGCACTCGACGGGTGGCATCACCAGCATCGGCCGTACGGGAGGCAGAGTCCTGCTCATCGACAGCCAGTCGAGGAGCGTCCCACTTGGAAAATTGGCAAGCGCGCTATTCGTCGACTCGCCACTGAAGGAAACGGAGAAACTGAACGCGAGGATCGCGGAAATTAGAGGCGGCGTGGTGCGCCTCCTGGTAAATGGGGCGCCGCAGCCCGTGGAACAGCTGTTAAGCGAGTGGGAGCACCCCTAGGGGTACGATATGACTTCGCGGGCGACCAACAGACCTCGCAGCGCAGCGATCGACCCAAAGCTGAGGCGGCGGATAGTCGCTCTGGTCTTCGTAATGTTTTGGATGTTGATTTTCGAAGGCTCCATTCGCAAATGGGTTGCGCCTCAATGGAGCAGCTATCTCTACTTTCTACGGGATCCGCTTGCGCTGGTGATCTACTGGATAGCGCTGAGAGCCAAGGTATTTACTCCAGCGCAGCCCCTGCTCGTAATCGGCGGTGTGCTCGCCTTTCTGGCAATGTCCGTCAGTGCGATCCATCTGTTGGAGGGCGGTACCCAGTACAACCCCATTCTCGCGCTGTACGGCTTTAGGAATTATTTCTTCTACTTGCCAATGCCGTTCGTGATCTACCGGGTGTTTGATTATTCCGAGTTATGCAGGTTTGCACGACACAGCATTATTGCGCTCGCCATCGCCGCGCCGATCGCGGTGCTGCAATTCGAGGCCCCGCCGGGCTCGGTTCTGAACGTCGGCAGTGCCGATGAGACTGAGTATCAGTTTAGTAACCTGGCTTCAGGGAATGGCCGGGTGCGGCCGGCCGGCACTTTCACGTCGGTGATGGGAATGACGCAACTCACGGTGGGTACGCTGGCGTTACTTCTTTGGTGCGCGACCACCGGGCAGAAGGAAAGACCCAGCCCGCGGTGGCTCGTGGTGATCGGATACGCAGCGGTTGCCGTCGCATTGGCCGTGAGCGGTAGTCGGACCGCCTTCCTTCAGGCAGCGCTGGTAATGGCTGCGGCCACGGCCATGGGTCTGTTGCGGACGGCGAAGACCGGCCGGATCGGCGTGGTACTGACACCGCTGCTGCTGGTGGCGTGCTTTGCCGCGCTTTTCCCCACAATATTTCCGGAAGCTTACAGCACGTTCATGGAGCGCTGGTCCGATGCTGCGGCTACGGAGGCGCAGCATTTCCAGTACGGCTGGATCGGGCGAGCGCTGTACAGCTTCTATGACTTCTCGAGATTGCTCGGTCAGATGCCACTCTTCGGCTACGGGGTGGGAATGGCCGGCAACGGCGCGGTCAATATGGGCGTGATGATTAATGGAGAGAGCGTGCTGAAGCTGGCGGAGGAAGACTGGTCGCGGCACGTCATCGAACTCGGCCCGGTGCTGGCGGTTTTCTTCATCGCCTATCGAGTTTCTTTTGCGCTGTGGCTCGGGCTGCGCGCACTTAGAGCCAGCGTACGAAGTGGCGAGATGCTCGCGGTGCTGCTCTACGCGTACGTGGCTGTTGCGCTGACCGAGGGGCAGTTGACGGGGCATGGATTAGTGAACGGCTTTGGCTGGATATTCGTGGGCGTTTGCATGGCTGCATCCAATCCCAGGGCCTGGACCCTTCGAAAAACCAGCGCGACGGGTTCGGAAAAGCTGGAGAGCTACCAACCGCGCTTCCCCAATCTGATGACCTGAGCTGTGGAAACGGTCGCAGCGTCGTGCTGAAAGTATTGGTCGCCAATCTAAGCGCCCCAGAGCTCGGTTATCTGGCGGCAGAACTCGCCGGGCGCGGCCGACTGTTAGCCTACGTCCGGCGTTACGCAAATCAGGACAGGTGGTGGGAGCGCATTGTTGCCCGCCTGGGTGGGCAGCGCGCCTACGAGCGTTCGCTGGGTCGCCGCAAGTTGGTCGATGGTTTGAGGCCTGACCATGTCGTAGAGGCAGGAGTGGTATGCGACTTTACTGCTGCGTTGATTGGCCGACTGGGTGTTGTCGGTTTCCCCGCATCGGTGACACAGACATATGGCATGCGCCTGCATCACCTGGCCGCGGCTCGCATCTCGCAGGTAGCAGGGCGGCTGGCGCCGGACGCCGGCGTGGTAATTGCCGGCGTCGGCATGGCGGAACAGGCGTTTCGAGCCATGAAGCGGCAAACCGGTTCAGGGCGAACCGTTCTGAACGTCTCCTCGGCGCATCATCGCGTGCAGCGTCGGCTATTCGATGAGCATTGTTCGAGACTTGCGGAGTTTTCGGCGTTATCTGAGGAAAGCGAAGATAGCCCCCTGATCCTGCAGACGCGCTACGACAGAGAGATTGAGTTAGCCGACGTCATTCTCACGGGATCCTCGTTTGCGAAGGCGTCGTTTGTGGCCGAGGGCGTTCCCGAGGAGAAGCTCAAGGTGGTTCCCTATGGCGTCGACCTGGCTCGCTTCAGCGCGAGCGGTCGGAACCGGGAGGGCGGCAGCTTTGACGTGCTGTACGTCGGTCGGATCAGCTTTCGCAAGGGTATAGGACATTTGCTGAAAGCCTACGCGGCGTTTCGCAAGGGCAACAGCACTTTGAGTCTTGTGGGAAGCGTTATCGGCGACCCCAAATGTCTGGCTCCTTATGAGCGGTCATTCGTCCACAGCCCGCATGTTCCTCAGTCGGATTTGCCAAGTCACTACCGCAGCGCCGATGTCTTCGTATTTCCGTCTTTGTCAGAGGGAATGGGACTGGTTGTGCTGGAAGCCATGGCTTGTGGATGTCCGGTGATCGTCACAACTCACGGTCCGTCCGAGGTGGTTCGCGATGGAATCGACGGTTTCGTGGTACCTGCGGGAGATCCGGAGGCCATCAGAGTTGCACTGGAAAGGCTGTACCAAGATCCGGAACTGCGCCAGCGCATGTCGCAGTCAGCTCGTGAGCAAGCCGCCAGGTATTCGTGGAGCCACTACGCGAAGGCCGCAGTGGCGAGCGCATTGGACACGGCGACCACCGCCGGGCAAGCGGCATAAATGTCACTCAGACACCGGGTGGTTAGCGGCTTAGGCGCCAACGCCATCAATCAGATGGTGACTATCGGAATACAGCTGGTCTCGCTGCCGGTATTTCTCGCCTATTGGTCGGTCCCTCGGTATGGCACGTGGTTAATACTCTCGGCGGTGCCGAGTTACTTCTCCTTGGCGGACGCCGGGCTGACGACCGTTGCCGGCAACAATATGACGATGATGATGGCGCGTCAGGAATACCGGCGTGCGAACGCGGTATTTCAGACTGCAATCGTCACCACCACGCTCATAGTCGTCGCGGTCATGCTGGTGGCGACGCCGATCATCTGGTGGATCGCGGATTTGGGGAGCACTGAAAAGAAGTTGGCGCTGACCTGCTTGATCGCGGTGGCGCTCCTCAATATCTCAGGGGGCCTGTTTGACGCCGCCTTTCGGGCCTCCGGTGCATACGCAGCCGGAACAGTGGCCCTCGCCGGAGGTCGACTGATCGAGTGGTGTGGCGGGCTGTTGGGCCTCAGCGTTTATGGGACGATGGCCGCCGTAGCCGGCGGTAGTCTTATCGCTCGATTAGCGGTAACGGTAGCGCTGGTGGCGTACTCACGCAGTAAATTCCCCACGTTCCGCTGGGGGGTTGAGTCGGCTACCAGGGAAGACCTGAGATCAATGCTGATTCCCGCGCTCAGCTTCCTCGCATTCCCAATAGGTCTTGCCTTAAGTCTGCAGGGGATGACTCTGCTCGTCGGATACTTCTTCGGACCGACGCGGCTGACGCTCTTCAACACCTACCGCACCTTGTCCAGAACCCTGGTGCAGGTGGCTGCAGTGCTCAGCCGCTCGTTGTGGTCCGAAATATCGCGATACTACGGCGCCGGAGAGGCGGCCGTGGTCGCAAGACTGTACCAGAGAGGCACCGAGGCTGCCGCGCTGGTGTGTGTGGCCGCCGCCGCAGTACTACTGCTAGCCGGGAAATTCATTATCGGGGTTTGGACGCACCACAAGATAGAATATGACTCGCCATTGTTCGCGGCCTTTGTCGTGGTTGCGCTCATTAACTGCTTCTGGCAAGTGGGCTTGGTTGTCATTTCGGCCACCAACAATCATCAGCGCTTCTCATGGGCGTTTCTTTTCTCTTCAGCCGCCTCCGTGGCACTCGCCGCCTTGCTGGCTCGATCAACCGGACTGCTTGGCTGCGTTGCCGCGCTGGGTTGCGCGGAAGTGGGGATGCTGATCCTTTCACGTCGCACGATCGCCTCTATCCTGGGTGCCAGATGAGCTGGTCGTACCTGTGGACCCATCGCGAGCGGCCGCGCCTGCTGTCGGCGCGTTGGGCCGTCGTCTGGGCCAAGCGAACACTTCGATGCAGGGCAATGTTGGGGCTCACCGTCCGAGTCGGCTGGCTGCGCTGGCGTGGCGCGATTATTGGTTCATTGTCGATTGTGGAGAAGTGCAGGTTGGAGGGGGATCCGCATAAGCTCTCAGTGGGTGAGGAGAGCGTCATTGGCCGAGACGTGGAATTGATGCTGCATGAGCGTATCCAGATCGGCAACCGCGTTGTAATCAACCCGCGCGTTACGTTGCTTACTGCCAGCCATCGCGTACATGACCCGAAGTGGACCACGTATTCGAGCCCCATTGCGATCGGCGATTACGCCTGGATAGCAACCGGAGCGATGATAATGCCGGGAGTTCGGATCGGCAGAGGGGCGGTCGTTGGTGCCGGCGCAGTGGTACGAGAAGACGTGCCAGATGGCGCTGTCGTGCTTGGCAATCCGGCTAAGATCGTGTCGACCGTCCGCCGGGACGCCTTGGAGTATTCCCCCGTGCGGCTCTCCGCACCCCTGGAGGCATGGTTGGGACGCGACTGATCGCTTCAGGAGGCTCTTGAGGAGTCGCCTATCTTTTGAGGCCGAAAAGGGCGATATCGGCGGCCGTCCTGTAGGGATTAATTCCAGCCGGATGTGTGTTAAACAGGTACGTGTCGCATTTTCGCGCAATCTGACGGTAGTTGTTGAAGACCGAATAGGAATACGCAAGACCGTCGCCTTCCGATATCGAGTAGCCTTTTCCCCTGGTCTTTATTAAGTCAGCGACCTTCCAGAGACCTAGCGCATTTAGCAATTGCTTTGCTACGCGTGCCAGCAGAGAGCCCTGTCCGAAATTGTTGGAATCGGAGATAAAGATTCCGATCTTCGCAACGCGCATCATTTCATCTACAGCGCGCGCAGGATTACGCAAGTGATGTAACACGGCGAATTCACATACGAGATCGAACTCATCGTCTTTGAAAGCAAGGTTGTGTACGTCACCGTCAATTAGATTCTGTGGAGTCAGCCCGTTCGCGTAGCCGATCTCGCGCAATTCAGTCACAGGCTCAACCGAAACCACGCGGATGTGTGGATACCGTTCCTGGAAGTAGCGAGCGACCCGGCCGGTACCGGCCCCGATGTCCAAAATCGATTGCACATGGTAGCAATCGACAATTGCGTCGAGGACGCGGATGGCAAAGCGGTGCTCGTCATTCTCACTCACGTGTTGCGCGTCGTACTCGCGCGCCGTCTGCTTGTAATAGGCCCGCTGCACCTGTGTTTCGAGGTCTACGGAAGTCGCGTCGGCTCGTACATTCACGATTGATACCTTCAGTGCATCAGATCAGGCAACGGTAAACCCCTCGAATCCAAAACAGACGCTCTTCGAGAATCGCTGCAAGTCCTTGGCCGCCTGCGCAACGGGGTTGTTACCGCTCAGCGTCACGCTGAGGCAATTTCCGGTTCAGTTCGCGAGCAGTGGTAAGCCTACGACTTTGACAACCAGGTCAGCCTCGAGTGTCTGACCCGTCTGATCTGGATGTAACTGGTCGCTCATCAGCGGCGAGCTGGCCTGACACACGGTTCCGTATTCGAGCGCCATGATGTCGTAGACCTCAACGTGAGGATATAATCCTTTCATTGCAAGTACTGCCTCATGGATGATGTCGGTGTACTGCTGCGCCGCCGAGTTCGGTTGCACGTAGCCATGGCCGTCCACATCCGTTGTCAGCAGCGAGTTTTCACTTGTAAGTAAAATGTCTGTATGCGGCGATCCAGTGATGACCTGATCCAGGGCTTGGCGCAGCAGTTGCGTTGCCTGCGCCAGGTCCGTCTGCCCGAGCCGCACGTCGTCGATTAGGGGGCCGCGCACGATGAGCAGGTCCGGCTGCACCGCGATCACCGCGGCGATCGGATAAGGCCCCTCGCCGGCGAGCAGCGCCGCAAGGCTAGCGCCATTATTCCCATAGTTAAATACGTTGGCTGCAGCAAGGCCGGCGAGCGCAGACCCCGATGCGGTGTAGGTGTCAAACTCCTGGAAAAAATAGACGGCGTTCGATACGGTGCTGTTGCCCCAGACGACCACCTTCTTTCCGGCGAATCCGCCCTGAAACCAGCGGTTGAGCCCCGCGAGCGGAATGACGCGATAGGTGATTTGCACCAGCGCTGGACTGTTCTGCAGCGGGTGCTTGCATAGGGCATCCAGGCACGCATTGATAAGCAGGGTACCGGGGTGAATTCCCACCTGAAGACCGGAGGGCGGTTGGAACTGTACGCTCACCGTGCCCGCGCTCGCGCCCCCGGGCTGATACGTTACCGCACCCACTACAGGGGTACTCGGCTGCGCGACGCTCACATAGACCGGCGGAGAGGGCTGACTCAGGTACGCGGTAAGCGAAACGGCAGGACCAGATGTCTGTGCGGCGGCGCCCTCCGCTTCGATCGCATTGGGAGCGAAACTTATGGTGGTGCTCGGCCGCGCCGCTCCGGTTACCTGCAGCGCGACACTGATCGATTGAGGCCCGGCGCCTACTTGGCTGCCGCAACTCGTTGCGGCAGCCGCGTAGCAGAGCTGGAGCGTCACGGAACCCGAATAGGACCCGGAGCCCAACGCGGCGCCCGGCCACAGATTCACGGTCACCGTACCCTGAAAGACCTGGCCGCCACCGCTTGCGGCGCTGGGCGCCCCGAGACCCACGCCCGCTGACCGGATTGCAGCACCCGACCAAGTAACCTTCGGTACGGGAATGGCTGCGCCGGTGTTACCGGCGGGCGCCATCAACGTGAACGGCACCAGCGCGGGCGCGCTGGTTGAGCTGCCCGTAGAACTCTGCGCGACGATCGCGGAATTCGCCAGTGTGTAGTAGGGCGCCGCCGGGGTGCCAGTTCCACTGGTTCCGCTCGGGGCGCCGTCGCCCCCGCCGCAAGAGGTACAGGCGAGCAGCGTAGCCACGCACGCGCCCCCCAACCAGTGATCTGGAGTCTTCACATGGCGCATGGGGATACAAGCATTTGACTCAGCTGCCGTGCGGTACTGAAGGATCAGCAGTGATCTCTGCCGTCTTCAGTACGATCATGTACTCATAGATCGACTGCAGAACTGCGTAGGTAAAGCCGGCGCGACCATCGAGAAAGCCGAGCTTTAGCACATAGAGCAGGAAGAACTTGAAGAGCGGGCGCGCTGGCAGGCGATAGAAAAGCTCCTTTTGATGCACGCGGCGTTCGTGAAAGTCCTTTGCGCCGAATGCCTTGAGCAAACTGAACTTCGCCTGCTTGCTGCGATTAGCGGCTATCTGTTGCGCCTCGAAAGTGCTGTAGGAGTTATGGCGAGCAAGCCAGTGCGAAACGCCCTTGCTAAACGGATGATGATCGAGAAAGCCGCACAGCTCTCCCAGGGTCCCGTCGACCCTGGCGATCGGATTGATGAGGCGCTCGTAGCGGATCCGCTCAGGCCGAAAGAGCCGGATGTAGTAAGGCGAGGCCTGCACGTGCTTCAACCATCGGTTCATGAAGAAATCGCGTCTCCGCACACGGAAGGCGGCGTGATCTCCGGCCGCTGCCACCGCCGCCGTGAGGCTTGCGGCAAGCTGAGGCGTGACGCGCTCGTCCGCGTCGATATGGAACACCCAACGATATTTGAACGGAATGTTTGTCAGTCCCCAGTTACGGTGCTCCGCTTCGTTGCCTCCAAAGGCAACCGCGGGATCCTGGTGGGGCCTTCGGATGACGCGTGCGCCAGCGGCCAAGGCGATTTCTGCCGTCCGGTCCGTGCTGTAGGAGTCGTAGACATGAATGTCGTCCGACCATGCGACCGACTTCAGGCAGTCGCCCAGGTCGCGCTCCTCGTTCTTGGTCGGTATCAGTATTGAAATCACGTCTCGGCACGCAGGTGAGCGGCTGGGTTCATGCGCAAGTCAGCTCTCGCCGCCGCGCTCTCTTTCCGCACGCCGTTTCGTCTGGAAGAATCACGCTCGACCTGTAGCGCTAACGTGACGTGCGGCGCTTTCTTGATCGGCATGTCCGACCACTCGCGAACCACGCGGAAAGTGGCGCATTCATGCCACGGGGGTACGCTTGCGTAGCCCGACGCGCTTGGCGGGTATTCCGGCATACACCTGCCACATCTCTAGGTCCTTACTTGTCACTGCGCAGAGGCCGAGCACTGCTCCCTCGTGCACCGTGACGCCGGGAAGCACGCAAGCCCGCGCGCAAATCCACGAGTAGGCACCCAGGGCGATCGGAGCCGTGATCATGGGGAAGGCGGGGTCGTTGATGTCATGGGTAGCGGTGCAGATGTAAGCATCCTGCGACACGATGGCGTGTGATCCGAGATGAACCGGAGCGGCGTTATAGATAACAGCGCCGCCAGCGATGCATGCGCCGTCGTCGCAGCGCAGGTTCCATGGCGCCCAAATGACGCTCTTCCCGTAGATATGACAGTTGCGCCCTATTTGCGCGCCAAACAAACGCAGCAGCAGTGCGCGCCATGCGTGCAGAGGCGGTGGGGAGGGGCGAAATAGCAGCGCGCACACCAAGCCCCACGCGGCGCGCGCCATGCGGTTGCGCTGCGAGGTCTGGGGTTGCAGGTACGGATCCGCCAACGCGTGGTTCATGCCGCTTTACTCTCGCGCGGCGCGCCCTGTAGCGCGAACAGCGACAGCAAGTTGGTCACCACCCTATCGATCTGGAAGCGGCGCTGGAAGCATTCGACGGCGTTGCGCGCCATCTGCTGGCGCCTCTCTGCACTCAACGCCAGCCAACCGCGCAGCAACTGTTGCGTGCCTTGCAGCGTGTCATCTGCTACCAGCCCTGCCTGATCGTTACCAATCTCGCGCCATATGTTGATCTTGTTGGAAATCAGAACCGGAACACCGCACGACAGGGCCTCCGCGACCGCGATACCGAAGTTCTCTTGGTGCGATGGCAGTGCGAAAACCTCGGCCGCGCGGAAGGCGCCGGTCTTCACCTCACCGCTCAGCATGCCAGTCCAGGTCATCGCGTCCGATACGCCGAGGCGTTTTGCGAGCTCCATGAGCTGTGCCTGCATGCCGGTCTGATCCGGACCCGCGACGACCAAGTGCAGCGAGGTGTCGAGGCGTGCGAGCGATGCAAAGGCCTCTATGAGTAGGTCGCATCCCTTCTTGGGATGTACTCGCCCGAGGAAAAGCACAATGCGCTTGCCGCGGACCTGCGGAAACCGCTCCAGAAACAACTCACGCTGAGCCGCCGCATTCCCGCCGAATCCCTGAATTCCGTAGCTGAGGACGACCTCGTTGGCTTGATAACGGCGGAAGCTCTGTCGCGCCAGCAAGCGCTCTTCCTCGGAAGTGAACAGCACCGCCCGCGCATCGCGCAGCACCCGGTACTCCGCCCAAGGCCAGTAAAGACGCTTCTTCAGATGCTTCAGCGGATATTGCCGCTTGAACCACGGATCGAGCATCCCGTGGGTAAAGACATAGTAGGGGACCGAGGAGTTGCGCAGCGTTCGCCAGGAACCGAGGCTGTGGAACTGCCACAAGCCATTTACGACCACCGCGTCAAAGCGCGCGGCATTGCGCTGCATCCAGGGGACGAAACCCGGAGCGTAGCCGTACTTGGGGTATCCGGGTCCGACGCAGTGAACGGGACACACGTCTGTCAGCCACGTGCTGCCCGGTCGGTCCAGCGTCACGATCTCGACTTCGTGGTCGAGCCGGGAAGCCGCTACCGCAAGTTGCCTGACGCCCTCTGCGGGGCCGCCCCCGTCAGGATTGAGTGAAGGGATAACGTGCAGATATCGGACTGTCATATTCGCGTCTTATTATCAGCGGCCGATTGAGCACGCGACTCTGGCAGGCCCGTGAGGATGAAGAAGAAGATTGAGTCGAGGCGACTGCTCGTCGTTGCGCTGAATTATGCACCAGACCTTACGGGGATAGGCAAATATGTCAGTGAGATGACGGAGTGGTTGGCGACTCGTAAACAACTCGAGATCCGCGTCGTCACCGCACCGCCTTATTATCCCGCGTGGCAAGTCGCATCCGGTTACTCCGCACGCCGCTATCAGAAGGAGCGTATCGGCGGCATCGAGATCTATCGTTGTCCGCTGTGGGTTCCGCGTCGACCCCGCGGCATGACACGCCTGCTGCACCTGTTATCTTTCGCCCTCTCAACTTTGCCGGTTCTGCTGTGGCAGGGTCTGAGCTGGAGACCGCACGTGGTGTTCGTGGTCGAGCCGCCGCTGGGTGCTGCCCCCGGCGCGTGGCTCGCCGCAAAGTTATGTGGCGCCCAGGCGTGGCTGCATGTGCAGGACTTCGAAGTCGACGCCGCCTTCGACCTGGGTCTGCTGCGGGCCGGTGTATTGCGACGCGTGGTGCTTGCCGCGGAGCGGGCAGTCATGCGCGGTTTCGATCGGGTGTCGAATATCTCCGACCGCATGCTGGCTAAGCTTCTGGAGAAGGGCGTCGATCAGCAGCGGGTGTTCCTATTTCCGAACTGGGTGGACATGTCACTGATCCGGCCACTTGCGCAGACCAGCGCGTTGCGCGCGGAGCTGGGCATCGCCCCGGAAACACGGGTCGTGCTGTACTCCGGCAACATGGGCGAGAAGCAAGGTCTCGACATCATCATCGAGGCCGCGCGTCGCTTCGACGACCCGCAGGTGCTGTTCCTCATGTGCGGTGACGGGGCCGTGCGCGCGCGCATGCAAACTGCCGCCGCGGATCTTGCGAACGTGCGGTTCGTTCCGCTGCAGCCGCTCGCGAAGCTGAACGAGCTGTTGAACATCGCTGAGGTTCACCTACTGCCGCAGAAAGCGGCTGCCGAAGATCTGGTGTTGCCATCGAAGCTCACCGCAATCATGGCCAGCGGGCGCCCGGTCGTGGCGACGGCCGGCGTCAATTCTGATGTCGCACGAATCGCCCGTGAAGGTGGGATCGTGGTGTCGCCAGGGGATGCCGCCGGCTTCACAGCCGCAATTTCGCGCCTGCTCGGCGATCACTCTCTCCGCCACAGCCTCGGCGCCGCGGCGCGCGCGTACGCGCTCGCAAACTGGGAGCGCGACGCGGTGTTGCAGCGCGCGTTCGACGAGTTACAGGCGTTCGCATGGCAAACGTGACGCTGCCTCGGATCACGATGGCGTCGGCGCAACTCGTGGCGCTGGCGGTTGCGGCGGTGACGGTAATCCTCGTATTCCAAAACACCTTCGGCTACCTATACACGCAGTGGCAGCACGAGGAATACAGCCACGGCTTTCTAATCCCGCTGATCAGCGCCTACCTGCTGTGGCGGCGGCGCGCACAGTTTGCGCAACTGACGTTTCGCCACTCGTGGGCGGGTGTGGCGCTCGCCTGCTTCGGCCTTGCGCTTTACTTCATCGGGTCCCTTGCGTCCATCACGACCGTTGATGCGTACGCTCTGGTAATCGTAATCGCCGGCTGCGCGCTGGTGGTGCTGGGCTGGGAAGCCTTCAAAGTGGCGCTGGTCCCCATCGCGCTGCTGCTTCTCATGAACCCGATTCCAGCATTCTTCTATAACAGTCTGTCTCTGCAATTGCAGCTGCTGTCCTCGCAGCTCGGCGTCGCGATCATGCGCCTGTTCGGCGTGAGCGTGTTTCTTGAGGGTAACGTCATCGATCTGGGCACGTATAAGCTGCAGGTCGCCGAGGCCTGCAGTGGCTTGCGCTATCTGTTTCCGTTGATGACCCTCGGGGTAATCATCGCCTATCTTTTCAAGGGCAAGTTGTGGATGCGCTGGTGCCTGTTCTTGTCGACGATCCCGATTACAGTGTTCATGAACAGCCTGCGCATCGGCATCATCGGCATTCTCGTCGACAACTTCGGCATCGCGCAGGCCGAGGGCTTCCTGCATCTGTTCGAAGGCTGGGTCATCTTCATGATGTGCTTTGCGCTGCTGCTGACGGAGGCGTGGGTGCTGCTGCGGCTCACTGGGGACCCGCGTTCACTCAGGGAACTGTTGAGCTTCGATGGGCCGGCGGCGCGTACTGGCACCCCGGTCGTCCGCACCCGCGAACTCGGCAGGCCCGCGGTTGTGATGCTCCTGATCCTGCTGGCCGCAGTCGTGCCGGCGCGTGCGCTCCCCAAGCGCATCGAGATACGGCCGCCGCGCGCTGATTTTAGCCAATTTCCACTGCGGGTCGGTCCCTGGTCCGGACAGCGCGATCGGCTCGAGACTGTCTATGTCGACGCCCTCAGGATAGACGACTACGTGCTTGCCAATTTCGTTGGGCACCGCGTCGGAGCGACGGCCGACCAATTTGCCGCTGTCACCGCGCCCGTGAATCTGTACGTCGCCTACTACGCGTCGCAGCGTACCGGGCAGTCTGCGCACTCGCCCCGATCCTGTCTGCCCGGCGGGGGTTGGCGCATTCTCGACTTCGAGCAGCGCGAGGTGGGCGGCGTGCGCAGCGATGGCCTGCCGCTACGCGTAAACCGCGCGATCGTGCAGCACGACGCGCAGCGGCAGCTCGTCTATTACTGGTTCCAGGAACGTGGGCGCGACATCACCAACGAGTACCTGGTCAAGTGGTATCTCCTGGAAGACGGCCTGTTGCGTAACCGCACCGACGGTGCGCTGATCCGCATGATCACCGCCGTGCAGGACAACGAGACCATTGCAGCGGCGGACGCCCGGCTCACGAACTTTACCGGCAGCATGCTGCCGACGTTGCAGGCGTATTTACCCAACTGATATGAATCCTTTCTTTCAATTGACGCTGGCGGTCGCCGTCAGCATGTTGGTGATCCCGCTGGTGCGGCGCTTTGCGCCGCGCTTGGGATTGGTAGACATGCCTGAGGCACGCAAGGTCCACACCGTGCCCATCCCGCGTGTCGGCGGCTGGGGCATCACGCTCGGCACGCTGCTGCCACTGGTGTTGGTATTCAAACTCGACCCGCTGGTGCAGTCGTTCCTGATCGGCTGCCTGACGCTGTTCGCCTTCGGTATCTGGGACGACGCGCGCAGCATCGGACATTGGCCGAAATTTGTGGGCCAGCTTATCGCGGTGGGAGCGGTCGTGTATTACGGCGACCTGTGGGTCTCGGGTATTCCGTTCATCGACGCGCCCCTGCCCGCCGCGCTCGGCAAGCCGTTTACGATGTTCGCGCTGATCGGTGTGATCAATGCCATCAACCATTCGGACGGTCTTGATGGGCTCGCCGGCGGCGAATCGGTGCTCAGTCTGATCGCGCTCGCCATCCTGGGCTACATGTCCGGCAGCGCTTTGATCGTTAGCGTCTCGCTGGCCACGATAGGTGGAATATTCGGCTTTCTTCGCTACAACAGCCACCCGGCGTACGTGTTCATGGGGGATAGCGGCAGCCAGGTTTTAGGATTCACCCTAGGATTCCTGGTGGTCTACCTGACGCAGACCGCCAACACGGCAGTAAGTGCCGCGCTGCCGCTGCTCATACTGGGGTTGCCACTGGCCGATATCCTGTCGGTCCTTTGGCAGCGCATCCGCGGTGGCATGAACTGGTTCAAAGCCACTCGCAATCACTTCCATCACAGGCTCCTGCAGCTGGGTTTCGATCATTCCGAGTCCGTGGTGATCATCTATCTGATCCAGGCCTCATTGGTCGTCAGCGCCGTGACTGTTCGCTACGAATCTGACGCGACGGTCGCTCTTGTTTATCTGGTGGGCATCAGTGCGCTCTTCTGTGCCCTGACCGTGGCGGAGCGGCGGCATTGGCGCGTGTCGCGGGGGCGCAGCGCGAGCTCCAACGCCATAGCTGCACTCAAGGCTGCCAAAGTGATGGTCAACGGCCCGCTCCTCTTGATCACCGTTCTAACGCCGGTCCTCATGATTCTGAGCGCGCTGTGGGTGGCGCGCATCCCCTCAGACTTTGCAGTGGTCGCCGGTGTGCTGGCCGTGCTTCCAGTAACCCAGCTCCTCTGGCCGCACTCCGTACGGCCATCTCTGGCGCGCTTGGCCATTTACGGCGCCGCCATTTTTCCGGCCTGTCTTCTGATCAATTCTCCGGACGCGGTGCCGCGCACCGTGCAGGTTTTCATCACTGCCGTGATCATCGTGCTCGCCCTGGCGATTGTGCTGTACGTGCGCTTCAATACCGAGCAGCGTTTCGGCACCACGCCGACCGACTATCTGGTCGTGTGCGGGGTGGTGACGCTGACGGTTTTTGGGAGCATCGAGATAAACTCCCGTGCCGTGGTCGAAGCGGTGCTCTTCGCCACGGTGCTGAGCTATTGCTGTGAGATCATTGTCGGAAGCACACCCGAGAGCATGGGGCGCCGTGTCCTGCAGTTCTCAACCGTCGGCACCCTGCTAATTATCACGCTGCGCGGAGTGCTTGCGTGACGCGGTCGCGTCCGCCGGTACCCCGGTCGCGCACTAAAGATGGCCGCCATTGCCCCGTCGTCGTTGTCGGGTCGGGAAGAAGCGCCGGGGCGGCCAATTTGAATCTGATCGAGTGACAGGTGGGGGTGTGGATCTCGTTTCGGACAAGAGGGCTCACGCTTTTTCGCCGCCCGGCCGCACGCGCGGTGGCGTTGGAGCTGGGGACGGGGCGCATATGCGCTCGCCAGGACAAGACGCGTCCTTCATGCGGCCGGATACTCTGATGCGAGCGCCTCGAGCCGCAACGATCTCAGCACCCGGGCGCGCGCCGGAGCCCTGCGCGGCTCGCTGCCGCCAAGTGGCGCGAGTGCTGACACCCGCCGTGTTGGGCATGCTGGTCGCCTGCGGGGGCGGCGGCTCAGGTGGGGCGCCCGCGACGTCCGCGGCCCAGCTGTCGCCGGCGGCGCTGTCCTTCGCCGACACTCCGCTCGGGGTGCAAAGCCCGACGCAGGCCATCGAGATCATCAATCCGGGTAGCTCGACGCTCATGATCGACGGGGTCGCCGTGTCCGGTGCCGACGCGGCGTCTTTCAGGCTCGCGAACGGCTGCGCCGCCTCGTTGCCGCCTGCCGGCTCCTGCACCGTCTCGATCGCGTTCGCGCCGTCTGCGGCGGGAGCGTTATCGGCAAGCGTAATCGTGCGCAGTGGTATCGCGTCCAGCAACGCGGTCGCGCTGTCGGGCAACGGAATCGCGCCGACGGTGAGTCTGAGCGCACCGAGTGCAAACTTTCCGACAATGGCCGTCGGCACGGCTTCCACGCCCCAGACGATTTCCGTGACCAACACCGGTGCGGGCGCGCTCACGATCGGCGATATAACACTGACCGGCAGCGGTGCGGGTGACTTCACGCAGCGCAACACCTGTGCCGCGCCGCTCGCGCCCGCCGCCAGCTGCAGCGTGACGATCGCGTTTGCACCGACCTCGATTGGAACGGCGCTCGCCTCACTGGTGCTGCAATCGAATGCCGTGACCACGCCCGCAGTGTCGCTGTCCGGCGTCGCTGTTGTGGCCGGATCACCCACGCTCGTGCTGAAGGCATTGCTCGCCAATCCCCCGGCCATAACCCCTTACGTGGCTGCGAGCGCGGGTCTCACCACTGACCTCAGTGCGAGCGCGACCAACATAGCGATCACTTCGCCCGCCGGGTTTCCAGCCGCTGGGAACTTCATAGCGCGGCTCAGCGACAATGCCAATACCGAGTACGTGTTGGTCACGGCTGGCGCCGGTACGCCTAACTGGGTCGTGATACGGGGTTATAACGGCTCTGCAGCCGCAGATTTTGCTGCGGCAGGGACGAGCGTGACCTACATTCCGCTGGCCGCGCAGAAGAGCGCGACGATCAACGGTACGCCCCTCACGCTGGTGGCGGCGACCTTCACGGCTTCCGTGGGCGGCCAGGCAGTCGGCACGCTGGCTAACCCGATTCAGAACGGCCTGTATCCGTTCACTTTTGCCGACGGCGAGGTGAGGAACGTTACCGTACAGAACAACACGATGGTGAGCTGGAGCCCCGCACTGGGGGCTGGCACGATAATGAGCGCGTCTGTCACGCCGACGCTCGCGCCGGCCGGGGTAGCTTCGAACGCGCCGGCCGAGATCCTCACCCAGCGCTTCGATCTGGGCGCACCCGTCTACCTCACGCAGCATCAGCGACTGACGCGGCGCGGCGCGCTGTTAACGGGCGATCTTGCGGCGAGCGGTGCGGCGACGATCAGCGTCGATACCACGAGCGGCTTTCCGCAGAACGGCAATTTCATGATCAGCACGGGCGCCGAAGATGTGCTCGTCAACGTCGCGGACGCCACCACGCTCGACGTCATTGCGCGCGCCCAGGACGGCACGATCGCGACCGCGCTCAGCGCAAGTGCCGGCACGTTTTACCAGCTGTTCGAGGTTGATTTCGGTGACGGCGGCACGCAGGCATTCTATGCCCCCGGCGCACTGAACTCGGGCCTGCACTATCTGGGCGTCGCCGGAACGGTTGGGCCGCTGAAGGAGTACCAGCCGAAACAGCCGCTGAGTGTGCACTTTGTGCTCAACGGTTCCTATTTCGAGGTGCTGGCTTCCGGCAATGTCTCGATGTTCGCGATCGCCGACGGGGTGGTACAGCAATCGGCTAACTACCTCGTCGAACCCTCGTACGGCGGCGCCTATTGGCACAAGTTCGACTTCGGCTCGAGCAGAACCCGGCACATCACCCTGTTCGCGAGTGCCTACCCGATGTCGATCGCGACCTCGCCTACCGACACCATTGCGCCCTGGGATCGGTCGCAGGAGCCATTCATTTCATGGGACGGCGATTCGTTCGGGCAAGTAGAGGGCTACAGCTGGTCGAGCGCGCCCGACGGCGGGGGGCTCGGGTTCTACTTCGAAATGATGCTCGATCTTGGCATTACGCAATTCGACTACACGGGTGCCGTCGGCGGCACCGGCTACTCGCAGCAGGGCGGCGCCAGTCCGCCGCTGTATCCGCGGCCGAAGTACTCGGGTGTCAACCGCGTCGCCGCGGTGGCCGCCGGTCCAGCGCCGACGCTTTTTTTCTGTGGACTCGGGCACAATGACAACAGCATCGTTCGTGCGCAGTTTGCGCAGGACACGGCGACCTACTGGCGCGCATTGCGCGCCGCGTGGCCGGATACGGTGTTTGTCGCCGCGCAGTACTTCTTTCCGGCCGCCGGCGCAGCCGCGCCGCTCGCCTTTCAGCCAAATCCGCTGTCAACACCCAACGATCCATCGATCCTCGCCGCGTTGACCGCTGTTGGTGGACCGTGGGTATACGTCAACAGCAACCAGGGTACGTGGACTAATTCGAGCGGGGCGATCGGCACCTTCGCCACCCCGGCCCAGCCGCTGTTGACCGGTACCGGCTACGGAGGCGCGCCGGGGTATCTCGGCGGCCACTCGACCGGAGTCGGCAATGGCGATCTGATGATCCGCGACGATGGCATTCACCCCTCGAACCTTGGTGCGCGCTATCTGGGGCAAAAGACGGCCGCGGCGATCAGCGCCGCGGTTGCGGCGCTTTAGCGGCTCACCCGGGCAGGCGAGCCCGGTGCTGCCCTGGGAGCGCCGGCGCTCTGAGACCGGCAAACCGGAGAATTCATATTAATAAGGAGTGACTGGCGAGCGGCGCACCTAGCCGCGCCTGAACGCGGCGGCCGCCCGGGAACGCGCGGGGACTGGTCTTCATGGAACCGTAACCCGAGCGTTACACAACCCGCTTAGCTTGACTGTTCGGCAAGGGCAGGCGTCGCGGACCCGAGGACGGCGCAGCCGCTCTCGTCTCGCGTAACAGAGGGCTGACTCATGCGGCAGGGCACAAGACTCCTGATTGTCGGTCTGGCGGCGCTGACGCTCGCCGGCCTGACTGCCGGCACCGCCGGTGCCACAACCCTGAACGTGGGCGATACAGTGACGGCCACGGGCACGGGAGCCGGTCAGTCCTATAACGTCATCACCTCTCCCTATGGTGATGCAGCGAACGGCACCGTGAGTCCCACCAGTACTTACACGCTCGGTAATAGCTTCAACCAGACGATCGGCAGCGTGAACTATGGCGCGACCGGCGCGGACTTCAATGCCAACCCCCCGTATCCGCTCGGAACCACGGGCAGCGGCGGTCCATGGAATTTCCAGGACGACTACTATTTCGCCCTGAATCCGGGAGCCACGGTCCAGGCGGCCCTGGTCTCGAACGCCATGTCCAACATCTCTGATCTGCAGGTACGCCTGATTTACGCCGCAGGTAACACCGTTTCGAGCGGCAATCCGGTCCTCGGCGCGCCTGCCGGTGGCACGCTATTGGACGCCTGGCAGTCGCTGAACCTCGGCGGTGGCAGCGTCAACTTCTCCATGCCCGCGATCGCGAACCCCAGCGACTACATCCTCCAGGTTCGCGGAGAAGTCGCGCCCAGTGGGGGGCCCGGACTTGCGGCCTCGTACGGCGGGTCGATCAGCTTCACACCGGTTCCGGTCCCGGCAGGCCTGCCGCTGCTGCTGTCGGCTCTGGCTGGGTTGTATCTCCTGGGCCGCCCGCGCGGCATCGTTTCCGGGCAAACCTCCGTAGCCGTCTGATCTGCCTCAGATTTCTATAGTGTTCTAAGGATCGCCGGGGCTCGCCTGTCCCACGGGCGCCGGCGACGGATCGCGGCCGCGATCCACAGTCTTTTGCCCCCGCTTCAGGCAAACTTAAGCAATACGGATTACTCGGGGCAAGGGATACATGTGCGGAATCGTCGGAGCTGTCGCTGAGCGCGACATCGTTCCTGTCCTCATGGAGGGCCTGCGACGGCTCGAGTACCGCGGCTATGACTCCGCGGGAATCGCCGTACTGAATGGCTCCGAGCACCTGACGCGGCTGCGCACCGTGGGGAAAGTGCGAATGCTCGATGATGCGCTGCAGCAAACGCCGACCCACGGCAAGATCGGCATCGCCCACACCCGCTGGGCGACCCACGGCATACCGAGCGAGCGCAACGCCCATCCGCACATCTCGCGCGACGGGCTGGCGATCGTGCACAACGGCATCATCGAGAACCACGAGGAGCTGCGGGCCGATCTTGAGCGCCGCGGCTACACCTTCGCCTCCGAGACCGACACCGAGGTCATCGCGCACCGAATCCACCTGCACCTGCAGACCGTGCAGGACCTGTTCAAGGCCGTGCGCGCAACCGTCGCTGAGCTTGAAGGTGCCTACGCGCTCGTGGTGGTGAGCGAGCATGATCCGGACCGCCTGATCCTCGCGCGCGAGGGCTGCCCGGTCGTCATCGGCCTCGGCAAGGATGAGAACTTTGTGGCCTCCGACGTCGCCGCCCTGCTGCCGGTCACGCGGCGTTTTATTTTTCTGGAAGAGGGCGATGTCGCCGAGGTGCGCCGCCAGAGCGTGCGTGTCATCGACCGCGATGGCAACAGCGCCGAGCGCCCGATCCGCGAGAGCGAGTTGTCGGCCGACTCGGCCGAGCGCGGCCAGTACGCGCATTTCATGCTCAAGGAAATCCACGAGCAGCCGCGTGCCATCGCCGACACACTCTCCGAGCGCGTCGCCAACGGGCGCCTCCTGGAGCAGGCCTTCGGGCCGGCGGCGACCGAGGTGTTCAAGCGCACCCAGAACGTGCACATCGTGGCCTGCGGCACGAGCTACCACGCCGCGACCGTGGCGCGCTATTTCATCGAGCAGATCTGCAAGATCCCCTGCGCGGTCGACATCGCCAGCGAGTACCGCTACCGCAACCCGCTCGTGCCTGCGAACTCGCTGTTCGTCACCATCTCGCAGTCCGGTGAGACCGCCGACACGCTCGCGGCGCTGCGTCTTGCGAAGCAGGCCGGTTACCTGTCCTCGCTTGGCATCTGCAATGTCCCGGAGAGCTCCCTCGTGCGCGAGTCGGAGCTCGTCATGCTGACGCGCGCCGGGCCCGAGATCGGGGTCGCCTCCACCAAGGCCTTCACCACGCAGCTGGCAGCCCTCGGCATGCTCGTGATCGCGCTCGCACGCCACCACAGCGCCGATGCCGAACGCGAGCGCGGCCTCGTGACGCGCCTCATCGAGCTGCCGGCTCTGGTAGAGAAGACGCTCGAGCTCGACCCCGTCATTCACCGCCTGGCCGAGCGCTTCGCCGGCAAGCACCACGCGCTCTTCCTCGGGCGCGGCGCGCTCTATCCGATTGCGATGGAGGGGGCGCTGAAGCTCAAGGAAATCTCCTACATCCACGCCGAGGCCTACCCTGCAGGGGAGCTCAAGCACGGCCCGCTCGCGCTCGTGGATGCCGACATGCCGGTGGTCGCCGTCGCCCCGAACAACGACCTGCTGGAGAAGCTCAAGTCGAACCTGCAGGAGGTGCGGGCGCGCGGCGGGGAACTCATCGTGTTCGCAGACCCCGAGTCCGGACTTAAGTCGAGCGATGGCGTCACCGTGATTGAGATGCCGCGCCACGTGACTTACTTCCAGGCACCGGTGGTGTACACCGTGCCGCTGCAGCTGCTCGCCTATCATGCCGCGATCCTCAAGGGCACCGACGTCGACCAGCCGCGCAACCTCGCCAAGAGCGTGACCGTCGAGTGAGCGCGCGGCTCCCCTAGGGGTCGCAATCCAACACCCGCGCCGCCTGCGGCCGCATCCGGCGGCTTTGCGGTAGGATCGTCGACGCATGAGCGCCAAACTCCCGGTCGCGGACCTGCTCGCCGGCCTCTCCATTGCCGGCCTGCTGCTGCCGGAGGCCGTCGCCTACTCAGGCCTTGCGAGCCTGCCGCCGCAGGCCGGCGTGATCGCGCTGTTCGCAGGACTCCTCTGTTATGGCCTCATCGGCCGCAGTCCCTACGCGATCGTCACCGCGACTTCCTCCTCCGCCGCAGTGCTCGCCTCGGCGCTGGTGGCCCTCGGCGCCGGTGATGTCGCGCAGCGGGTGTTCTACGCGGCGCTCCTCGTCATGGCCACCGGCATCGCCTTCGCGCTCGCCGGCGTCCTGCGCCTGGGGGTGATCTCGGCACTCATCGCGCGCCCGGTGCTGCGCGGCTATGCGTTCGGCTTGGCCCTCGTGATCGCAGTCAAGCAGTGGCCGCAGCTGGTGGGCGTGCACGCGCACAGCGGCAACTTCTTCGCGCTGCTCGTCGAGCTCATCCGCGGCGCCGGCGCCTGGCACACCCCGAGCCTCGGCTGCGGGCTGGCGGCGCTGGCAGGGCTCTTTCTCTTGGAGCGCGTGCCACGTGTGCCAGGGGCGCTCGTCGTCATCGTCGCGAGCATCGCCGCCGCGGACTACCTCGCCGGCCACGGCGTGGCGCTCACAGGTCCCATCGCACTTGCCCTGAGCGCCCCGCACTTCAGCCTGCCACCCGGAGTGCACTGGCCGCTGGTAGTGGAATTCTCCCTCGCGCTCATGTTCATCCTGTACGCCGAGTCCTACGGTTCGATCCGCACCTACGCGCTCAAGCACGACGCGCCGGTGCAGCCGAACCGCGACCTGCTCGCGCTCGGCGCCGCAAACCTTCTCTCGGGACTCTTCCAGGGAACCCCGGTCGGCGCCGGCTACTCGGGAACTTCTGCGAACGAGGCCGCGGGCGCGCGCTCGCGCATCGCGGGACTCTCGGCGGCCGCGATCATCCTGGTGCTGGTGCTGCTGTTCCTGCCCTGGATCGAGCGCATACCCGAACCGGTACTGGCGGCGATCGTGATTCACGCGGTCAGCAAGTCGCTGCGGCTCAGCGTCTTTCGCAACTACCTGCGCTGGCGCCGTGATCGACTCATCGTCCTCGCCGCGGTGCTCGCGGTGATGGTGTTCGGGGTACTCAACGGGCTGCTGGCGGCGATCGTCTTCAGTCTTGCGATGCTGGTGCGCTCGCTCGCCACGCCGCGCCTGTCGGTGCTCGGGCGGGTCGGCGAGCACGACTACGTGAGCGTGACGCGTTTCCCGGAGGCCGTGACTGAGGCTTCGATGCTGGTGGTGCGCCCCGAGGAGCCCCTGTTTTTCGCCAACGCCGAGCCGCTCCTGACCCAGGTGCGCGAGCGGGTGCTGGCGCAGCCGGCGGCTCACCTCCTGGTCTTGAGCCTGGAGGAGTCCCCGGACCTCGACAGCACGGCACTCGAGGCGCTGGCGGAGTTCTGCGCCTGGTTTGCGGCGCGCGGGGGCGAAGTGCGCCTGGCGCGGCTGAAGGACGGCGCGCGCGACGCCCTGGCGCGTGCCCAGCTGGCACACCTTCCGGAGGGGGCGCTCGACTATTCAAGCGTGGACGACGCCGTGCGGGGGCACTGCGTCATGCCGGGGACGCCCTGAACGGGCACAGCTGCCCCGGAAGGTCGTGCCCCCGAGGACGTGTGCGACAGCCAGCGCCGCTGTTGGGGCGGCGTCCCCGCTTCGTGCTACTCTTTAGCCTCGCGGATAAACGCGATCCGGTCGCTGCGGCGGTTGCCGCGCCACCTGAAAAAAGAGGTGCAGGCCGTGCGCGCACGGTGCCGCACCCTGAAAAATACGGAAAAAACGTAATACCGAAGGATCGTGGAGGACACCATGGCGGACGAAACCCCCCCGGCAGCCAACAATCCCTACACGCAGACCCACGTGGTGGTGGCGGGTGACACGCTGTCAAAGATCGCGCAGAAGTACTACGGCGACCCCTCGCTCTACACCCAGATCTTCGAGGCCAACCGGGACGTCCTGAAGGATCCCAACAAGATCTTTCCGGGTCAGACGCTGAAGATCCCGTAACAGATCGTTATTCCGTCCCAACCGCAACAGAGGATGTCGAAAATGAAGAAGCAATTTGTTTGGCTGCTGGCCGCAATGATGGCCGTGCTCATCGTCGGCTGCGCCAGCCAGAAGGGGCCGGCCGAGCAAGCCATCGCCGGCGCCGAAACGGCGCTCGCCGCGGTGCGCGATCAGGCGCAGAAATACGTGCCTGATCAGCTGCAGGCCGTGGATGCGCAGATCGCAAGCGCCAAGGACGCCTTCGCCAAGGGCGACTACAAGGGCGTGCTGGCCGCAGGCCCGGGCATCATGACCGCCATCAGCGGCCTCAAGGATGCCGCTTCCGCCAAGGCCGCGGACGCCGACGCTGCCCTGTCCAAGGCCAAGGACGCCTGGAGCTCGGTGAGCACCGACGTGCCGAAGATGGTCGATGCCATTCAGAGCCGCGTCGACATCCTCTCCAAGTCGCACCACCTGCCGCCGAACGTCACCAAGGACTCCCTGGGCGCCGCCAAGAGCGGGCTCGACTCGCTGAAGTCCATGTGGAGCGATGCCTCGAGCGCTGCCAGCTCCGGTGACTACACCGGCGCGATGGCCAAGGCGCAGGCCGTGAAGGACAAGGCCGCGGATATCATGAAGTCACTGGGCATGACTTCCTGAGGAGTTAAGGTCAGCACCGGCCGCCTCGGGAGCCCTAGGGGACGAGGCGGCCGGTGAGATCGTAGGCGTCGGCCGCCACGATCTCGACCGCGACGAACTCCCCGGCGCGCAGCCCCGGCGCTGGCTCGATGTGCACCACGCCGTCGATCTGCGGTGCATCGGCTGCGCTGCGCGCACTGGCACCCTGCGCGCCTACCTCGTCCACCAGCACCTGCATGCGCGTGCCAACGCGGCGCGCCAGGCGCGCGGCGCTGATGCGCGCGGCGCGCTCCATGAAGCGCGCATAGCGCTCCTCCTGAACCTGCGGCGGCACGTGGCCCGTCAGCGCATTGGCAGTGGCCCCCTCGACGGGTGAGTACTTGAAGCAGCCGACCCGGTCGAGCTGCGCCTCATCCAGCCACGCCAGCAGCTCCGAGAACTCCGCTTCCGTTTCCCCGGGGAAGCCGACGATGAAGGTGCTGCGCAGCGTCAGATCCGGGCACACCCGACGCCAGGCACGGATGCGCTCGAGCGTGTTCACCGCATGCGCCGGCCGGCGCATGCGCTTGAGCACCGTCGCACTTGCGTGCTGGAACGGAATGTCGAGGTAAGGCAGCACGCCGCCTGCGGCCATGAGCGGGATCACCTCATCGACGTGGGGATACGGATACACGTAGTGCAGACGCACCCACACTTTGAGCTCGGCGAGCGCGCGCGCCAGGTCGATGAAGCGCGTCGCGTAGCGCCTGCCGCGCCAGGCGGCAGCGGCGTAACGCAGGTCCGCACCATAGGCGCTGGTGTCCTGCGAGATGACGAGCAGTTCCTTCACCCCGGCATTGACCAGCCGCTCCGCCTCGCGCAGCACCTCATCGATGGGGCGGCTGGCGAGGAGCCCGCGCAGCGCCGGGATGATGCAGAAGCTGCACTTGTTGTTGCAGCCTTCCGCGATCTTCAGGTACGCGTAGTGCCGCGGCGTCAGGCGCACGCCCTGCGGGGGCAGAAGGTCCAGGAACGGCTCATGCTGCGGCGGCAGATGCTCGTGCACCGCGCTCACCACCTCCTCGTAGGCATGGGGGCCCGTGACCTTGAGCACGCGCGGGTGGCGCTCGAGGATGCGCTCGGGCCGGGCTCCGAGGCAGCCGGTGACGATGACGCGCCCGTTAGCCTCCAGCGCCTCCCCGATGGCATCGAGGGACTCATCCACCGCCGCATCGATGAAGCCGCAGGTGTTGACCACCACCACGTCCGCCGCCTCGTAGGTCGGGGCGACCTCGTAGCCCTCGGCGCGCAGCTGCGTGAGGATGCGCTCGGAGTCCACCAGTGCCTTCGGGCACCCCAAGCTGACGAAGCCGACTTTTGGAACGCGCGCACGCGCGCCGTTGCGGGGGGCGGGGCGGCGCGGCTTCGCGCGTTTAAGTCTGGTACCGGACATGTGGCTCAAGGGTCCAACGGGCCCGGAATGGGCGAAAAAGGGCGGCCATGCTAGCGGCGCGGCCCGCGCAGCGCTACTTCAGCCGCCCCCGCTCCCGGTGACGGGGGCATTCGGCTGCGGGGGCCCTAGCGGGCCCGGGCGCTGGTGCACCCTGTAGAGGGCGTAGAAGGCTACGAGCACGATCAGGGGCATCACGAGGTAAGGCCACATAGCGGTGCGCCGCTCACGCTTAGCGACCATAGAGCCCCACAAGCTCAGCGCTCGCCAGGGACTGCGCGTGCACGCTGAAGCCGATGAACGCCGCGGTCGCATCCTGCGGCAGCTCGAGTCTGGCCACCTTCAGGGCATAGAGGCGGAAGAAATAGTGGTGGGGCTTTCCGGGCGGCGGACACGGTCCACCGTAGCCTTGTGTGCCGAAGTCGGTGCGGCCCTGCAGGGCGCCTGCGGGGAGCAGGCTCTTTTTCGGATCCCCGGCGCCGGCGGCGAGCGACGTCACGTTCGCGGGAATATTGTAGATGAGCCAGTGCCACCAGCCACTGCCGGTCGGAGCATCCGGGTCGTGCACCAGGAGTGCGAAGCTCTGCGTGCCGGTGGGGGCGTTGCTCCAGGAGAGCGCAGGAGAGAGGTTGCCCCCCTGGCAGCCAAAGCCGTTGAACACCTGGGCCGCGGCGATTTTCCCGCCGCTGGCGAAATCGGGGCTGGTGAGAGTGAACTTCGCAGCCGGGGTATCCGCGGACATGGCCGCGGAGGCCATGATGAGCATGGCGAGCCAGGCGAGCGCGCCAAAGAGCGTGCGTTTCATCCCCTTCCCCTTGCCAATCCCAAGACTGAACGGCCGGCCGGGACCGGCGCCGCAGTGTGCAGTGGCGCACGGGACAGTGCAAATGGAGGCGGGGCCGCCCTCACCAGAGGGTGGCCCCGCGTATCAGCCGATCAGCGTCTTCAGCCGCGGACCCAGTGGCCGGGGCTGTAATGCCAGGTGTTGCCGACCGGGTGCCACTCGTGGGCCACCCAGTGGTAGCCCGGGCGCGGCGCAGTCCAGACGCCCCCGTGCCACACGTAGGCACCGCCTTCCCAGCGGTAATGGCCGCCGACCCAGAAGTATCCGGGCATGGGGGCCACACCGATGACTTCGGCGCGCGGCGGCGGCGGCGCGCTGTAGGTCACGACCTCGCCGGGGACCACGACGGCCGCGGGACGGGCGGTGACGACACAGCCCGACAGCGTTGCCACGAGCACCGCGGCAGCGAGGCCGGCTTTGAGTGAAGTAAGTCTCATCATCTGTCTCCTGTAGTTCGCGCACGGTGCGGAAACCTATTCGCCTGCAACGCGCGAGATAGGAAACAAGCATACATACGGCGCAGCGGCGCGGAAGGTTACAGTATGGAAAATGCGAACTATGTCAGGCCCGGTCGGCAAATCGCGGCGGTTCAGCGGCCATTCAGCGCATCCTGCGCGCCGCGCGCGGTGCGGCGCATGAACTTCGACCGCGACTACTACGCGCGCTACTACTTCGATCCGCGTACCGCGGTGTCGAACGCAGCCGAGATGCGCGCGCGGGCACGGCTGATCGCGGCCATGACGCAGCACGCGGACCTGCCGGTGCGACGCATCCTCGAGGTGGGCTGCGGCACCGGGCTGCTGCGTGCTGCGCTGCGGCGCCTGCTGCCGCAAGCCGAGTACGTGGGGCTCGAGGCGAGCGACTATCTGTGCAGCCGCTACGGCTGGGAGTGCGGCCGCATCGAGGATTACCGCACACGCTCGCCCTTTGACCTCGTCATCTGCTACGACGTGCTGCAGTACCTGGAGGCGCGCGCGGCCGCGCGCGCCCTCAGGAACTTCGGGAACCTGTGCCGCGGCGTGCTCTACTTCAGCGCGCTCACCCGCTACGACCTGAAACACAACGCCGACCCCGAGCGTACCGACCACGACGTGCACCTGCGCAGCGGCGCCTGGTACAAGGGGCGCCTGCGGATTCAGTTCCGCGAGGCGGGCTTAGGATTCTGGTTGCGGCGCGGCGCGCCGCTCACGCTCTGGGAGCTGGAGGCCGACCCGGGAGTCAGCACCGGGCGGCCGCGCCGCCGGAAGAAGGGGTAAAGCGGCAGGCCGAGGAGTATCAGCACGAGGGTGGCGATGGACTCCTGGGGCTTGCTCAGGAAGGCGCTGATGACGATCCACACCATGATGATGACGACCAGCAGCGGCACCACCGGATAGCCGGGCACGCGGAACGGGCGCGGGCTGTGCGGCCAGCGACGCCGCAGAACGATCACCGCGAGCACCACCGGGATCCAGAAGAGCGCATAGCTCACTACCGCCATGTTGGTGAGCTCCTCGAACGTGCCCGAGAGCGCGAGCACGGCGGCCCACAGGCAGGTGAGCACGAGCGAGGTGAGCGGCACGCGGGCGTTGCGGCTCAAGCGTCCGAAACCGCGGAAGAACAGGCCGTCGCGCGCGGCGGCGTAGGAGACGCGGGCGCGCGTGAGGATGGTGCCGTTGAGCGAGCCGATGGTGGAGATCAGGAAGATGAGCGCGGCGACCGCGAGCGCCCGGGCGCCCAGGAAGGTCTGCACCGCGCGTGCCGCCACCGAGGGCGCTTGCGGATAGGCGCTCGAGTTGGCGCTCGCGACCTGCCAGAACGGCAGCGCGTAGAGGTAGGCGGTGTTGATGAGGAGGTAGATCGCGAGCACCACGAGCGTGCCGCCGACGATAGCGCGCGGCAGATTGCGCTGCGGCTCGCGCACCTCGCTCGCGGCCATGGGCAGGTACTGCCAGCCGCTGTAGGCCCACAAGGCGCCGAACATGGCGGCCCCAAACCCTGCGACCCCGCCGCTGGGGGTACCCGGGGGGCTCACGAGGTTGGCGGCATCATGGGTGCCGGAGAACAGGAACACGCCAAGCGCGACCCCGAGGATCGCCAGCACCTTGGTCACGGTGAGGAAGGTCTGGACGCGACCACCGAACATGACGCCCGCGCAGTTGATGGCGGCGAACACCGCGATCACCCCGACCGCGATCAGCTGGCGCGTGCCGAGCTCGAAGCTGTGGGGGGAGCCGAAGAGGGTCACGCTGTGACTGAACCAGACGTAGGTGAACGGGTGGATGTCGGAGATGAAGATCGCCACCGCCGCCCCATAGGCGGCGATGCTCGCGCCCCCCAGCAGGAAGCTGTTGCAGGCGTACAGGAATCCTGGCACTTCCCCGAACGCGGCCCGCAGGTAGACGTACTCACCGCCCGCATCCGGCAACAGCGCCCCGAGCTCGGCGAAGCACAGGGCCGCGAGCAGCGCCACGAGACCGGCGGCCACCCAGGCGCCGAGCACCAGAGCCGGGGTGCCGACCGCCTGGGCCATTTGCGCGGACTTCAGGAACACCCCGGTGCCGATCGCGATCCCCACCACCAGGGAGGTGGCATGGGTGAGTGTCAGGTCGCGGCGCGGCTCAAGTTCGAAGGCTTGCATGTCAGGCTATCGTACAATCGCCTCACGCCCGGCATGGAGCTAAAGATGGCAGGCCACGAATACCACGCGCAGATCCACTGGACGCGCGGCGATGCGGCGTTCCTCGACAACCGCTACAGCCGCGGCCATACGTGGCGCTTCGACGGCGGCATCGAGGTGCCGGCCTCCTCTTCCCCGAGCGTCGTGCGCGTGCCGATGTCGGTCGAGGCGGCGGTGGACCCGGAGGAGGCCTTCGTCGCCGCGCTCTCGAGCTGCCACATGCTGTGGTTTCTGCACTTCGCGGCACAAGGGCGCTGGTGCGTGGATGACTATCTCGACGCCGCCACGGGTGTCATGGGCAAGAACGCCCAGGGGCGCATGGCGATGCTCAGCGTGACGCTGCACCCGCAGGTCGCTTTCGCCGGGGCACCCCCGCAGCAGGCGGCGCTCATGGAGCTGCACCACCGCTCGCACGAGGCCTGCTTCATCGCCAATTCCGTGACCACCGCTGTGCGTATCGAGCCTGGGCCCGGGTGACTGGGCCACGCTATGACTTCGCAGGACCGGTGCGCTGCCAGCGCGGCGCGCCACCCTTTGCGCTCACCCTGAGCGGTGCGGCCGTAGCCCCGGCGGCCGGCAGCGCGACCCTCACCTTCTCGGGCAGTGTGCCCGCGGACCTGCCGGCGATGCTCAGCGGTGCGAGCGTTGAGCCCTCGGGCGCAGGCGGCTACCGCATCTCAAGTGGCACGCGCGAGTGGCAGGTGAGCGGCGGCAGCCTCAGCGTGATGCGCGAGGTAGCCGCGGCGTTCTATGCGGCGCTGCCGCCGCGGCCGGTCCCGGCGGTCAAGCGATTCCTCTGGCGCCTGGTGCTCGCGCTGGCCGCCAGTCGCGCGGGGCTCAGGCTGTTGCGCGCGCTGCGCAGATAAGGGACACGGCTCACCATGCAAAGCCTCTTCTATCTCCTCGGCCTCGGAGTGGGCATCGGGCTCGTGGTGCAGGTGGGCATGAACAGCACCCTGCGCGGCACCCTGGGCAGCGCTCTGGTGGCGGCCCTCATCAGTTTCCTGGTGGGCTCGGGCGCGCTCGCCGCCTTCATCGCCGTGACGCGCACCCCGCTGCCGGCGCGCGAGCAGCTCGCCGCCGTGCCGCCGTGGGCGTGGCTCGGGGGGTTTCTGGGTGCGTTCTACGTGGCTTCGAGCGTCATCGTGGGTCCGAAGCTCGGCGCAGCGACCTTGCTGGCACTCGTGGTGCTCGGGCAGCTCGGTACCTCACTGCTGGTGGATCACTTCGGCTGGCTTGGGTTCGCGCAGCATCCGCTCACCCTGATGCGCCTCGCCGGCGCGGCGCTGCTGTTCGCCGGGGTGCTGCTCATCACGCGCTGAGAGCGGCGCGCAGCGCCCCCTCTTCAGGAGCTCGGCCAGCGCAGCGGCATGTCGGTAGCGATCTGTGCCCCGGGGACGCTCTGGCGCTGGCTGCCCGCGAGCGCACCGTAGGTCGCCATCTGCGCCTGGAAGGCGCGGTGCCAGGTGAACTGGCGCAGCACGCGCGCGCGCGCGGCGGCCCCGAGGGCATCGATGTCGCGTTCGTAAAGTGCCGCGATGGCCTCGGCCATACTCGCCGCGTCCTGCGGTTCGGCCAGCACCCCGACGCTGTCGTCGATGAACTCCGGGAACGCGCCGGCGCGGGCGGCCACCACCGGGCGGGCACAGGCCATGGCCTCGAGGATCACGAGCCCGAAGGTCTCCTTGGTGCCCGCATGCACCAGGGCATCCGCGGAGGCGATCCAGCCGGCGAGCTCCACGCTGTCGCGCCGGTAGGGCAGCAGCGTCACGTTCTCCCGTGGCCGTGCCTCGCGCTCGCCGCCGATCAGGAGCAGGTGATAGGGCTTCCCTAAGCGCGCAAACGCCTGCAGCAGCACCGGCAGGTTCTTCTCGCCGGCGAAGCGCCCCGCATACACCAGTACCCGGGCGTTCTTAGGCAGCCCCAGGCGCTCGCGCGCCGGCGCCCCGCGGCGCGCCGGGCTGAACACCTCGGCATCGACCCCGAGGGGCTGGTGCACGGCGTGCCCGACGCCGATGTCCTTGAGGTAGGCGCACATCAGGCGGCTGGGCGCGAACACCACGTCGAAGCGCTCATACAACCAGCGCACGTAGCGGCGGATGGCAGGTTCGGCCAGCACCCTTCCCAAGCGCCGGCCGATGATCTGCGGCAGGTTCGAGTGATAGAAAGCCGCGAGTGCGATGCCGCGGCGCTTGGCGACCCGCCAGGCGGCCCAGGCGGGGTGGAAGGCATCCCCAGCCTCGATCAGGCCGGGCTCGAGCTCATCCAGCAGGCGCACCCAGCGCCGCGGGTTCAGCGGCAGGTGGTAGTTGAAGGTACCCGGCACCGGGTAGCCCTTGAGCGTGCATACCCCGCCGCGCTGGATCTGCCCGGTGCAGCCCGGAACGACGATGGTATGTACCCAGGAGGTATGCGCGGCGAGCCAGGCGTGTTTGGCCGAGAGGTAGCGCTTAACACCGCCGCTGGTGGGCGAATAAAACAGGGTCGTGTCGACGAGATGCATGGGTTCTTGTGTTGGCCTTTCCCTCGCTCCGACGCCAAGTGACCCGCCAGCGCGCGCCCGCGTGCATTGCACCTTTATGAAGCGGGTGTGTCAAGCGTGGCTGCCGTGAGCGCTCCGCGCGCGCCGCTGCCTGCAACCTGACATGCCGGGTTGCAAGTTGGTGCTCTTTCAATCACGCGCGCAGCCGCGGCGCGCACCGCGCGACGGGGCCTGTGGCACACTTGCTCGGAAGGACCCTCAGGGCCTCTCCACAATCCTTTACAACAGGTCGCCCCGATGCGCAGCGTCAAGCGCGTGAGATGCCTCGCCAGGGCCGCCGCCGTCGCGGCATGCCTCAGTACCGCCGCGCACGCCGCGCCCGCCCCCGAGGCGAGCGACGCGCAGCTCGATGAACTCACCACGAAGGAGCTGCCCAAGGTCATCGCCTGGCGGCGCGACCTGCACCAGCATCCGGAACTCGGCAACCGCGAGACGCGCACCGCCAAACTCATCGCCGATCATCTGAAGCACCTGGGGCTCAAGGTGCAGACGGGAGTGGCGCACACCGGAGTGGTGGCGCTGCTCGAGGGCGGCCGGCCCGGCCCCACGGTGGCGGTGCGCGCCGACATCGATGCGCTGCCGGTGACGGAAAAGACCGACGTGCCGTTCCGCTCGCACGTCACCACCACCTACCGCGGCGAGACCGTGGGCGTGATGCACGCCTGCGGCCACGACTCGCACACGGCCATGCTCATGGGTCTCGCCGAGGAGCTGACGCGCGTGCGCGCGAGCCTGCCCGGCAAGGTGCTCTTCATCTTCCAGCCCGCGGAGGAAGGCGCGCCCGAGGGCGAGGAGGGCGGCGCGCAGCTGATGCTGAAGCAGGGGCTGTTCAGCCGCTACCAGCCCCAGGTGGTGTTCGGCATGCACGTGTGGTCGGCGCTCGCGGTGGGGGATATCGGCTACCGCGCCGGGCCGCTCATGGCCGGTGTCGACAGCTACAAGATCCACGTGCAGGGTCGCCAGGCGCACGGCTCGCGGCCCTGGCAGTCGATCGACCCGGTGGTGACCTCGGCACAGATCGTGAACGCGCTGCAGACCGTGGTCAGCCGCGACGTCGACATCACGGCCGCTCCGGCGGTGGTGTCGGTGGGGGCCATCAAGGGCGGCATCAGGAGCAATATCATCCCCGCCGAAGTGGACATGATCGGCACCATCCGCACCTTCACCGCGCCGCAGCGCGACACGGTGCTCGCCGCCATGAAGCGCATCATCGAGAACACCGCCGCTGCCAACGGCGCCACCGCGCAGTTCATCCTGGGACCGGAGCATTATCCGGTCACCTACAACGACCCGAAGCTCATGGCCGAAGTGCTGCCTTCGCTGCAGGCGGTCGCAGGATCTGAGCACGTGAAGCAGATGGACCTCATCACCGCGGCGGAGGACTTCTCCTTCTTCGCGCAGTCGCTGCCGGGGGTGTACTTCCTCGTCGGCGTGACGCCGCCGGATCAGGATCCGGCCACCGCGCCGTCCAACCACTCCGACTACTTCTACCTCGACGAGCGCGGCATTCCGATCGCCATGCGCGCCATGGCGCACGTCGTCATCGACTACCTCAACGCGCACACGGGTGCACCGTGATCGACCACACCGGGATCACCGTCAGCGATCTTGTGCGCAGCGTGAGCTTCTATCGCGCCGCCCTCGCCCCGCTGGGCTACGCGGTGCTCGCACAGTTTCCGGCCGCCGTCACCGGCGCCAGCGACGTCGCCGGCTTCGGCGTGCCACCGAAGGCTGATTTCTGGATAGCGCAGGGCAGCCCCAACCGCCCGCCCCTGCACGTTGCCTTCCGCACCCACAGCCATGGCGTCGTCGACGCCTTCCACGCCGCCGCTCTTGGCGCCGGCGGGCGCGACAACGGTGCCCCGGGACCGCGCCCGCACTACCACGAGCACTACTACGGCGCCTTCGTGCTCGATCCCGACGGTCACAACATCGAAGTGGTCTGCCATGAACCAGTTCCTGCGTCGCCTGGTCGTACTGCAGCCGGGTGAAGCCCCGGGGCTGCTCGCCGCGTTCGCGACGCTGTTCTGCGTCTTCGCGAGCTACACGATCCTGCGCCCGGTGCGCGATGCGCTCGGCATCACCTCGGGCCTGGAGAAGATCCCCTATCTTTTCTGGGGGGTATTTGTCGTCATGCTGCTGTTGCAGCCGCTCTACGGCTGGCTGACCTCGCGCTTCCCGCGCAGGGTGTTCCTGCCGTGGGTGTACGGCTTCTTCGCCGTCAACCTCCTCATCTTCTGGGCGTGGTTCCGGCTGGAGGCCGATCACGTGTGGATCGCGCGCACTTATTTCATCTGGGTCAGCGTCTTCAATCTCTTCGTGGTGGCGACCTTCTGGAGCCTGATGGCGGACGTTTACAGCCGCGAGCAGGCGGGGCGCCTGTTCGGCTTCATCTGGGCAGGTGCCAGCACCGGAGGACTCATAGGTCCTGCGATCGCGAACCGGCTCGCCGTGCCGCTCGGCGCCGTCAACCTGCTGCCGATCTCGGCGCTGCTGCTGCTGCTGTCACTCGTCTTCATGGGGCTCGTCATCCGCGATCGGCAGGGCTCACCTGCGGCAACCGCCGCAGGCACGGCAGCCGCGCCACAGAACCGCGGCGTGGGTGGCGGGGTGTTCGCAGCTTTTGCGCAGGTGGCGCGCTCGCCCTACCTCCTCGGGATCGTCGCCTTCGTGGTGCTCATGACCTGGGTGTCGACATTCCTGTACCTGGAACAGCAGGCCTACGTGGCCAAGGCCTTCCACTCGGCCGATGAGCGCACGCGCTTCTTCGCCGGCATCGATTTCTGGGTGCAGGCCGCCTCGCTCTTCATCCAGTTCCTGCTGTTCTCGCGCCTCTACCGCTGGTTCGGGATGCGCGCGCTGCTCGCCGCGGTGCCGCTCCTGATGACGGCCGGTTACGCGGTATTCGCGCTCAATCCGACCTTCATGGTGCTGGTGGTGGTTTATGCGGTGCGGCGCGCGGCGGACTACGCGATCACGCGGCCGTGCCGCGACTCGCTCTTCACCGTGGTGAGCCGCGAGGAGAAGTATCAGGCCAAGAGCCTGATCGATACCTTCGCCTACCGCGGCGGGGATGCGGTCAGCGGCTCGCTCTACAAGGCCCTCACCGAGGGCGCTGGCGCAGGGCCTGCCGCGATCGGCTGGCTCGGGGCGCTGATTTCGCTGGGCTGGACGGTGCTCGCGCTGGCGCTCGGGCATGCCTTCCAGGCACGCGGTCGAGGCGCGAGCGCGGCCGCTTAAGCGGCCGTCGACTGGGCGTCGCCGCTCGCACCGTTACGCAAGGCCGCAGCCGCGACGATGATCTCGGGGGCGGTGGCGAAGCGCTCGCCGCGCGCCTTGGCAAGCAGGCGCGCGATGAAGGGCTGGTAGCGCGACAGGCTCTGGGGGAGCTCGGGCATCGGTGAGCTCACGTGTTGCTGCAGCACTTCCATGGCAGTGCTGCCCGCGTAGGGGCGCTGCCCGGTGAGCATCTCGTAGCAGATGATCCCTAAGCTGTAGAAATCCGAGCGCGCGTCGAGGGATTCCCCGAGTGCCTGCTCCGGGCTCATGTAGTACGGGGAGCCGAGCAGCACCCCGGTATGGGTGCTGATCGTGTTGCCGTCGAGCGAGCGTGCCAGACCAAAGTCGATGAGGGCCACGCCGTCGTTGTCGCGCAGCATGACGTTCGGGGGCTTGAGGTCCCGGTGCACCAGCCCCGCCTCGTGCACCACCTGCAGGGCGGAGGCGATCTGCACCACGTAGTGCAGGGCATCCGTCTCGCTCACGCCCCTCTGGATGCGCGCCTTCAGGTCCCCGCGCGGCAGGTACTCCATCGCCAGGTACTCAAAGCCCCCGTGCACCCCGTAGTCGTAGATCTCAACCACCAGAGGACTGCGCACGGCCATGATCGCGGTGTACTCGCGCTCCAGGAACTGCCGACCTGCGGCCTCATCGCGCAGGGTCTTGCTGACCTTCAAGGCCACGTTATGGCCGCGGTGGGCGCTGCTGGCGAGGTACACCACCGCCTTCTCGGACTCGCCGATCTTAAGACGCAGGGTGTAGCCGGGGATGACTTCCGCGTTCGCCGCCGCGAGCAGCGCCGCAACCCCCGCCGGCTGCAGCGCCTCGGCCGCTGCCGGCGCCGGCGATTCGGGGGTGCCGGCCTCGGCCGGCGTCGCCGCGGGGGCGGCGGTGGCGGCCGGGTCGGCGTTCGCCGCCTGGTCGCGGGAGAGGTTCGCAAGGCTCGCGAGGCGCCGCGCCACGCGCCGCTCGACGCGCCGCAGCGCCACGCGCACCGCGGTGCTCAGGCGCTCGGGCGTGATGAGGCGCTTGGGCAGGTAGTCCACCGCGCCCAGCTGCAGCGCGCGCACGGCGGTGAGTTCGTTGCCGTTGTCGGCGAGCGCGATCACTGCAGGCGTCGCCGGCTGCTCACGCAGGCGTCGCAGCAGCGTGAGTCCCTGGGCCGCCGTGTCCTCGGGGCTGGCGCCGAAGTTGGCCGCCAGCATCAAAAGATCACAGTCGCGCCCGGAGAACATCGTGCACCAGCGCTCGAACTCGGCGAGGTTCAGCACGCTCACGCTTGCCTGCGGGCACAGCACGTCGAGGTGATGACGCAGCCACTCGCTGTAGCGCACGTCATCATCCACCACCAGCACGCGTGCCGGGGGCGCGTTGCGGCGCGCCGTCACGACTGCACCGCGAAGCGCACGCGCACCCGCGCGCGCTGGGCGACGGCGGCGCCGTCCTTCAGCTGGGGCTGGTAGCGCCAGTGCCGCACGGCATCGAGCGCGCTCTGCTCGAACACGCCCACCGGCTGCGCGCCCACCACGGTGACTTCGTTCAGGGCGCCATCCGCCTGCACCGTGAACTGCACGTCCACCCAGCCGCCGATGCCGTGCTCGCGGGCGCTCTGCGGGTACTCCGGGGGCACGTAGTGAGTGCGCGTCAGGGTGCTGGCATTGACATAGGAGGTGTCGGTCGCAGCGGCGGCCGGGGCGGCCGGGGCGGCAGCGGCGCTCACCGCAGGTGCGGCAGCGGGTGCCGGGGCGGCGGCAGCCGGCGCGTCCGCGGAAGCCACTACGGCAGAGGGCGCGGCCTCGGCAGCCGGCTTCTGCGCAGCGTTGATCTCCGCTTCCGCCGCGACGATGCCGGCGGGACCGGCGCCGGCGCTCTGGGCTTCGGCGAGCCAGCGCCGGGCAGCGGGCAGGTTCTGCGCCGCCACGGCAGCGTGGACCTCATCGAGCAGGCGGGTCTCGAAAGTGGTGCGCGCGGCGAGCGTTGCGGCGCTGGCAGGCTCGGCCTGCGCGAGCTGCTCGAGGTAGTACTTGGCGCTGTCGGCGGCCGGTTCCACCAGGCGCCCCTGCGCCAGGCGCTGGTTGAAGAGTGCCTCGGTGTGCACGACCTGGTCGGCCTTCACGGTGCCGCGCAGCTGCTGGGCGGCGGCGTGCACCGCATCGGTGTCGCCAGGATCGGCGCCCGACTCGGCCGCGGCGTTCGCCCAGCGCTCGGCGGCCTCGGCGCTGCCGGCAGTCACCGCCTGGCGCGCCTCGGCCATCAGGCGTGCGGCCACATCGGCGCGCGCCTGCTGCACGTTGGGATCATTCGGGGCGAGCGTGCGCGCCGACTCGATATAGAAGTGTGCGTTCTGTTCGGCCGGCTCGATCAGGGCACCGCTGCCTAAGGCCTCGCGGGTGCGCGTGACGAGTTCTGCGACCCGCTCGCCCACCTGCTTCTGGGCGAGCTGCTGGCGCGCCTCATCGACTAAGGTGCTGTGGCCGGCACGGCTCGCATCATCGAGCACCGCGAGCGCTGCGCCGACGTCGCCGCCGGCCGCGGCGCGCTGCGCCTTGCCGAGCACGGCTCGCTCGCGCTGCGCGCCGATCTGCGCGGTGAGGAAGGCGACGCGCGGGTGATTCGGGCTGATGCTGCGCGCGGCATCGGCGAGCTGCTGCGCGGCATCCAGGTGGTGGTCGTCGAGCTGCGCCTCGGCATCGGTCACCAGGCGATCGATGACCTGTTCAAGACCGGCCACCGCGCGCGGGTCGCGGGCATTGCGGTGCAGCGCCTCGCGATAGAGTGCGGCGGCGTTGGCCTCGGGCGGCGCGACCAGGTGATCCGAGGCAAGCGCCTTGTCGGCGCGTGCCAGGAGGTCCTCGAGCGCGGCGTCATCGCCGACCGCCGCGGCGGCTCCGGCGGCAGGGGCGGGCGCGGCGCCGCCGCGCAGGGCAAGCCAGGTGAGAGGCGCCGCCACCGCCAGCGCGACGGCGGCGATCAGGCCCCACTGGGCGCGCCGCGGCCGCGGCGGCGGCGGCGCGGAGCGGGCATCCTTGACGCCTTCCTCGTGGCGCCGCCAGGCGGCCTCGACGAACAGGCGCACGCGCTGCTCGGAGACCGGCTTGTGCAGGAAGCGGTGCACCGAGCCGTCGGTGATCTGCGCGGCGAGCAGGCCCTGCTCATCGGCCGTGCCGGCCACGATCAGCACCAGCTCCGGGAACTGCGCGTGCAGGCGCGTCGTGAGCTTCTCGATCGGGGTCGCGACCGCGGCGGAGTCGAGCACCGCGACGCCGGCGTGCTGGCTCATGAGCGCGGCGCTGAAATCGATCTCGGAGCCGCTGACGCGTACCGAGTGGGTGGGCTCGGAAACCCTCTTCAGGGTGAGCAGGAACTTCGCGTCCTGCGTGAGCGCCATGAGGGGCGCAGTACTTAAAGCATACGTGCCCGCGACGACGCCTTGCGGCACCGCGGCTGTCGAGGGCTGCGCTTGGGGATTGGTGGCCACGCTTACATTACAGTGCTGGAAAACCCGCCCGTCGGGCCGCATCGCCCGCCGCTTTTGCCACGATGACGCAACGGGGCCGGGCTGTCGCTAACGGGCGAAGGATTCTGTGAAACGGGTCATCCCCGCCTGCGGGTGCCTAAGCGCGGCTCCCAGGGCTGCCGTGAAACAGCCTGCAAATGCCCTAGAAAAGCGCGGGAACGGACCGCGCGATGTGACAGATTCCGCACCGGCACCGCGCTCGGGCGGCCTGCGGGGTGAGGGGCTTCAGTCCCGCGGCAGGAGGAAGCGCGAACCGTTGTACGACAGTACCGCGCCCTCGGGCGTGATGCTCTCCACGCGCACACCCTCGGGGAGCAGGTCCCCTTCGTGCACCTTCTTCATGTTGATCATCGCGAAGCGCTCCTCGGGACGCGCCGCGTACACGTGCAGGTCCAGGCGTAGCTGCGGCACGTGCGTTCCGGGCATGGCCGCCCAGTCCTGGTAGAGCGGTACGCCGTCGGCGGTGCCGCGGCGCACGTGGGTGCTCAGGGCCGCCGCAGCCGGGATCGGCGGCGCATCGGCTGCGGGGGCGAGATCTTCGGCACTCTCCCCGCCGCCGCTACCGGCAGCGGGCGCCGCGGCCGGCGCCACCGCGGGGCTCGCGGGCGCAGCCGCCGGGGAGGCGCTACCCACAGGCGGCGCCAGCGCCGGCCCTGCGGCGGCGGGCGGCACGGCCTGCGGGGCCGCTGCAAGCGCTGCCGCAGGCGGGAGCAGCGCCGCCGCCAGGGGCGCCGGGGCTGCGGCAGTGAGCGCGCTCTCGGCGTGGGCGCTCGGCCGGCGCAGCACCATCCAGGCGACGATCGCGAGGTTCACCGCGAGCAACAGGCCGATCGCAACCGCCCACAGCGGCAGCCGGGAGCGCGGCGGCGCCACTTTGACCTCGAACAGCGCCGGCCCGCTCTGGCGCTGGCGGTCACTTTCGGATTTCTTCAGGGCGTCGAGGATGAACGACATCGGTCACCCGCCGTGGTGGCTGTCAATGGCCGACAGGAGTGGCGTGCCGGGCTGCGCCACGGCTCCGGCGAGCGCGATCTGGGTCTGGACGCCGGCGATGCCGTCGACCGAGAGCTGGTGCAGGCGCTGGAATTCGCGCACCTGCGCCGTCAGGTCCGCGTCGAACACATCGCTCACCGGTGCCGCGGAGTCGATCCCCTGCAGGTGCTGCAGGCTCGAGCGCAGCCAGCGCACCGGCGCGCCGTGCATGCCGGCGGACAGGGGCTTGACGGGCGAGTTGGCCGGACGCCAGAGCATCACGAAGTCTCCCAGCCAGTAACGCGACAGTTCCCCGAGACCGACGGTGTGCGTGCCACCGAGTTCCACGGTCGCCGCGTCATCGCCGAGCGCGGTCAGCACCACCTGGTGGCTCGCGCCGTTGGGCTCGGTCAGAAGCAGGATCGCCGGGTGATTGTACAGACGCAGCTGCCCGAAGGAGCCGCGCTCGGCGACGCACTCAAGTCCCTGCGACTGCGCCTGGCTGCAGGGGTCGGTGGTGCTCGTCTGGTACTTCGCACCCCAGAGGCCAAAGAGCTTGCCGAAGGCGCTGTCGGGGTCGGTCTCCGCGTTGTGCTGCGCCAGGAGCTGCGCCAGCTGCGCAGGCGCCGGCGGCGGCGCTGCGGCCGCCGTGGCGGCGGCCGCCAGGGGCGCCTTGGGCACGGCCGCGGCGGCCTCGCCTGCGCCGGCCGCGGCGTGCGCGAGCTGCGGCTCCGGGCGCGACTTCCAGGGCTCGAAGTTCCACAGCGCCAGCAGCGCAGCGCCCAGCAGGAGCGCGAGGCTCCCCGCGATCGCCCACGGCAGCCAGTGCGGCGTGAAGCGCCGGCCGAATACTTCGGAGGCTGCGTTGCGCACCAGCGGTGTCGTGACGCGGTGGCGGTCGAGTGAGTAAGCGCCCAGGAGCGCCCGGTCGCAGAAGACGTTGATGACGCGCGGCACGCCCTGGGAGAGTCGGAACACCTCGCTCAGCGCGTGCGGGCTGAAGATGTCGGTGGTGGCGCCCGCCACGCGCAGGCGGTGACGCACGTAGGCGGTCGTCTCATCGCGCGACAGCGGGTTCAGGTGATAGCGGCCGGTGACGCGCTGCGCCAGCTGGCGCAGCTCGTAGCTGGCGAGCAGCTCGCGCAGCTCCGGCTGCCCGATGAGGATGATCTGCAGCAGCTTCTGGGTGTTGGTCTCGAGGTTGGTGAGCAGGCGCACCTGCTCGAGCACCTCGGGGGAGAGGTTCTGCGCCTCATCCACCACCAGCACCACGCGGTGACCTGCGGCATGCGCACGCAGCAGGTAGTGGCTGAGGATGTCCACCAGGTCCTTGAGGCTGCCGAGCGCTGAGTCGGGCACGCCGATGCCGAGCTCCTCGCAGATCGTGAGCAGGAACTCCGGCGCGGTCATCTTCGGGTTCAGGATCAGGGCGATCTCGGCGTTCTTGGGCGTCTGCGCCAGCAGCGAGCGCACGATGGTGGTCTTGCCGGTGCCCACCTCCCCGGTCAGCTGCACGAACCCACCGGCCTCGTTGATGCCATACAGCAGGTGCGCCAGGGCCTCCGCGTGGCGCTCGCTCAGGTAGAGGTAGCGCGGATCGGGGGTGATCGCGAACGGTTTCTCGTTGAGGCCGAAGAACGTCAGGTACATGGGAAGGATGCTACTCGATGGTGTTGCCGCGTCGCAGGGCCCGGCTGCCGAAGCGCGCCCGGGCCGCATCCAGGGTGGCGTCCACGCGGCTCTGGGGCTGCGCCTCCTCGAACAGGCCCAGCTGCGCGGCCGGGGTCAGCTCTGTGAGGACCACTCCGAGCAGCCGAAGTTTCGCACCCGGGTTGCCGGCAAGCCAGCGCGCCAGAAGTTCCGCGGCCACCGAGGCGATGGCGCGGCCCTCGCAGCTGGGGGGCGCGATGGCGCGCTGGCGGGTGAAGGTGGTGAAGTCCCCGCGGCGGATCTTCACCCCGACGCAGCCGGCCATGAGCGCGCGCGCGCGCAACCGGCTCGCCGCCAGGTCTGCCAGGCGCGCCAGCTGCCGCTGCAGCAGCGCCGCATCCCCTGAGTCGCTCTCAAAGGTGTCCTCGGCGCTGATCGACTTCTCCTCCAGGTCCGGCTGCACCGGGCGCTCATCGACGCCCGCGGCGCGTGCGCGCATGAAGCCCGAGTAACGCCCGAAGAGTGGCCACAGCAGCGCATCCGGGGCGCAGCGCAACGCCCCGAGAGTGGCGATGCCGGCCGCCTCCACGCGCGCGCCGGTCTTGCGGCCGAGGCCCGGGAGCTTGCGCACCGAGAGCGGGTCGAGCGTTGCCTGCAGTGTGGCGGCGGTGACCACGGTGAGGCCGTCGGGCTTTCTGAGGTCCGAGGCGATCTTGGCGACCAGCTTGTTGGGCGCCACGCCCACCGAGGCGCCAAGACCGGTGAGCTCGCGGATGCGCGCCTTGATGCGCTGCGCGATGCTCACCGGATCGCCGAGGAGCGCCTGGCTCGCCGTGACGTCGAGGAACGCCTCATCGAGCGACAGCCCCTGCACCAGCGGGGTAATCTCGCGGAACACGCCGAACACGATGCGCGAGACCTCCTGGTAGCGCTGCATGCGCGGGCGCACGCACACCGCGTGAGGGCACAGCTGCAGTGCCTGGCGCATCGGCATCGCCGAGTGCACCCCGAACTTGCGCACCTCGTAGCTCGCCGCCGCCACCACACCCCGCCCGCCGTCCCAGCCGACGATGACGGGTCTGTCCTTGAGCTGCGGGTCATCGTGCACCTCCACGGAGGCGTAGAACGCGTCCATGTCGACGTGCAGGACGGCGCGGCTCACGTGACTCACGGTGCGCGGTGTTACTTCAGGACCGTGATGGTGATCTTGTGCGACAGGAGCGGCGGACTGTGCGGGATATGATTCTGGTCCGCGAGCAACAGCTGCAGGGTGTGCTTGCCCGGGGCGAGGGTCAGGCTCGTCTCGGTCTGGCCCTTGCCGAAGTGCACGATCTTATCGGTGGCGGGCAGCGGCGCCCCGAGGTCCGCGGGTGGGTCGGTATCGATCAGCAGGTGATGGTGACCGGTGTTGTCGAACTTGACGCCGGCGGGGGCGATGCCCATGCCCTTGAGCCCGAACTGCACCAGCACCGGGGAGTGCACGTGCGCGCCGTCCTTCGGCGCGATGAGGTAGACCTCGGCGCCGGCCGGGGCCGGGGTGCGCTCCTGCGCGAACGCGAGCGAGGCACTGAGGCACAGTGCAGTGATCATGAGAGTACGCATCGGAAACTCCTTATTAGAGGTCAGAGGGTGGCGGCGCTGTAAAAGCTGGTGGCGGCGACCGCGATGATTGCCAGCGTCAGGTAGAAGCACGCGAGCACGATGAGCTTGGCTGCGGTGCGCAGCCGCCCCTGCCCGTAGGCGACGCGCATGGAGCGGAACACGTACCACACAAAGTACAGGAACAGCGCGAATATGAGGATGCCGGGCACCTCGTGCTTGGGGAACGGCAGTCCCACGAACCACGCCAGCATGACCGCGAGGAACACGAAGGCGTGGTTGTGAACCAGCAGCAGCAGGTGCTCGACGTAGTGGCGGCGCGGCCGCCAGTACAAGAGCATCATGAGCCCGGCGATCACCGGCAGGAATATGAACATCGCGCGCGGCAGGTTGTGGAAGAACGCTTCCGAGAGGTGGCGGCCGTTGTCCTCGAGCACCTTGTGGCAGGTACTGAGCAGCAGCGCGGTCACCGTCGCGGCGCCCGGTCCCTGGTACTTGATATCCCCGCACTCGCGCTCGATGCGTGCCGCGCGCTGCTCGGGGGCCTCCGCGGCATCCGGGGAGGCGGCCGGGACCACCTGCACCGCGCCCGCCTGATACACGGTATGGCCCGGATGGTTCGGGTCCTCCCCGAGCTTGAGCACCGTGAACTTCGGCTGCGCCGCAGCGGCGAACAGGAAGAACGCCACCGACAGCACCAGATACAGCCGCACCGGGGGCAGGTAGCGGGCGCGGCGGCCGGCGAGGAACTCACGGGTGAGGAATCCGGGCCTGAAGAGGAGCGCGCCGAGCGTGCGCCACAGCCGCGAGTCTGCGTGGGTCAGGTCCTCGGCGGCCACCTGCGAGAAATGCCACAACGAGTGTACCGGGGGGTCGAGGCGCTGCCCGCAGGCGCCGCAGTAGCGCTGTACGACCTCGCTGCCGCAGTTCTCGCAGCGCTGCGCCACGCCCGGCGCGGCGAGCGCGGCGCCGCCCTGCCCGGGCGCCGCGGCGGCAGCTTCCGCGAGCGGCGCCGGGTGGCTCATGCCACGTGCGCGCTGGAGCGCAGTGCCGGCTGCGCCGCGAGCGTGCCGAGCGCATCCGGCGCAAAGTCATCCACGTGCACGAGGTCCATGACCTTGCGGTCGTAGTCGCGCAGCGCCGCCGCCTCAGTCTCCGAGATGAGCCCGAGCGCGAGTGCCTGGCCGATGCGCCCCGGCAGGTCGAGCGCCGTGACGCGCCCGGTCTTGACGCCCTCGACGCGGATGCGCTTCTCGAGCGGCTCCATCTGCACCGCGAGCAACAGCGCCTCCTGCAGCAGGCCCAGGGCGTTGCTCGGCTCGAGCGTGCGGTAGGTGTACTCACCCAAGCGCTCGCGCGCCGTGGTCGGGGTCGTCACGAGCGCGGCCACCTTGCGCCCCAGTCGGTCGCTCGGCGCGGAGTAGATGCGCCCGCGCGGAAAGATGAGCAGGCGCATCAGGCCTGCGAGGAAGGGGTTGGGGAAGTTGCGCAGGAAGCCGTGCAGCTGCTCCTGGGCATCGTAAAGGAGGTTGCGGCAGGCCCACTCGAGGATCGGCAGGTCCTCCTCCTGGCGCCCCTGGTTCTCGTGGTGCTTGAGCACCATGGAGGCAAGGTACATGTACGAGAGCACATCGCCCAAGCGCGCCGAGAGGTTCTCCTTCTTCTTCAGGTAGCCGCCGAGGGTGAGCATGGCGACGTCGACGGCGAAGGCGAAGGAGGCCGAGAAGCGCACCACATGCTGGTAGTAGCGCGCGGTCGCGCCCTTGACCGGGGCGCGCGTGAAGCGCGCGTGCGTGAGCGCCATGATGAAGGAGCGCACCGCGTTGGAGATGGTGAAGCCGACGTGCGCGAACAGCGCGCGGTCGAACTCATCCACGCCCTTGACGCGATCGGGGTTCTTGGCCGCGGTCATCTCTTTCAGCACGAACGGATGGCAGCGGATCGCGCCCTGGCCGAAGATGATGAGGTTGCGGGTCAGGAGGTTCGCGCCCTCGACCGTGATCGCCACCGGCACCACCTGATAGCCGCGGCCGAGGTAGTTGTGGGGCCCCAGGCAGATGCCCTTGCCGCCGTGCACGTCCATGGCATCGTTCGCCACGTGGCGCCCCATCTCGGTGGCATGGTACTTGAGGATGCCGGAGGGCACCGAGGGGCGCTCGCCGCCGTCGATGGCGCCGGCGGTCACCGAGCGCGCCGCATCGATCGTGTAGGTGAGGCCCACCATGCGTGCGATGACGCTCTCGACCCCCTCGAAGCGGCCGACTGGGGTGTTGAACTGCTGGCGGATGCGCGCGTAGGCGCCGGTGGCCCACACCGCGGCCTTGGCGCCGCCGGTGGCGTTGGAGGGCAGCGAGATGCAGCGTCCGACGGAGAGCTGCTCGACCAGCATGCGCCAGCCAGTGCCGGCCATCTTCGCGCCGCCGATGATGCAGTCGAGCGGCACGAACACGTCCTTGCCCTGTACCGGTCCGTTCTGGAACGGGATATTGAGCGGGAAGTGGCGCCGCCCGATGCTCACCCCCGGCGTGTCGCGCGGGATGAGCGCACAGGTGATGCCGATGTCGGCCTTGTCGCTCAGCAGCTTGTCCGGGTCGAACATGCGGAACGCCAGTCCGATGACGGTGGCCACCGGGGCGAGGGTGATGTAGCGCTTCTGGAAATTGAGCTTCAGTCCGAGCACCTCGCGGCCCTGGTAGGTGCCGCGGCAGACGATGCCGGTGTCGGGGATGGAGCCGGCATCGGAGCCGGCGCGCGGGCCGGTGAGCGCAAAGCAGGGCACTTCCTCGCCGCGTGCCAGGCGCGGCAGGTAGTAGTTCTTCTGCTCCTCGGTGCCGTAGTGGTTCAAAAGCTCGCCGGGCCCGAGGGAATTCGGCACCGCCACCGTGGAGGAGCAGGTGGCGCTGCGGCTGGCGATCTTGGCGAGCACGCACGAGTGCGCGTAAGCGGAGAACTCGAGCCCGCCGTACTTCTTCGGGATGATCATGGCGAAGAAGCCGCGCGTCTTCAGGTACTGCCACACCTGCGGCGGCATGTCGCCGCGCTCGTGGGTGATGTTCCAGTCATCGAGCATGCGGCACAGCTCCTCGCAGGGACCGGCGAGGAAGGCCTGCTCCTCGGCCGAGAGCTGCGGCGGCCGGGCGGCGAGCAGCTTCTCCCAGCGCGGCGCGCCGGTGAACAGCTCCCCGTCCCACCACACCGTGCCGGCATCGAGCGCCTCCTTCTCGGTCTGCGACATCGAGGGCAGCAACTTCAGGTAAGCCTTCATGAACGGGCGCGTGATCAGCGCCTTGCGCAGCGGGCGCACGTTGAGCAGCCACAGCACCGCGAGCAGCACCCCGAGGAAGCCCTTCCACAGATTCGCTGGCGCCCCGAGCGCTGTGTAGGCGGCGAACAGCACCGTGAAGGTGATCGTGAAGGTCAGCAGCGACAGGCGCCGGTAGGCGAGGAACAGCAGCGCCGCGATGAACAGCAGCGTGATGAGGCCCCCGACCTTCGTGACCGCGAAGGCGGCCGCGAGGATGAGGATGAGCGAGACAATCGCACCCAACATTAACAACGTCCTTTCGCGGCCCTGAGCGCGCCCCGGGCAGGGCACGCGCGGCTCACTGGAAATCTCACCCGAGCAGCGTCTTGACGCCCTCGCGCTCCTCGAGGAGTTCGGCGTGCGTCGCCTCCATGCGTTGGCGGCTGAAGTCATCGATGGCAAGGCCCGTGACGATCTGGTAGTCGCCGTTCTTCACCGTCACGGGGTAGGAGTAGATGACACCCGCGGCGATGTCATAGCTGCCATCGGACGGCACCGCCATGCTCACCCAGTCATTGGCCGCCGTGCCGTGGAACCAGGTGTGCACGTGGTCGATCGCGGCCGAGGCCGCCGAGGCCGCCGAAGAGGAGCCGCGCGCCTTGATGACGGCGGCGCCGCGCTGCTGCACGGTCGGGATGAAGCTGTGCTCGATCCACTCCTGGGTGACGAGGGACTTCGCGCCCTTGCCGTGCACCGTGGCGTGCGTCAGATCCGGGTACTGGGTGGCCGAATGGTTGCCCCAGATCGTCATGCGCTGGATGTCGTTCACGTGCGCGCCGCTCTTCTCGGCGAGCTGCGAGAGCGCGCGGTTGTGATCGAGGCGCGTCATGGCGGTGAAGTTGCGCTGCTCGAGGTCGCGTGCATTGGCGCGCGCGATGAGCGCGTTGGTATTGGCGGGGTTGCCGACTACCAGCACCTTGACGTCGCGCCGTGCCACCTCGTTGAGCGCCTTGCCCTGGGCTGAGAAGATCTGCGCGTTCGCGAGCAACAGGTCCTTGCGTTCCATCCCGGGTCCACGCGGGCGCGCGCCGACCAGCAGTGCCACCTGGCAGTCGCGGAAGGCGACCTTCGCATCATCGGTGGCGATGACCTTGTTGAGGGTCGCAAAGGCGCAGTCGTTCAGCTCCATCACTACCCCGTTAAGTCCGGCAAGCGCTGCCGGGACCTCGAGCAGGTGCAGGTTCACCGGGGTCTCCTTGCCGAGCAGCGCGCCGGAGGCGACGCGGAAGGCAAGGGCATAGCCAATCTGGCCGGCAGCGCCGGTGATGGCGACGTTCACGGGAGCTTTCATGGTGCGGATCTTCTTCCTCGGGTCGAAATGAGCCTTCGATTCTAACCCGGTGTGCCCCAAGGCCTCGCCCCGCGCCGGAGGCCCGCGGCAGCGCCGTGGAGCCTAGCGGAGCTTATCCGCGCTTCTGGCAGGCCCCGATAAGGCCCCGGGAGCTGGCGGCGCGCCTGAGATTATTTGGTGAATGAGCTTGACACTTGGGTAGTGTGCTACTAGAGTACAACACCAAGGAGGGGCGAGATGCCAGAAGGCAGCAAGGCCCCGGGACGAACAGAGCTGACAGACGACGCAAGCAACGGAACCCAGAAAGACAACCCCTCAAGGAGACGACCATGAACACCTTCGACACCCTCTCACGCGATTTCACCTGCGCGCTCGCCGCCACCCTCATCACCGCCGTCATGGGCCTGAGCTTCCTCAGCTCGACCGCGGTGGTCCCGGGTAGCCACAACGCGGCACACGCGGTGGCGCTGCAGCCCCAGCACGGCTGGTTCGGCCAGCCTGAACCGGCCGTTTTGGTAGATTAGTCGGCTATTCACCCGAATCAGGCGCCGTGTTAACGCTCATGGATCCGCAGTGGGATGACAGCCTGCCGATTTACCGGCAACTGCGCGACCGGGTGGTTGCGATGATCCTCGAGGGCGTGCTCAAGGAAGGCGATGCGCTGCCCTCGGTCCGCAGTGTCGCGGCCGACTACCGGGTGAACCCGCTGACGGTGCTCAAGGGCTACCAGCAGCTCGTGGACGAGCAGCTGGTGGAGAAGCGGCGGGGACTGGGGATGTTCGTCAGCCCCGGTGCCCGCAAGGCACTGATGAAGGATGAGCGCCAGCGCTTCCTCGAGGACGAGTGGCCGAAGGTCTTCGCGACCATCCAGCGCCTCGGCCTCACTCCGGATGAATTGCAGCGCGCCGGCGCCGCAGCGCCTGCCCCGGCGTGGCAGACGCCGCCGCCAGCCGCCACGCCAGGTGACAAAGATGACAGCAGTAATTGAAGCCACGGACCTCGCCCGGCGCTTCGGCGCCAAGCGCGCGCTCGATGGGGTGAGCTTCCGCGTGGACTCCGGCCGCATCGTCGGGCTCATCGGCCCCAACGGCGCCGGCAAGACCACCGCGCTCAAGGCGATCCTGGGACTGACGCCCTTCGAGGGCACCCTCAAGGTCCTCGGTCTCGACCCGCGCACGCACCGCGACGAGCTCATGCGCGACGTGTGCTTCATGGCCGACGTCGCCGTGCTGCCGCGCTGGCTGCGCGTGCGCGAGGCGCTCGACTACTGCGACGGCGTGCACCCGCGCTTTGATCGCACCCGGGCCCTGGAATTCCTGCGCAAGACCGACATTCAGATGAAGAGCCGCGTGCGCGAGCTCTCCAAGGGCATGGTGACGCAGCTGCACCTGGCGCTGATCCTCGCCATCGACGCGAAGCTTTTGGTGCTGGATGAGCCGACGCTCGGACTCGACCTGCTCTACCGGCGCCAGTTCTACGACACCCTGCTGAATGACTACTTCGACAAGGAACGCACCATCCTCATCACCACCCACCAGGTGGAAGAGGTGGAGAACCTCTTCACCGACGTGATCTTCATCAGCCAGGGGAAGGTGGCGCTCGCAAGCTCGGTCGAGGACCTCGGCAGCCGCTACCTGCAGCTGAACGTAACGGCCGATGCCGCCGCGCGCGCGCGGGCGCTCAATCCCTTCTACGAGCGCGAAGTATTCGGGCGCGTGGCGATGTTCTTCGAGGGGCGCACGGCCGCAGAACTGACCCCGCTCGGTGAGCTGCGCACGCCCACTATCGCGGACCTGTTCGTCGCCAAGATGCAGGGGACGATGAAAACATGAACACCGAGACCGCACACCTGGGCAGCGCGCCCCTGAGCGTCGCCGCCGCCCACGAAACCCGCACCACCCTCGTGACGCTCATGCGGCGCGAGTTCTGGGAGCACCGCGGACTGTGGCTGGTCCCGACCATCGTCGCCGCGCTGCTGGCGCTCGCGACCCTGGTCTCGGTCAGCTTCGACTTCCACGGCAACCGCATGCCCAATCTCGGCGCGGACCAGAAGCTCATGGTGCTGAACATGAGCCAGATGATGTTCGCGCTCATCATCTACGTGGCGGCCGCCTTCGTGGTCAGCTTCTACGCGCTTGACTGCCTGTACGCGGAGCGCAAGGACCGCAGCATCCTCTTCTGGAAGTCGCTGCCGGTATCCGATGGCATGACGGTGCTGTCGAAGTTCCTGGTTGCGGTGGTGGCGGTGCCGCTCCTGGTGTTCGTGCTCGCTCTGCTGAGCCAGATGGCGGCCTTCCTTGTATGGGAGCTGCGCGTCGCCACCGGCAACGCCCCCGACGTCGTGCGCTTCGAGGCGATGGCGTGGCTGCGCGGCGTGACCGCCATCTTCCTGATCATGGTCTTAAGCTCGCTCTGGTACGCCCCGGTGATCGCAGCCTCCATGGTGCTCTCGGCCTGGATCAAGAAGAACCCGCTGCTGTGGTCGGTGCTCGGGCCGGTGCTGCTGGTGATGTTCGAGTACATCGTATTCCGCACCGGCTACATCTCGAGCGTGATCCGCTACCGCAGCGGCGCCATCTGGAAGGTGCTGGCGCCGCACAACGCTCACTCCGGCGACAACCTGCGCATTTTGAGCGACCTCAATTGGGCGGACGCCTTCACCTTCCCGAACCTGTGGCTCGGGGTGGTGGCCGCCGCGGCGCTGCTCTGGGCTGCCGCCCGCATCCGCCGCTACCGCGACGACACCTGAGGCGCGCCCTTCAGACATCCGCCGCCGCGGCCTGCGCATCGGCCGCCGCGGCACGCGCGAGCGTGTCACGCAGGCCAAAGGTGGCCGCGAGGTAGTGCAGCGCCGCCCACACGTACAGGGTGAGCGTCAGCAGGATGCCCGCGCGCGAGGCCTGGGCCAGCGCCGCCGCACACGCGCCCACCCACTCAGGAGAAGCACCCGCAGGCGCCACGCCCCCGGGGCAGGCGCTGCGGAAGGCGTTGCCGCCGACGCCAAGGTCCAACAACGCCGCCACCATCCCGATCCCGGGGTGCGCGAAGTAGCTCTGCGCCAGCCGATCGATCAGGAAGCCGGTGAAGAGCGGCCCGCCCCCGAGTGCGAGCACGTTCAGACACAGGAACAGCAGCGCGGTCGCCGTGGCGCGCTGCCGCGCCGGCACCACGTTCTGCACCAGCCCGAAGCTTGGGGCCAGCGAGATGTAGTTGAAGAACCCGGGCACCGCCAGCAGCACGGCCGCCGCCTGCCAGTGCCCGGCCAGCAGCGCTGCGATGTAGAAAGGCGTCGCCGCCAGCAGCCCCGCCGCCGGCACCAGCACGTACCACTTCTCGCTGCGGGCGCCGAGAAGGTCCGTGAGGAAGCCACCGGCGAGGGTGCCCAGGGCCACCGGGACGCTCCCCACCAGCCCGAGCACCCAGCCCGCGGTCGCATAGTCGAGGCCGAAGGCGCGCGGGAAGTAGGCCGGGATGAAGGCCCAGGAGCCGTAGGATGCAAACGAGGCCACGCTCAGACCCAGGATGACGTTGGCGATGGGTGCGCTCAGGAACAGGGTGCGCGCCACGGCGCGCAGGGCGGCGAATTCGCTCCGCCAGGCAAAGGGCGCAGGCGTGGCCGCGACGAGGCCGTCGGCGAGACCGCGCGGCGGTTCGCACACGAGGGCGCGGAACAGCAGCGCCACCGCCACTCCGGGCAGCCCGACCGCCACGCACGCCGCGCGCCAGCCGTAGTGCAGGGTGACAAAGCCGCCGACGTAGGCCACGAACAGGTAGCCGAGGGATAGTCCGCAGGAGTAGACCGACAGCGCGCTGGTGCGCGAGTTGCGCGGGTAGTAGTCCGAGATCAGGGAGTGCGCGCAGGGCGAGCAGCCCGCTTCCCCGACCCCGACGCCGATGCGGGCGATGACGAGCTGCGCGAAGGTGCTGGTGGCGGCGAAGGCGGTGGTGAAGGCCGACCACACCGCGATCGCGATGCTGAGGATGCTGACGCGGCTGAAGCGCTCGGCGAGCCGCGCGGTGGGTATGCCGCTTAAGGCATAGAGGGCCGCGAAGGCGGTGCCGGCGAGGAGGCCGAGCTGCGTATCGGTCAGCTTCAGATCCACCTTCATGGCCTGGCCGATGATAGGGATGAGGCTGCGCTGCGCGGAGTTGCAGGTGTACACCAGCATCAAAAGCGCGAGCACCAGGCGGCGGTAGCCGCGGCTGCGCAGCCGTGCAGGCGCGGAGGCGGGGGGCGGCGCGTTCAGCGCTTGGCCGCCCGGGCTTCCTCGGTCCAGTCAGACTCGACGTAGAAGGGCCCGGGGCGCTCGTGCAATGCCTCGTATTTGCACACTTGCGGCTCCGGGCCGAGCGCGGTGGACACCCCGTCACGGAACGCCCACTCGCCGCGCTCCGAGTCCGCCGCACGGGTGTAGCTGTTGATCATGAAGCGGCGGTCCAAGTGGCTGAGGTTCGGGGCAGAGCCGTGCACGGTGTAGAGCGTCCACAGCAACAGGTCGCCGGGCTGCATTTCGCAGGTCACGACCGAGCTGGGGTTAAGGCCGCAGCGCACGAGGTCATCATCCGGGGTCGACCCGGTCATGATCGTGCCGTCCTCGGAGAGCCCGAGGTAGCCTCTGAGGTGGCTGCGTGGAATGACGCGCAGCGCACCGTTGGCGGCCGTCTGCGGGTCGATCGCGAGCCCGGTGTTCACGGTGCCGTAGAGCAGGTAGCGCACGGCCGCCGCATTTCTGAAGCGCGCATCCTGGTGATAGCGGTAGAAGGTGTACTTGGCGCCGGGGGGTTTCCAGTGGAGCTGATGGGTAATCTGCTTGATGTCGCGTCCGAGGCAGGGCTCGAGCACCTGCAGGTAGCGCGGATCACGGCGCATCTCCTCCAGCAGCGGGCTGATCCAGGCGCTCCAGTGAGCCTGCAGCATGACGCGCCGCTGCGCCCTGGGGTCATCGAGGATCTCCAGCAGCAGGTTCTTGTGGCGGTAGGTAGCGTGGTGGCGGGCGATGCTGTCCGCGTACAGGCGGTCCACTTCCGCGCCGATTGCTGCCATGTCGGCGGCGGCGAAGAAGCCACGCACGATGGCGTAGCCCTCACGGTGCAGCTGTTCGATGATGTCAGACATGCGCTTCAGGTCCGCCCCCCGCTGCAGGTTTGCCCGGGCAAGCGACGCTAGCACTGTTGGCGCCGCGGCACGCAGGCAAAAGGAAATTCCGTTGTCGAATTATTCGCTGAGGTAGACTTTTTGGCCACAGGAGGCTTCATGTTCGAGACCCGCAACGATCTCACCCTCGGCATCCGCACCAAGGTGGTGAAGCTCCTCAACGAGCGCCTGGCGGATGCGATCGACCTGGGCACCCAGGTCAAGCACGCGCACTGGAACGTCAAGGGCCCGAACTTCATCGCCCTGCACGAGCTGTTCGACAAACTCGCCGAGGC
>Ga0302326_10001021_pt1 | contig 73382 bp, 63 predicted proteins | sample Palsa_T0_3_FD_202264 | JGI IMG/M metagenome (GOLD analysis project Ga0302326, IMG submission 202264) | Peat permafrost microbial communities from Stordalen Mire near Abisko, Sweden - Palsa_T0_3 | ecosystem: Environmental > Terrestrial > Soil > Palsa > Peat permafrost | place: Sweden: Abisko... | reverse complement strand
TCGTGTCGACCTTGGGCTGCGACTTAGGGCGAGCAGTCGTAAGGCGACTGGCTCTGAACGCCGCACGCGGTGATGCTGGCGTCCCCGGTACAAGTCTGCGTCGTGCATGGCTGGCCGTTCGTGCACTCGGACGTCACAGCGCAGAACTGCGCGCCCGCGCCCGCGTCGGCGCCGGGACACGACTCGCCCGCGGCCAACGTGGTGCAGGTCGTCTCGGCGCTGCCGAAGCTGCGGGCTGCGCAGCAGACCTGGCCGCTCGGGCAATCGCACGCCGAGACGCACCCGACAACGACGTTGTCGGCGCCGAGACAGCTACTGGCGCCGTCGGCGTCTCTGGCGATGCACGTCGAGGGGCCGGAGCAGAGCCCGGTGTTGCCGATCGCGGTGTCGCCCGAGGGGCAGTTGAAGCACTCCGAGGTGCCGGCGATCGGGATCGCGCCGCTGGCGGTGCACGAGACGGTCGTGCCGAGGACGATCGTGCCACAGCAGTCGTTGCTGCGAAGGTCGCACGTTCTCGAGCCACACTGCGGCGGGATGTAGGGAGTGCACGCGCCACCGCCGTCGCCACTGCTGTCGGACGACGACCCGCTGCCCGGGCCGCTCCCAGACGAACTCCCGGACGAAGACGTCGTACCCGACGACGAGCCGCTGACGGTGGCATCACCGCCGTCGTCACCCGTGGTGCCACTGGAGGAGCCGCCGCCGCTCGACGACCCGCTGACCGTCGAGTCGGCGACCTCCGCGTCCATGGACGCGTCGCCACCACTCGACGAGGCGCCCGCGCCACTGCTCGCGGACGTGCCACCTGCGCCGCTGGAAGACGTGCCGCTAGCCGAGGAGCTGGACGACGACGCGCCGCCCGATGAGCTCCCGCTCGACGACATGCCTGCGCCCGAAGAAGACGCGCTGGACGCGGGGCCGTCGCTCGATCCGCCGCCGCTGCTCGACGCGCCGCTGCTGCCGCCGTCGACCAGGTCGGGGACGTCGGTCGCGCCGTAGATGGCAGCGCACGCGGCGAGCGCCAAGGGCGAGAGAACGGCGACGCACCGGCCCGCACCGCTCATGGTCAGAACGCGCCGCGCAGGAGGACTGCGCCGCGGCCGCCGGGAGACAGCGCGGGCGTCGCGACGATGCCCGTAGTGGCTTCGGAGCGTGCGCCCATGAAGTAGATCGCGGTGCCGACTGCGATCAGCGCGCCGCCCGCGACGAAGGCGCCCGTCGCGATCGCGCTGTCCGTGGACATTGTCGCGTGATCCGATAGGGCCTGCGCGTGGTTCGGGCAATTGGTGGCGCTCGGGCAGTCGGTCTTCTGGGCGCTCCACGCCGATCCTGTCATCACGCCGAAGACGCTCCCGATGATCAGGCCCGCGACGCCGACGCCACCGGTGGCCAGACCTCCGAGCTGCAAAGGGCTCATGGAGGAGCTTGCGACAGGCGACGGCGGGGCCGACGGCGGCGCGGCCGCGAGCGGGCCCGCTTGGACCGGGCCTAGCACGATGATCTCCCGCCTCCCCTGGTCGTGCTCGGCCAGGACGAGCTTCTTCGTGACGGACGGCAGTCCCGCCGCTGTGAAGACGAAGAGATGCCTGCCGGGATCTACCTTCAGCGACGCGCCGTCGAGGCGTTGGGCCAACGGCGCCCCATCAATGGTCACCTGGACGTCCGTGAGATCGTTGCCGGCGCCATCTTTTGCCTGAAAGACGACGTGCGGCATGGCCGCGTCGACTTCGACCAGCCGCTGCACGCAGTCGTCCCGGACGATCGCGGGACACGCCGCGGCCGCGCACACGGCGAGCTTCTCGCGCGCCCGCCGCAGCTTGCCCGCCTGCCGCAGGTCTTGAGCATCGTCGTCTGCTTCAACGCATTGCTGCTTGGTGGGCTCCGCGGCGCGCGCCGGGTGCGGACCGAGCAAGACCGCCAACCCGACGGCGGAAAGGACGCATCGGTTCATCGGCACGCCACCTTGAAATATATTTCCCGGGCGGCGGGATCGATCCAACCACCGCCACCCCCGGACACGAACATGCACGCGATATTTATCACGTGGAGCGGCGGAGCACGCGATTCGCGTTCGTTCCGTGGCCGGCACGCTGGACGGCGCGCGTCCGGGAGAGCCGTCGCGTCATAGGCACTCGACCTTGAAGTGCTTCTTTCCCGTGGCGAGATCGATGAGATACGGGGGGTTGCAATCGGGGGCGGTCTTCGGGGGCGGTACCTGCGGCTCGACGGAGTTGCGCGGCACAGGGGCGGGCGAGGTCGTGGCTGCGGCGGCTGGCGCGGGCTTCGGCGGCGTGAGCCTGATTGGCTCGGTGATGACCTTTGCCGCCGGCTCATTGACCGGCAGCGGCGCTGGGCTCTCCGTCGCAGCCGATGGCAGATCGGTCGCAACGATGGCCGGAGCCGAAAGCGCGGTGGGTGCGGTTGCGACCGCCGGCGTGATGGACTCGGGCGCGCGAGGCACTGAGTTCGTCTGGGGCGCGACGGACGACGACGTCGGCAATGGTGCCGCCCCCACGCGCCGGTCATGGCGCGTGCCCGCAAAGGTCCAGGCCATGGCCCCGGCGACCAGCACGCCCGCGGCAACCTTGGCCGCGAAGCGTCCAGGGGCCACCGCGAACCCGCCGCCGAGAAGCGAACGCGCGACTGGGCGGCCCGTTGTCGCCGGGCGCGGCGCGCGGACGCTGCCGGGTGTCGACGTGGCGACGGTCCGATCGGGGACCGTCTCAGGCACCGTCACGCGCGGCGCGGTCGTGATCTCCGCGCCGTGCCGGTCGTAGTATGCGCGCCGCACCGCTTCCTGCATGCGCCGCGCGTCCAGCCATCGCTGCTCCCTCTCGAACGCGAGAGCGCGATCGACGACGCGCGCGACTGCCCGACTGAGCGTCGGCAGGACCGACTCGATCGGCGGCGCCGGTCGCGACATGGCGCTGAGGAGCTCCTCGTTAGTCGTCCGGCCGGCGTGGACGAACGTGCCTGTGATCGCCTGCCACATTGTCGCGCCGACCGACCAGATATCGCTCCGGCCGTCCACTTCACTCCAGAGCCCCCGAGCTTGCTCCGGCGACATGAACGCGGGCGTCCCCATCGCCGCACCAGCCTTGGTTACCATCGTGCCCGTCGAGAACTCGCGAAGGTGTGCGATCCCGAAGTCCAAAACCCTGAGCTTGCCCGAACGCGTGAGGAAGATGTTCGCGGGCTTGATGTCGCGGTGAAATACGCCCTTGGCATGAGCGGCGGCGAGGACGTCGAGGAGCAGATCCGCGACCGACAGTACCTCATCTTCGCCGAGACGCCCTCCGGTCCGCACGCGCCGGTCTTCGAGCGTCTCGCCGTCGAGCAGCTCAGTCACGAGGTAGCGCGACCCGTCCTCCGCAACGTCGTCGTCGAGGACCTTGACGACGCCATCGTGCCCAACGCTGTTCGCGGCGTAGCCCTCGCGCATGAATCGACCGAGGACCTCGTCGCTGGCCGAGAGCTCCGCGTGCAAGACCTTCACCGCCGCGCGGCTTCCGTTGCGGTGGGTCGCCGCGTAGACGGCTGCCATGCCGCCGACTCCGAGGAGCACGTCGAGCCGCCACTTGCCGTGGAGGATCTGACCGCGTCGCGCCTTTGCCCGGATGACCAGAGGGTCCAGGAACTCAGTCACGGCCGCGTCGTCGTCGATATCGGTCACGGACGGCCCCGAGGCGCCCGCCCGGCCTCCCCATGCCGAGAATGCGGCCAGCCCGCAGTCCTGCAGCCATCAGCTGTCGTGCTCGCGGGAATCTCCGCGGTTGGGACACGCCGCGCTCCTCGACAGCCGCAGCACCTGGACATGTGCGCGAAATTTATCACGTAGAGGCGCGAGCCGGGCAATCGCATTCGTTTGCGTTGTGCGGCAGACGCTCGAAACGCGCTCTCTAGGAGCCCAAGCAGGAAGCTCAGTTGCAGTTCGCTGCGGTCGCACAGGTGTCGCACCAATACAGCCCCGCAACCCCGAGCAAACGTGAGACCACAGCCGCGCTTGGCGTCGATGAGAAAACCGTGAGATGCATGGCCTCCGACACCGGACCGACGCGCGAGACATCTCCGTGTACGCCACGCCGATCCCCGCCTCGATCTCGCGCGCGTAGACGTAGCCCGTCTTCACTTTGCAGCCCTGCAGAGCGACCGCGCCCTTACAGCACCACGACCTTTCCGTATTCCAGAAAGTGCCGGTCGAATGCGACGGCCTCGGTGACGCCGAGCCGGTGCATCACGACAAAGCTGTACGCATCGCACAACGAGTACGCCTTGTCCTTGTGTGCTCGCACGAGCGATTGAGCCTGCTGCTCGTCCGATGCGCGCACGCGTTCGACCCGCACCCCCGGCGCGGCGAGGCCATCAAGAAACGCAATCGCTATCGCTCGGCGCTCACGCGTCCGAACGAGCAGGAGAGCGTAGGTTTCGGTGACCACGGCGTTCGTCGTGACCAAGCGCCAACGTTCCCGCGTACTCCTGGCGAACAGCTCGCGCGCTCGAACATGATTCGAGTCCTCCGCGGTGAGCAGGGCGAAGAAGCCGCCGGTATCGACGAAGACACGCCTCACGTGTCGCGAGCGTACGCAGCCGCGACGTGCGCGTATTGTTCGACGACACATCGTCAACATCCGCATGAGCGGCGCCAGCGAGCGCGAGGAGCGCGTCATACGATCCGCCAGCGCGGCGGCTACCGCGCGCAGCCGGCGACTTGGCGAGCGATGCCTCGAGCGCGGAGACGACGCGCCTCCGATCCCGGGGGGGGAGCCGCTTAGCCTGCTCGATGAGCTTCTTCGCCACGGGAACGGTCACGGCGAGCGAAAGTCTAGGCTGGTTGGTCGGCACCTGACCAGTCGCGTGGCACCCGCCCCATCCATGGCCGTGCAGTTCGCGCACGCCGCCCGATTGCCGTCAGCTTGCCCAGACCCTGCTCCGCGCGCCGGAACGCCACGGAACCCGACCGCAACGGCTTCCGGAGCGAGATCCGCGACTTCTCAGCCAAGCCCGCGCCCGGTTTTCCCAGCAACCGTTGCCGCTTTCGAATCCCCTTGGGGACGCATGGTTCCCAGGTGCCTCTTTTCACTCGGTTTGCGACCGGCGCCAGCCGCGAGATTTGGAGCCGCAGCAGCGCGACAAGTTGGGCTTGCGCCCCCCGAGGGTCGCGCTTATCGCTCGACTCCGAGGGCCACCCAAGATGCCGAAGCTACGCGTGGACGCGTTCTCAGTCTCTATCGACGGCTATGGCGCCGGACCAAACCAGCGCAAGGACCATCCGCTCGGTGAGAACGGCATGGAGCTGCACGAGTGGTTCTTCGAGACCCTGACGTTTCGCAAAATGCATGGCCAGGAAGGTGGCCGCGACGGTTTGGACGAAACTTTCGCCGCGCGCGCCATGCAAGACGTTGGAGCCTGGATTCTCGGCCGAAACATGTTCGGTCCCGTGCGCGGCCCTTGGCCCGATGAATCGTGGCGCGGCTGGTGGGGTGAGACGCCACCGTATCACGTGCCCGTCTTCGTCCTGACCCACTACGCGCGGCCGCCTCTTCCAATGAACGGCGGCACCACCTTCTACTTCGTCACGGGTGGGATTCGCGAAGCACTGGCGCGCGCCCGCGAAGCGGCCAACGGCAAGGACGTGCGCGTGGGCGGCGGGGTATCGACGATCCGGCAATACCTGCGTGAGGGGCTCATCGACGAGTTGCACCTAGCGCTATCGCCGGTGCTGCTCGGACGAGGCGAAGCCCTGTTCGAGGGAATGGATTGGCGGGCGTTGGGCTATCGCTGCGTCGAGAGGATAGCGGGCGAGAAGGCGATCCACATCGTCCTCGCGAAGCAAGTTGGATCGAACGTGACGTAGGGACGCCGCGGCTGGATACCGCCGCTGGCGTCGGGAAGCGGTACCCGATCCTGGTGCCCGTCCCCGGGCCGCTCGTCACTGAGAGGCTCGTGCTCGAGGTTCCGGAGAAGACGAACTCGGGCCCTATGCCGAGCGACAGCCGCCCCGGCGGGCCCGGAACGCCTTCAGAGCCACTTCCGGAGCGTCCTGCCGTTGCCGGTTTGAGCGGCATCCGCCACGCTGGCCCGACGAGCGCCTTCCGCGCCCCAACCTCTCGGAACCACTTAGGTTCGCCATGCAGGGCGTCCCCGAGAAACGCTGCCGAGCGGCAAGTTTTTCGGCTCGCGGTGAATCCCGCTACGGACGATCAGCTCCTCAACCTCGCGAGATGTTGCGATGCTTCGAGGCCATGGCGCAGCAACCCCCGAGTCTTCCGCCGCAGCGGCCACGGGCGCCTATGGCGACGCTCCTCGACGAAGCCGAGGTCCGCGAGCCGCAGCCCCCCACGACCGGGCGCGAGGTTCACGCGATCCTCACGCAGATGACGGGGCTCGAGGCGGGCCGCGTCCATGGACTGGACGGTACCGACACCTCCTTCGGGCGGGAGGCGACATGCACCCATACGTTCGACGAGGGCAGCCTCTCGCGCGTCCACGCGCACGTTCTCCGAGTGGGCGCCGAGTATCACATCGAGGACGCAGCCTCGAGCAACGGGGTCTTCGTCAACGACGAGAGAGTCGCACGAGCACCACTTCGTGACGGTGACCGCGTCAGGTTGGGCTCCGCCGTGACACTTCGGTTTCAGGTGGTGACGAAGCAGGAGCACCAGGCGCTCGTGCGCGTCTTCGAGTCGAGCGTGAAGGATGGCCTGACCGGCGTCTGGAATCGCCGGTATCTCGACGAACGTCTTCTGGGTGAGGTCGGCTTTGCCAAGAGGCACGGCTCGGCGCTCGCCGTAGTGCTCGTCGACATCGATCACTTCAAGAAGGTCAACGACACGCACGGACACCAAGTCGGTGACGCCGTGCTCAAAGCGACCGCAGAGACGATGCGTTCGACCATCCGCGTCGAAGACGTTTTGGCCCGCTATGGCGGTGAGGAGTTTCTGGTCATCGCGCGCGGCCTCGACCTCACTCGCGGCGTTCAACTCGGGGAGCGGCTGCGCATCATCGCAGAAAGACAGCCCGTCGTGATCGACGGCTCCAGCATCCCGCGGACGATCAGCGCTGGTGTCGCGACCGTCCTTTGCTGCGGGGAGGACCGGACCCCGCAGTGTTTGCTGAAGGTCGCCGACGAAAGGCTCTATCGAGCCAAGGCGGACGGGCGGAACCGCGTCTGCGGGGGATGATTGCCCGTGACGCTCGCCGTGACTTCCCTCACGATCCGCACAGTCGCTCGAGGTTCGAGATCGCCGGACGAATGTTGACGCCAAAGCGCATGAACGCCTGCTGCACGTGAGGCTCGCTGCCGTGCTGCTCAAGACCGCGCAACATGTTGAGCCTTGCCCGGTCGAGCCAGTCCGCGATGTCGCGCTCCTTCGACCAGCGGTTGGCGGCCTTCATGCCGATGAGCATTCCACGCGCCCAGTCCTCCGGGAGGTTCGGCTGGCGGCTGGGCGGGCAGAGGCGGTTCTGCGCTTCGAGATCGTCGCGCGTGGCCTCGACGTACGCGATGAGCGCCGAAGCGAACGGGAGCAGCCCGATTCGTATCGACTGCAGGGTGATGCGCCCGGCGCTGAAGATGGGCCTTTCGGGGGCAGGGTTCAGGCCCTCGGCCGCACAGTGCACGTGAAGGTGCCCTGGGCTCGTGGGGATCGTTCCTCCGTCAAGGACGATTCGATCCGACTCGATGCGCTGAACCTTGCCGAGCCGCACGACCTCATCGATGCGCCGGAGCTGCTCGATCTCGCCGAAGCTGATCGTCGGCCCCCGGAACATCGTCGGCTGGACGCGCGCGTCGACCCGGAAGAGCTGCTCCGACGCTTCGAGCCGCGCGAACAGATCGTCCATCGACGTCGCCTGGGCGGCTGCCTCGAGCTGCAGCGAGATGCCCTCGAACATGGTGCCCACAAGCTCTCCGCCCTGTAGATACTTGCGGTTGATGAACCAGCCTTCGCGCGGCTTGATCCAGCGGATGTCGCTCGGCGCCACGCCGCCATCGAGGAGCCACGTGCACGCGTCGAGCGCCGTCTTCCCCGCCCCGATGACGACGTAGCCCGCCGGCTTCTCACGAACGCTCGCGAGGGCGCCGACCGGTACGCAATGTGCGCCTGCGGCGACCTCGAAAGGAGGCGCCGAACTCGCCGGCACGCGCCCTTCGAGGTAGGTCGCATCGACAAGCTTCTTGCGTACCTTGACCTCGACCTCCTCGGCGGAGACGGCGGAGACGAACCGGTGCTCGCCGAGGTAGCTCGACATCGGGAAGTAGCGGACCCGACCCGACGGCAGCAGGCGCTCCCGCATGACGCGGTCGTAGTACCCGCAGATCTCGGCAGCGCCCGCGCGCTCGTAGAACCCCTCGTTCGGTCCGTGGCGATCGATCGTCTCGCTGCCGAGAGGCAGCGAGTTCACTCCGTAGAACGCGGAGGGCTGGTGCAGACGCACGAAGGGATAAGCCTCGAGCCAGTGCCCGCCCGGCGCGTGTCGCCGGTCGACCATGACGATTTGGGCGCTGGACGCGTCGATCAGCGAGTCGGCGAACGCCATCCCCGCTGCGCCGCATCCGACGACGAGGTAGTCGGTTTCGATGGTCTGCTTCGGCACGACCCTAGATTTCACCACGTGCGCGAGGGAATCAAGGCAGCAGTCGCCCGCGGCACGTCACCGGCGGCCGGCGAGCCTCGGACACCAGCAACCAGTCCGGCCGCCGAGAAGGCCCGGCGTCGGTTACGCTCTGCGGCAAGGAGGTCGCGACATGGGTGGAGTGATCGTGATCGTCGCCGCGAAGACCGATGTCGGTCGGGTCCGGACCAGCAACGAGGACTCTTTCGCCGTAACCGAAGTGGCGTCCGGCAACCTCATCGACGCGACATCGCAAGAGCGTCGGCTGCCGCTGCCCGACCGAGGCCTCCTGCTCGCGCTCTCGGATGGAATGGGCGGGCATCAAGCCGGCGAGGTCGCGAGTGCCCTGGTGCTCGAGTCGTTGCGGTCCGCCCTCCGCGAAGACGACGGCACGCCGACGGCAAGCCGCATCGAGCTCGCGATTCAACGCGCCAACGCGGACGTCGTCGAGGCAGCGAAGAGCGCGGACAAGAAGGGCATGGGGGCCACACTCACCGCCCTCCTGGTCCAGGATGCCGATGCTTACCTTGCGCAGGTGGGCGATTCGCGGGCCTACCTCTTGAGGGACGGCCGACTGCGGCAGCTCAGTCGTGATCAGAGCCTGGTCCAGCTCCTGGTGGACGGGGGAGTCATGACGCAGGAGGAGGCGAAGCACGCGCCGCAGAAGAACGTCATCTTGCAGGCGATGGGCCTCGCGAGCGACGTACGGGCGGCCGTGGCGCGGCTTCAACTCCGGCGCGGAGACACGGTCCTGCTCTGCTGCGACGGCCTCTCGAACGCCGTGTCGGACGACGAGCTTCGATCCCTGCTCGTCAGCTCGCCGCCCGGCGACGCGTGCACGAAGGCCATCGCGCTCGCGAACGAGCGCGGGGGCGAGGACAACCTCACCGCCATCGTGGCGCGCTTCGAAGGCTCGGCCCTCCTGCCGCCCGAAGGCAAGATCACCGCGACGTTCGATGAGCTCACAGCCTTCATCGGCGCTCCGAAGGCAAAAGCTCCGGCGCCGTCCCCCGCGCCGAAGGCTGTTGACGTTCTCAAGCAGCCGAGGGCCGTTGACGCTCCCAAAGCGGCACCCGCGCCCCCCGAGTCGCCCGGCGGTCCATCCGCCAAACGTCCGCCGCCAAGCTACGCGCGAACCGCGTCGATCGTGGTCGTCGCCGTGGTGATCGCGGTGGTCGTCGCCGTGCTGGCGATGCACGCTCGTTGAGTGCGGGAGGTTCAGTTTGACGGCTTTGATCTGGGCTCATGAGCGGTGACCCTCGACATGAAAGCCGGCGTCATTTCAGTGACCGCCAGAGAGGAGGTGTGGACGTTGAGAGCGCGGTTGTGGCCCGGTTCTTTTTCTTGAAACACGGTTCGGTCGTCGAAGACCCGGGGACCGCGGAAGACACCGCCCGCGGCGGTCGCCCACGTCCTCGAGGTCTCCGACGGCAAGATCGTCCGCTTCGATCAGTACGTCGACAGCGCCACCGTCAACCCGATCATCGGCGCGTAGTTCGACCTGTCGGTCAGCGCGCGAGCGAAACGGGTTGCCCTGCCTTCGGCGGGATGAGTCCTTCCTTGGCGAGCGTGGGTATCACGCTGCTCGTGAGTCTCGAGACGAAGTTCGACGTGGACATCGGGTTCTCCGTCTGCGCAATGGCCGACCAGACCATCTTGCCGCTGCTCGGGCTCCAGAGGCTCGTCTCGAATTTCACGAATTGATCGGTCTCGACGTATGCAGGAGTGGCGCCCCAATAGGCGCCATAGAAGCCCTCGGCCTAGCCCGCGCCCGGCTCAGGCCGCGAGAGCGACCACCACCACGGTGCCCGGCGCCTTCGCGCGAAAACTCCGCAACCGCGAAGCGAAAGCGACCGAGGTAGGTTCGGGGCCGCCGCTCGGCGTGCTTCGGGAGGGTGCCGCCTGTGAAGAAGACGCAAACGTTTGGAATCGCCGTGCTCGGCACCTGCCTCGCGTGCCAGCACCCGTCAGCCCTGCGGTCGGTTCCTGATGCACCGGCGGGCGACGCCGCCTCTGCCCCGCTAACGACGTCGTCGTTCTCCCAAGCGACACCGGCGGCGCCCGCGGTGAGCGCGCCGCAAGACGTCGACACAGGAGCCGCATCCCCGCTCGAGCTCGTGAGCGAGGGGTGGGAAGGCGGGCCCGAGATCGGCTCGCAGTTTCAAATTTGTCCGGTCGAGGGCGCGCTGTTCGCGTGCGGTGACAGGAAGCCGGCCATCCTGCGGCCCGAAGGCTTCGTCGAGGATGACGCGATCGCGACGGGCCTGCCCAACAAGATGGTGCTCGCGATGACGGGCCGGTGGCCAGAAGCGACCTGGCTTCTCGCCGCAGACCCCGACCTGGGCAACTGGAGCTTCGGGGTCTACCGCTGGCGGCCGCCTCGCTGGGTCCAGGTGCTCGACGTTCCCAGCGGAAGCGTCGGGCTGCAAGCCACGATTGGGACCGTGCGCGGCGTGCCCTATGTTCGCATCGAAGATTCGTTCGACCCGTCGCGGCGCAAGCTGATGCGCCTCGACGGCCCCGGAAGCGTGCCCACGCTGCCGCGCGCGCCGGCGCCTCCGAAACGACCGGGGTGCGACTATCTCGTCAAAGCGAAGGAGATCTCCACGGGCAGCGCCGCCATGGGGTGGTGCGGGGCCGACGGCCAACCCAAGCCTTTCGTCCTGGTGCTGGAGGGCTCGACGTGGACCGAGGTCGATCCGCCGCCTGCGGACGGCTGCGCTCTCGACTACGAGATCGACGACGCGGGGGACTGGATGATCGTCGGCAGCTCCCCACGCACGCAGCAGCGCCCGGCGCAGCTCTTTCACCGGCTGCGGGGGGCCACATGGGCTGTCGTGCCGCTCCCGCCGCGGACGGCGAAGGCGCCGCGTCCCAAGCCCCCGATCACTCCATACATCTTCGAAGCGGGGCCGGATGGAGGGCAGGCTCCTTACGCGCCGCTGCCCGATCCAAGGCCCCTCGAGCCGGTTGGCGTGCAATCTGTCGGCGGCGACCTCTGGGTGTGGGGCTTCAAGGAGAGCGACGTTGACCCCGAGGGCAACATGGCAGTGGTGATGCGGGCGCGCCGCTAGAACGATGACGGCTGGACGGTCGTGACGGCTGACGCCCGCATGCCACGTCGGAGGCGTACTACGTCACAGGCCCGACACGAGCACGGGCGTCTTGGAGCTGCGCCTAGTGCACCGCCGTCGAGATGAGGTGACTTACCATGCCACGCGTCCCATTCGGCGAAGTGTGCCCTTCAACTGCGGCGAAACGGCCGGTCCATTCCGCGCCATGCGCGGTCCATTCGATGCCACGCGTTTCATACGGCGAATGAAGGCGGCTTACGCTTCGCGGATTGGGGGCACTACGAGACCGGGGGCTCCTCGAGGCTGAGGCGTCCAAGCGCGCCGCCGCGGAAATCGTGAATCAGGACGTCCGCCGCCTTGTGCAGGTCGACCGTGCCGCCTGTCCGCAGGCCGCCGCGTCGACGTCCGATCTCGAGAAGCAGCCCCTCAGCGCCCGCGGGGAGGTGGTCGAGCTTGTACCGGTCTACGAGGGCCTGCGGGTAGCGCCCGAGCAGGTACTCTGCGCCGAACACCGCGACGCGCTCGTACTCGATCGCCCGGTCCGGCAGCGCGCCCCCGAGGGCGAGCCGGATCGTGGCCGCGTCTTCTTCGATCTTCGGCCAGAGCACGCCCGGGTGGTCGGAAAGCACGGTCCCGTCCGCGAGGATGACCTGCTGTCTGGCCTTGGTGACCGCCGGCTCGTCGCCGACCTTGGCCACCTTGCGGTTCGCGAGCGTGTTGACGAGCGTCGACTTCCCGACGTTCGGAATGCCCACGATCATCGCGCGGGCCGCGGTTCTCTGCCGGGTCGGCCGAGCGAGGCGAGCGGTTAGCTCCGCGATCCGCGTCCTCGCCTCCCCCGGCCGGTCCATGCTGAGCGCGATCGCCACGACTTCGCCGGGAGCCGGGCCTTTAGCGGTCTCGGGGCGCCGCTCCGCGAAGTGACGCAGCCACGACTTCGTGACCTCCGGATCGGCGAGGTCGCTCTTGGCGAGGACCTTGATGCACGGCTTCTGTTTGCGAAGCTCGGTGATGACCGGGTTCTCGCTGGACCGCGGCATGCGGGCATCGAGGACCTCGATGACCACGTCGGTCGCCGCGATCGATTCGGCGATCTTTCGCCGGGCCGTGGCCATATGGCCGGGGTACCACTGGGTCGGCATGAGGGGCGTCAAGGCGATCGTCACGCCTGTTCCGAGGCGCAGCCTACTCCAGCCACGCGAGGCGCGGTGCGAGCCCACACACTCCGTGATGCGAAACGGCTCTGCCGGTGGTAGGAAGGGCGCCCCATGAACAGCACCGCCGCCGTCGCCGACGTGGAAAGCAAGACCGTCACCTTCGCGGGGACCACCTACGCCATTCAGGATCTCGGGGAGGACACCTTCACGGTGCTGGTCAAGGGCGTCCCGGTGGGACGCATCGTCTACACGTTCGGCGCAGCCAATGGCGTGCCCGAGGGCGATGCGGCCAGCGAGGACACGCTCTACGCGATCGCCGAGGCCTGGTTCGGCGCGACGATCGAGTAAGGGGCCGCTCCCACGCTCCCGGAATCGCGACACGGTCGTCGTAGCTGGCACACATTGGCGCTTCGTTCGACGAGCGGCGCCGGGGAATTCGAATCCTTCTCCGGGGATAGCGTCGCCCAGCGAATGGGCACGACGCGTGCTCTGCGGATGGACGATGACGCTCCGTCAGAACCCCCCTCCCTTCGTAAGGTCCCAATACCTCGTTCCCGCGTGGAGCAACGGCGGCGGAGCCAGTGTGAACGGCGTGGGCGCTCCGACCTTCGGCAACGACGTCGACGAAGCGGTCGTCTTTGGCTGCGCCTCCGAAGCGGCGACAAGCGCGGGCTGCACGACGACCGTCGTGAGCCCGAGCAATACGGCATACAACTACGACATGACGGTCTGGTATCCGTGCACCAGCCCCACCCCCGCAGGCACGAACTGCTGCTTCTTGCCGGCTGTGGGCTACCCGACGCCCTTCGATGATTGGTGCACCTCCGTTGGTTCGAATTCGTTCATCATCGCCGCTGAGATGACGCTACAGCCGGGTGAGTCGCTCGACGGGGGAACGTACGCTGACGACGGTGGTCTGCCTTAGCAGCCTGCGGAAAAGCCGCCGCAGAGCTCGTGGTAAGATGACTGATCGGGGGTTCTCATGAGGGCGCGACTCGTCCTACGCCGTGGGCTCGGGATCGTTCCGTTCGTAGGGTTTGCGGGCCTCGTCAGCGCTTTGGGCGGGAGCTCCTGCGGAGGCGCGATTGTCCTCACACCCGGTGACGGCGGCGACGGTCCCGGCGACGCTTCGTCCCATGTTTCTTCGTCGAGCTCCCCGAACAGTTCGAGCGGCGGTTCGTCCAGCGGGTCGGTCGGCACCGGCTCGAGCTCCGGGATGTTCGGGACGGGCTCGTCGAGCGGGTCCGGCTCCGAGGGCACGACGATGGTCACCGTCGCACTTCTCTCGGGCGCGGACTGGCCCTGGTTTCCGGGGGGACTCGGCGGCGCGGACGGGGGCGCGCTCGGTCCGGCGGCCCTCGTGTGCGTCGACGAGGGCGTCCCGGCGAACTGCCCGGCCGGAGCGATCTACGAAATACCAGGCGCTTCTTCGGCCACCGGCTGGTCCGCGTCGTATCCGGGCGCGTATTGGATCTGGCGCGGCGACGTGACCCCCAGCGGGGACGCCGACCTGGCGATCGCCGTCTTCCAGAAGACGTTCCTGCTCGGGTCGAACCCAACCGGCCAGCTCCAGATGGCAGCGGACGACTTCGTCGAGGTCCTCGTTAACGGCCGGCTCGCGGGCAGCTCGGGCAGCATCACCGACGAATCGGTCGCCTGGCAGAGTCAGAACAACCTAACGACGGTGGATCTCACCCCGTATCTCACGAGCGGCTCGAACACGCTGACCATCGTGGGGCAGAACGGGCCCGGGAGCTACGCCGGGTGCTCGCCGTGCCCCTATTCGTCGAACACGGCCGGCGTCATCTTCGGCGGATCGATCACGTCGGGTGGGATGGGCTCCGTCGCGCAGTGACGTGACGATCGCGGCTCGACGCGGGGCAGCTCGAGCAGTTGAGCGACACGATGAGCCAGCGGTGCGTCGGCCCTCGTTGCAGCCTTCGCGTGGTAAGGAGATGCCGTGACCGCGAGGCTCGCCCTTCTCGTCGCACTGGCGTTGGTGGGCGGGATCTTCGCGGTCCGGTGGACGGCGTCGTTGCGGGTCGCGTCGGGGGCGCTTCGGCCGACGGCCTACGAAGTCTTCGTCGGCGTGTTGACCGACTTCTTCGACACGCTGGGGATCGGATCGTTCGCGCCGACGACGGCGCTTTTCAAGGCGCGCGGCAGGGTGTCCGACGAGCTGATTCCGGGCACGCTCAACATCGGCCACACGGTGCCCACGTTGATCCAGGCGTTCATCTACATCGTGATCGTGCGCGTCGAGCCGGTGACGCTGGCGCTGATGATCGGGGCATCGGTCGCGGGGGCCTGGATCGGCGCGGGGGTCGTGGCGTCGTGGTCGAAGCGTCGCATCCAGGGGGGGCTCGGCGCGGCGCTCGTCGTCGCCGCGGGGTTGCTCGTGGCGCAGCAGCTTGGGGTGCTGCCACCGGGCGGCGACGCACTCGCGCTTCACGGGGCGCGCCTGGCGGTGGCGGTGGCGTGCAACGCGGTCCTCGGTGCATGGATGACGCTCGGGATCGGGCTCTACGGGCCGTGCATGATGCTCGTCTGCGCGCTGGGAATGAACGCGACGGCCGCGTTCCCGATCATGATGGGGTCGTGCGCATTCCTGATGCCGGTGGCGAGCGTGCGCTTCCTCTCCCGCCAGGCCTATGTTCCGCGCGCGGCGCTCGGGTTGACCCTCGGGGGATCTCCGGCGGTCCTCGTCGCGGCGTTCCTGGTCCGCGCGCTGCCGCTCGTCGCGGTGCGGTGGATCGTGATCGCCGCGGTCCTCGCGGCCGCGTGGTCGATGCTGCGAACGCGCTAGATTGCCCTGTGGGTTCCGGGATGAAGTACCAAACCAACCTATTCGGTCGCGCCGAGGCCGCGATCGACACGATGTTCCGGTCCCTTCGGCGCGTCCACCTCGACGCCGACGCGTGGCTCGACATCGCCCCGGGGTGGCTCGCGAACGACACCGCCCTCTTCGAGGAGCTCGAACGCACCCGCGACTGGGGGCAGCGCAAGCGATGGCTCTACGAGCAGGAGAGGATCGAGCCGCGGCTCACGTCGTCGTGGTCGGTCACGTCCGGCGCGCCGCTCGAGCCCGCGATCCTCGAGGCGATGCGCCGCGTGCTGTCCCAGCGCTACGACGTCTCGTTCGACTCTGTCGGCTTCAATCTCTATCGCGACGGCCAGGACAGCGTCGCGTGGCACCGCGACAAGATCCGCAAGGAAGTCGAGACCCCGATCGTCCCACTCGTCTCGCTCGGCGAACCTCGCAAGCTCCTCTTTCGCCCCCTCGGCGGCGGCCAGTCACGCGCCTTCCCCGCCGGCCGAGGGGATCTCCTCGTGACCGGCGGCACCACCCAGCGGACCTGGGAGCACGCCGTCCTCAAGGTCGCCCACGCCGGCCCACGGATCAGCATTGCGTTCCGCTACGGCATGCGCACGGGCGCGTACCGCGCGTAGATCCCAGCCGACGCGACAGAGTCCTCTTGCGCCGACGGCGCGTTCGATAGCGGCGTAGACTCGATCGGCCATGAAAGTCGAAGCGAAGAGCGAGTTGAAGAAGATCATCGGCGACTACGACGACAAGCTCGCCGAAGCCGAGCGCGTGGGGGCCGCCAGGCGTGCCGACCACGCGGCGTTTCCCGAGCGGTTTGTGACCCTCAGGAGGGAGGTCATCAAGCCCACGGCTCAAGAGATCGCCGACATGCTGAACGAGCGCGGGCACAGCGCATCCGTCCGCGAGCAAGACGAGTCGCCGACCGTCGAGGGCATGGTCAAGTATGCCTCCGCGACGCTCCGCATCGTCCCGAAGCCGTTCGCCCAAAAGGCGGCCGAGGCCAGCGCGATCTCCATCGAGATCACCTTTTCGGCAAATCGCAGCGAGCGAAAGGTCACCGTGTCGTCGACGAATACGATGCTCAATCACGGCGGGACGGTAGGAAAGCTGGGCGAATACGAGATCAACGCCGTGACGGCGGACATTGTCGCCCAGCACGTGATCCAGACCCTGAACGACGCCTTCAGGGTGGCACGGTAGCGCGCGATCGTTGCTCCAAAGCATGGTTGCCCATCAGCAACTCGTCGAGGAGCTGCGCGTCGGCCTGAGCCAGGTGCTGCGCGGCAAGGGCCCCGTCATCGATCTCGCCCTGATCGGCATCTTCGCAGGCGGACACGTGCTCCTCGAGGACGTGCCCGGCGTGGGCAAGACGACGCTCGCGAAGGCGCTGGCCAGGGTGTTCGGCGTGCGATTCACCCGCGTGCAGTTCACGCCCGATCTGCTGCCAGGCGACATCACCGGCTCGCTGGTCCTCGATCCGGAGAAGGGTACCTTCTCGTTTCACCGAGGCCCTGTCTTCACGAACATCCTGCTCGCCGACGAGATCAACCGCGCTTCCCCCCGGACACAGGCCGCGCTCCTCGAGGCCATGAACGAATCCCAGGTGACCGTCGAGGGCGAAACGCATCCACTCGTGGCGCCGTTCTTCGTCGTCGCGACGCAGAACCCGGCAGACTACCAAGGGACTTACCCTCTCCCCGAGGCGCAGCTCGACCGGTTCCTCGTTCGCATCTCGATCGGATACCCGAGCCCGCAGGACGAGCTCGCGATGCTCTTCGCGCGTCAGACGCGGGACCCGCTCGACGAGCTGACGACGCTGTGCACGCAGCAGAATCTCCTGACCATCCAGGAGGCCGTACGCAACATCGAGGTGAAGCCTCTCGTGGCTCGCTACCTCCTGGCGATCGTCGAGGCCACGCGCAGCGATCCCGAGCTAAGCCTCGGCGTCAGCCCGCGCGGATCGCTGTCTTTCTTCCGCGCGGCGCAGGCGCACGCGTTCATGTGCGACCGCGACTATGTGAGCCCCGAGGACGTCAAGGCGATCGCCGTCGCGACACTCTCCCATCGCGTCGGCCTTCGCGACGAGGTCCGCTATGGGGGCGGTGATGGCGCCGGCATCGTGACGCGGATCGTCTCCACCGTCCGCGTGCCCACGTGAGCGTCGCACCTTCGTGGCTGGCGCGGCTGCGCGCGGTCAACTGGCAGCGGCTGAACTACGTCCTCATCCCCGCGGCGCGCTCGCGCAGGCCCACCTCGGAGCCGTTCGGCGAACCGGCGTCGCGTGGCGGAAGGTGGCTTTTGCGCCTGTACCGCGCATTCACACGCGAGGGGCGCTGGCTCTTCGTGGTCGCGCTCGTGACGGGCGCCTTCGCGGTCGATGTCACGCACACCCAGGTCTACCTGCTGTTCTCGCTGCTCGTATCGGTGATCCTGGCCTCGCTGATCGTGAGCGCATCGCTCCGCCCGCCCGAGCTGTCGCTGCGGGTGCACGCTCCTCCGCGAGTGTTCGTAGGGGCCGAGGTGTCGTTCGTCGTGGAGTGCGCGCGCACCGCTCCCGGCCCGAGCACCGCGTGGCTCCGCGTCGAGGGCCCATTCCTGCCGTACTTCGGTCGCTGGCTCTCGCGACCCGCGCCCGTGGTCGACGTCGGGTTCGGCGCGAGCTCGAGCGCGACGCTGAAGGCTCGCTTTTCCGAGCGCGGCGACCTGACGCTCGGGCGCTTCCGCGTGAGCGCGCTCGTGCCGCTCGGCATCGCCTCGGGGCCGCCGCTGCAGAGCGCTCCGGTCCGCCTGCGCGTGGTGCCCCGACCCGCGAACGTGCTGCGCCTCGGCATGGCGCTCGCGACCCGGCACCAGCCCGGAGGCGTCGCGCTGGCCTCGAAGACGGGCGAGTCGATGGATCTGCGGGGGGTACGACCGTATCGAAAGGGTGACCGCGTCCGCGATCTGTCCGCGCGCACGTGGGCGCGCACCGGCAAGCCGGCGGTGCGCGAGTACCAGGAGGAGTACTTCACGCGCGTGGGGGTCGTGCTCGACTGCGTCGCGCCCCGGAAGCGCTCGGCGCGGACCGAGGAGGCGTTCGAGGCCGCGGTCTCGCTCACCGGCGGCGTGGTCGCCCACCTTGGCCGCGGGGACGCGCTCGTGGATCTGCTGGTGACGGGCAGCGAGATCCACGCGCTCACGCTGGGGCGGAGCCTGGGCTTTCTGGAGCAGGCGCTGGATCACCTCGCCGCGGCCGACCAGGAGGCAAACGTCGACCGCAGCCGGCTCCTCGAGCGGCTCGCGCCCTACCTCGCGCGCCTGTCGGCCGTGGTGATGATCGTCGATGGCTGGGACGAGGCCCGCGAGGCGTTCGTCCGGGGCATGGAGAAGAGCGGCGTGCGCGTGCACGCCGTTGCCGTCGGGGCTCCCGCGAGCACGGGCGCGCCCGTGAAGGTCGTCTCGGTCGCCTCGATCCTCGAGGGAAAGGGACTCGTTCTGTGACGCGGCGCTTGCTCGCGGTGCTGCCGCTCGGCTGCGCCACTCTGCTGCTCGCCGCGGGTGGGGCTCCCTTCTACTGGCCGCTCGGGCTCGCGGCGCTCGCCCTTGGGTCGGTCATCGTGCCCTGGCGTGCCTCTCTCACCACGTTCGGCGCGCTGCTCTGGATGATCGCGGGCGCGGCGGTGCCGGTGCTGTGGGTCAGAAACACGACGACCGAGCCCGCCCCTGGCCTATCCTCGGCGCTCTTCCTTTCGAGCATCGCCGCAGTGCGGCTGTTCTTCGAAAGGCCTCTCTTCGGGCGCAGCTTCGATCGCGCGCTCGTGCTCCTCGCGTGCGTCGCCGAAGGGATTGGCGCCCCGAGCGCGGCGTACCCATATGGGGCCCTGATGCTCGGCGCTTCGGTCCTCGTCGACCTCGGCGGCGGCCTCGACGCGCTTCGCAGCTGGGGACGCATTCCGCGGACGGCGGCGGGCGTCCTGGCGCTCAGCGTGTTGCTGGCCACCTGCGTGTCGCTCTCGCTGCCCATCCTCGACCGCGCCACCAACCGGCGATTCCAGGCGCTCTTCGCGGGCAGGATGGCCCGCACGAGCTTCACGCCGCACGTCCGCCTCGACAAGTCGGGGTTCATCCGCACGAGCGAGGACATCGTGCTGCGCTTGCACGGCGCACCGGCCGACTACCTGCGCGGCGCCGTGTTCGACTCCTTCGACGGGACATACTGGGCCACGTCGACGCGACGCGCCCCGGAACTGCCGGGACCCGCGACTTCCGCCCGAACCGAGGTCGACTCGGTCGACGCCACCCACTGGCTCTTCGCGCCGCGCGGTTCCCGCATCGTGAGCGACACGGAGTGGGAGGCCGACGCGCTCGGCGCGCTCCACCCGGTGGCGCGCGGCGTGAAGCAGTGGGCGTTCGCTCCGTCGACGGGCGAGGTCGACGCCCCGACGGAGTTCGATAGGACGGTTCCACCGAGCCTGGCTCCAAAGCTGAAAGCGCTCGCGCTCGAATGGACCGCAGGGGCCGGCGACGATCGCGCGCGCGTCGGGGCTCTGGTTCGGCACCTGCGCGAGGATTTCACCTACACACTCGACCGGCCGGTGATGCCGCGCGGCCAGTCGGCGCTGCTCGACTTTCTCCTGGTGCACCGCGAGGGCCACTGCGAGTTCTTTGCATCGGCCTTCGTGGCGCTAGCGCGCGTCCTGGGGATCCCCGCGCGCCTCGTGGCGGGCTACCGGGTCGTGGAGCACAACGGCTTCGGAGGCTATGCCGTGGTGCGCGCCAAGCACGCCCACACCTGGGGCGAAGGGTACCTGCCCGTCGCATCCGACCCGACGCGCTCGGCCTTCGAGGTCTTCGACCCGACGCCGGCGGCGCCGACGCTGGCCGAGTCCAGCGACCGCACCGTCTCGGCGTTCTTCGACTACGCGTGGACTTCGGTCGTCGCGTTCTACGACACGGCCCTCGCGACCCCGGAGCGAACGATACCCGTGCTCGGTGGCGCCGCGCTCGTCGCGCTCGTGGTGCGGGCGCTACGCAATCGACGCCGGAGGGGCCGCCAGACCGAGGACGACGTCGACGCACCGCCCGACGCCTTCGTGCAGTTCGAGGCGCGACTCGCGCAGGAAGGCTTCGTGCGTGACCGGGCCGAGACGCTCGAGTCGCTCGCCGTACGACTCAAAGTCGGCGGGCGCGAACCCCTGTCGCGCGCACTCCGTCGCTACGCGAGAGCGCGTTACGGGGTGGGCGAGGCATCGGAGCGTGACCTCGCACAGGCGCTCGAACCGGGCGGAGACTAGCCTTCGGGGTGCCTGTGTGCGTCAGGAGATCGCGGCGATCGCTTCCGTGAGCCAGCGCGCGAACCGCGTCGCCCAGCCGTGAAGCTCGCCAGGGTCGACCAGGAGGTCCTGGCGGAACTCGACCTCGAGATAGGGCAACTCGTTCTCGTAGGCGTGACGCGGGACGGTGTAGTCCATGCCGTCCATTTGATAGGGCTCGTTGTCCCCCACCTTGAAGCTGCCGTCTTGCCTCAGCCGCGCAAGCGTCGCGTGGCTCAGGCTCGTATCGCCCAGATGGTGGAGAATCCCGAGCTGCCAGGGGCGAGGGGTTGCCCCGAGCACCGGCGTGAAGCTGTGAAGCGCGACAAGGACGGGCCGGGCGCCGTGGCCTCGGCGCCTCGCCATCTCCCACGCGATCCTCGCGTGGTAGGGCTCGTGGATCGCCGTGCGACGCGCTTCGCGGGCCTCCGCACCAAGGCCGATGTTGCCAGGGACGGGTGTCCCGTCGGAGGCCTCCATGATCGAAGTCGGCGACCGTGGGTCGCGGTTGCAGTCGATCACCAATCGCGAAAAGGGCTGATGGATGAACGTCGCGTCGAGCAGAGGCGACAGGTGCTCGCCGAGCGCCCGTACGCCGAGGTCCCAAGCGATGTGGCGATGGCGGTCCGCCGGAGAGAGACCGAGGTCGCCGAGCGCCGACGGGATCGCATTGCCCGCGTGGTCACCGACGAGGATGATGTTGGTCCGAGCGTCTTCGTTGAGGACCTGCACCGGCGCCGGGTCCCGTTCGCCGAGGAGCGGTTGACTCGGCACCGGCTTCACCACCTACCCCGTAGCATGACGCGCTTCTTGTCGGATTCCGGCGCGAGGACTGCCGACTCTTCACGGGTCGGGGGCCATCGTCCACGGCTCACCTTCGCCCGAAGGTTACGGTAGACTCGCCGCGAACTGGGCTAGCGCCACCCGCAGGGTAGAAGAAACCTTCGCCGGATTGCGCAGGAGGCACTCGAACCAGTCCGGACGTCCGGCCATGAGCAGGTCCAAGGCGCGCTTGTCCTTTCGCGTCAGGACGGCTCCGAGGCCGCGCGCTCCATCCATCGCGTAGTTGATGTCGTCGATTTCACTCTGGGTGAGCCCGGCCTCACGAAAGACCGCGTGCAGCTTCGCACGACGGGCGAGTTCCAAGCGAAGCACCTCGACTGGATCGCGCGGCCCGTTCGCCTCTGGTCCGCCGGACTTCTTGTCTTTCACGTTTCGACGCTCCGACCTCGCCCACCAGCCGCCTTCTTTAAGAGGTAGCGAGCGGGGCCGTCGAGTCAAGGAAAGTCACGCCGGTCCTCCCTGTTAGATCGGCTTGACCTTCTCGGCCCTCGGTCCCTTTGGGCCCTGGCCCGCGGTGAACGAGACGCGCTGTCCCTCCTGGAGATCCTCGAACCGGGCGCCCTCGACGGCGGACTGGTGGAAGAAGAGATCCTTCCCACCGCCGATGTCGATGAACCCGAAGCCCTTGTCGGCCAGCTTCTTCTTGATGACGCCTTCAGCCATTCGATCCGTTCCGTTCTGAAGAGGCCGCGCCCCTCCGCCCGTGAGCATAGCCGCCGTGGTGGCCGGATGCGACATGCGGACCGCCGTCGGCGGTCGTGCGATCTCGGCCTTTGGTCGGAAATGGCCGACGGCTGGTCCCGCCAAGGTTGCTACGAGAGCGCGCCGACCGGTACCGTGGACGAATGGCATTTTCTTGGTCGCGGCTCGGGGCCGCAGTCGTCGGCACCACGATACTCGCTGTAGGCGGAACACTGGTGGCATGTGGTTCTTCGGCCAACACCGAGACGGGGGACGACGCCGGCGAAGGGGCGCCCGATGCGTCTTCGACGTTCGACTCCTCCTTCTCCGTCGATTCGGCGACCGTCGACGCGCCCACATCGGACTCGCTCGCGGACGGGCCGGTCGACGATGCCCTCGCCACGAGCGACGCGCCCGCCGCGACCGATTCCGCGACGAGCGATGCGCTCGCGGAGGCGGGCCCGGGAATGACGGCCGAAGACGCCGCGGCCGACTCGTCCAACGACGCTGCCAGCGCCGAGGCATCCACCAGCGACGAAGGCGACGCGACGCTCACCGACGGCGCGGCGACGCCCGACGCCACGGTGACCGGCACGGGCTCGAACGACGCCGCCTCGGAAGCCGCGATCACAAGCCAGAGTGACGCCGGCGCCGACGTCGAGGCGCAGGACGCCGGTCCCGAGACCGAGGACGCAGGCCCCGCCAGCGACGCCGGAGCGGGCGCCGGAGACGCGGCAGCCAACGACGCCCAAGCGAACGACAGCGCCGCAGCGGAGGCCGCCACGCCGCCCCTGACGTGCCTGCAGATCCTGCAGGCAAACCCCTCGTCCACGAGCGGGACGTATTCGGTGACCGTCGGTGGCAGCAGCCTGACGGTGTATTGCGATATGACCTTCGCGGGAGGCGGATGGACGCTGGTCCAGTCCACGAACGGAGGAACCTGCGGGCCCAGCAACGAGACCCAGGGAGCGGTCGCCCAAGGATCCTGCGCGTACCTCCCGACCGCCACCGTGGAGGCACTGGCGCTGGCCGCGCAGCAAGTGCACATCCGAGCGGCGAGCGGGTCTTCCGCGCCGACCCAGTACATCACGAGCTCGGCTGGCTCGGTTCCCATCACGAACCTGCAGTCCGGGCTCGAACTCAATGCCAATATCTCCGTCGCCACGAGCTGCGGCTACGCCGGCGATCCCACGGAATACGAGGACAACTGCCCCACGGAGGCGGCCGCCGAAGAGGCACCGTGGACCGTCGTCGGCGACCCAGGCGACGTCGAGGCGGAGTACGGAGCACCGCCGCAGACCATCCTCGACTTCGGCTGCTCGATCGCGGGCGAGACCTGGCCGGACGTGTACCATGCATGCGACAACGGAGCCGACGGCTTCCACATGACCGGGAGCCTCTCGGTGTGGAACTACAGTCTGCAGTCGACGCAGCAGGCGATCGAAGTCTACGTGCGCTGACACGACCCCTGCCGGCGACGGCGGCGGCAAACCGCGGCCAGCGCATCGAGTTTCCCGCCGTCCCCCTGGACTGCCCCCGTACGTCGCGCCGGAGACGACGGTTCCCGGTGTTGATCGGTCAGGACAGCATCTGGTCGCCCCAGTCCTTGACCTGGTACTCCCTCACCAGGCCCTCCAGAAGGAACGGATCCCCCTTTGCAAACGCTTCCGCGGCGTCGCGGGTCCGGAAGAGGGCCATGTTGCCGCCGCCCGCGTCGGTGAACGGGCCCACGCCCACCACCTCGCCTCTGGCCACGAACTCGTCCAAGAACGCCTTGTGCCGGGGATAGACAGCCATGATTTCGGCTCGGCTCTTCCCGGCGCTGCTCCCGATTACCGCGAACAACATGCTTCCTCCGGCGCGACTTGTGGCCGCGATGCTAACGCCGGAGCGACCGGGGTCTCAATCCTTTGAAGCAGAGAGCAAGCCGCCGAGCCTGCCAGCGCCGAAGCTACTCGGACGAAGCACACAGAAAGGGCAGGCACGGACCGCCCTCGGGCGTAAGCTTCGTTTCCGCGAATGGCCTTCCACATCCACCTGGTGGCGCCCTCGAACGAAGACTCGACGTACATCAAGCCGCTCTGGGTCGCGACGCTGGCCGCGCACACGCCGGACGACGTCGAGCTCACGTTCCGGGACGACGGGTTGAATCCGATCGACCTCGAGACAGAGATCGACGCGCCAGACCTCGTCGGGATCAGCGTCAACTCCAAGACGGCGGCCCGCGCCTATGCCATCGCGGACGGCTATCGTCGGCGCGGCAGCAAAGTCGTCCTCGGCGGAATCCACGTGACGGCCCTTCCGGACGAGGGACTGCAGCACGCCGACGCCGTCGTCGCCGGCGAGGCCGAATGGCTCTGGGGTGACGTCGTCCGCGACGCGCGCGCGAGCCGCCTCGGGTCGAGCCGATCGCTGCTCCGCCGCGCGATCTACAAGGACGACGAGTACCGGCCGCTCGTCGGCCTCGCGCTCCCTCGGCGAGACCTCTTGCGTTCGGTGCGGTACGTCCCCTTCGACGTCGTCCAGACCACGCGCGGCTGCCCATTTCCGTGCGAGTTCTGCAGCGTGTCGACCTACAACGGCTCGAAGTTTCGATTTCGCCCCGTCCCTGAAGTCATCGCCGATCTCGAGGCGTGCGGTCCGCGCATCCTCTTCGGCGACGACAATGTCATGATTCATCAGAAATACAGCCATGAGCTCTTCGAGGCGATGGTCCCCATGCGAAAGCACTGGGTCGCCCAGGCATCGCTCGCGGGCCTCGGCAGGACCGAGAACATCGACGTCATGGCCCGCGCCGGCTGCCGGGCGCTCTTCATCGGCTTCGAGTCGGTGGACGACGGCGTCGTCCGCCACGCCGGCAAGCGCCAGAACAAGCCGCAGAAGTACACCGAGGTCGTGCGCCGCCTGGCCGATCAGGGCATCGCGGTATGGGGAAGCTTCATCTTCGGACTGGACGAGGACACGCCCGACGCGTTCGAAAGAACGGTCGAGTTCTGCGTGGAGGCCAAACTAACGATGGCGCTCTTCGCCCTGCTCACGCCGTACCCGGGGACGGCGCTCTACAAGCGCCTCAAGGCGGAGAATCGGCTCACGAAGGACCGCTGGTGGCTGAGCTCCGACCACGACACGGACGCGCCCTTCTACGAGCCGGCCACGATGTCCCGTGAAGCGCTTCGCGCCGGCTGGGTGCGCGCCTGGCGATCGATGTACGGCCTGGACTCAATCCGGCGTCGTTACGACTTCGGGACGCGGCACTCGTGGGTCCAGAACGTGGCTTACTGGCCGCTCAACCTCCTCATGCGCGAACTGGCAGACAAGAAGATCGCCGGCGGCGATCGCGCGTGGCGCAAGCACCGCCTGCTCGATCTGCCGATGGGGCTCTGACGGCGGGACGGGTGCTTCGAGGAAGCGACACCCGCGTCGCTTTCGCCTACTCGTACCACCTACTCGCTGATAGAGAGCGTCGCTCGTGACAGGCAGCGGGTGCCGAGCGTGCTTACCTATTGTGCTCGATGCTTCGACTTCGCAAGAAACTCGATGCGAGCCCCGGGGACTCGCACGACGGGTCGCCGCCCTCGAGCATGCTCGACATCGCGGATGGCTTGGCGACCGACGCGCAAAAGGTCAACGTGTACATGGTGATCAACGAGGGCGCGTATCTCTTCGATCCGCAGCGGAACCTACGGTCGCCGATCACCTCGGAGGATTTCCGAACGCTCGGCTTTGCTTTGGACCGGCCGTCCATCCCCCCGGGGGCGCTCATTCAGCTCGTTTTCGTCGCCGACGACGGATATGGCGAGTCGAGCGAGCAGGCCCACCAAGTCGCCGCGTCGTGCTCCGGAGCAGACACCGGGACGATCGCCGCCAACGTCTACCTCCTTGCGGCTTCGCGAGGGCTCGCATGCTGGATTGACGACTGCGACCCGGTCGCCCTCGCGCAGAGGCTGAAGCTGAGCCGTGCTCAACGTATCCTCTTCGTGCAAACGCTGGGCTATCCGGCGGATTGGGAGAGTGCGGCCTGCTCGACCGAGAGACCGACGACGCGGGTGACGGAGTAGGTGCTTCACCAACTTGGGACCACGAACCCTCGCTCGGGCCTCGCAAACAGGTAGCCCTGGAGAAGGTCGCAGCCGAGCTCTGCGAGCATGTCTCGTTCGGCCGCCGTCTCGACTCCCTCCGCAATGACGAGCATGCCCAGTTCGTCGCACAGCTTCTTCATCAAGCGAACGATGCTTTGACGCCGCGGGTCCGTATCGACGCCGCGAATGAGAGACATGTCGAGCTTCGCGAACTCGGGCTCGAGCTGCGTGAAGCTACTGAGCCCGGCGTAGCCGGCGCCGAGATCGTCGATGGCGACTCGAAAGCCCAGCGCCTTGAGCCGGGTCACGCACCCCGGGACGTTGCGGACGCCGTGCAGCGACGCCCGCTCCGTGACCTCCAAGACAACCTGCTTCGCGAGCTTCGACAGGGGTGCCTCGGTCGAATAGAGGTCTTCGTCGTCGAGATCGGCCGAGTGCAGGTTGACGAACAGGGCGGCCCCCGCCGGAACCTCGTGCGCCGCTCCGGCCACGTGGGCACGAACCGCTCGACCGATTTCGTGCAGGCGCCCCAGCCGCTCGCCCGCGTCGAGGATGTCCGCAGGGCTCTTCATCTGCGGCTCGCCCGATCGCAGGAGCGCCTCGTAGCCGAAGACGCGCCGCTCGCCCCAGCTGACGATCGGCTGAAAGGCCATCCATAGGAGCTCGAGGGCCGACGAAAAGCGAACCTCGAGCGCGGCATGCTCGCCGAGCCGTATCCGCCCGCTCTCGCGAAGCTCCATCGCCTCGCGCTTGAGCTTTGCCATCGCGTGCAGCCGGGCGGCACGGAGCACCGTCTCCCAGAGCTCTTGACCGGCGACGGGCTTCGCCAAGTATCGAAAGGCGCCGTACTCGACGGCCCGGACCGCCGATTCGAGACTGGGCTCACCGGTCATCAGGATGACCGGCACGTCGAGATCGTGTGCGCGCACGACCTTGAGAAAGTCGATCCCCGTCATCTCGGGCATCGAGACGTCGCTGACGATCACGTCGAACGAGTCCGCCTTGACTTGCCGAGCGGCCTCCTTGCCATTGGAGGCGGTGCTCACCTCCGCACCATGGCGTACGAGGAGGCTACGGTAGGCACGGACCACCGCCGGATCGTCATCCACGAGCAGCACACGAAGGCCGATATCCTCAGGCATGGTTTTCACCGGTGACCGCTGTGGGTGCGCCTCCGCACACGCGGTTGCGGCCCCCGGCTTTGGCCTCATACAGTCGCTTGTCCGCGAGCGCCACGAGCGTCTCCGCAGTCCCCTTCGGCGCGCATTCGGACAGCGAGGCCACACCGACGCTCACCGTCGTCCGGATCGTGCGCGACTCCCATGGGATCGAGAGCCGCTCGACGTTTCGGCGAATGCGCTCGGCCATCACACGCACGCTGTCGCGATCGACACCGCGGACAAGCACCACGAACTCTTCGCCACCGTAGCGCGCGAGGACATCCTCGGTGCGGATGGACTTCTCGGCCTGCGCCGCCACGACGCGCAGAACGACGTCTCCGGCCATGTGGCCGAAGGTGTCGTTGATCCGCTTGAAGTGGTCGAGGTCGAGCATCGCGAGGCTGAGAGCTGTTTCGTGGCGGTTCGCGAAGGCCACCTCCGACGTAAGCCGTTCGCCGACGTATTTGCGATTGTATGCGTGCGTGAGCGCATCGCGTGTCGATCCATCGTAGAGCTTGTGCGCCAGCGCCTCTTCGTCCGCGGGGATGAGGGCGAACCGGAAGATCAGCTTCGAGCCGAGCTGCAGGCGGTCGCCATCGGCGAGGTCGGCGAATGCAACTCTGCGACCGTTCATGAGAATGCCGTTGGTCGAGCCGAGATCTTCGAGGACGTAGCGGCGGCCGTTGCGGACGACGCGCGCGTGTCGGCGGCTGATGCCCACGTCGTCGACGTGCACGTCGGCGTCGCGGCTGCGACCTATCACCGTCTCATCCCGGTCGAGCGCGAAAACCTGGCCGGCGTTGAGCCCTACAAGAACCTTGAGCAGCGGCCGATCCGGGGGCGACACGAAATCGGGCGCCGCGAGGAGGAATGCGTCTGTGCCCCTTTGCGTCGGGATGTCGGCATCGTACCAGTCGGGCGCCGTGCTCGGCGGCGACGACGGGGAGCCCTTGGGCGGGTCGGGCCTGGACGACGACGGCGACATCGTTACCACCGCCCCGCATCGAAACGCCTCTGCGGAGGCGCGCTTTCGCCACGCACAGGAAATGCCCTGCCTCGTCTCCCCAGGCAAGCGCCCCACTGCATACACCCGCTCGCTAGTGCAAGGAGCAAGCCGCAACGTCAACGACGGTCCGATTCCCGGTGACCTGCCGCAACATCGAAACTACATGCCTTGGATTGGCTCTCGGAGAGAATCCAGGGTGCGGCCTCAAGCTTCAAAAGCTCAAGTTTCCGTCCATGGCGTTCGACCCGTTCTCTGCAGCGTCCTTGCAATTCGCTTTGGCGAAAGCGACAGATATCCCAGGCGGAGGGCGTGTCACCGGGCTGGTACCCATTCGATGGTGCCGGTGGCACACAAGTCGCACGCCCGTAGTGAAGAGGGGGGATGAGCAAATGCCATCCGAGACGAGCGATGGTCGCCCTGCGACGGCGCAAAGTGGCGTGCACAAAGTGGCAGCCACGATCCCCGGTGACGCGATCGCCGGCGACGCCGCGATTGAGCGCACTGAGCCAGCGAGTTCCACCCCCATGTCCGTGCTGGTTGAAAGGCTGTCCCCAGAAGTGATCACTCTCCTCGACGAAATGGCTTCCTCCGAAGGCGTGCCACGCTCGTTCGTGGTGTCCGTCGCGATCAAGGCCCTTTACCGCTCACAGGCGTGGCGATGAGTCGGCCTATCGCGATCCGCGCGCCCGGGGGTTGCGACCGCGGTTGCCCAGCGCCGTTGGTCGCGCCGGGGCTCGTGCGGGGAAAGTACGTTCGAAACGTGGTTCCTTGGCCCGGTTCGCTCTGCGCGGCGATGCCCCCTCCGCTCTGTTTGACGATGCCGAAGACGGTCGAGAGCCCCAGGCCGGTGCCCTTGCCGACCCCCTTGGTCGTAAAGAACGGGTCGAACATGCGCGATTGGGTCAAGGCATCCATTCCGGTCCCGGTATCCGTCACGGACAACATCACATAGGGGCCCGGCTCCACGCCGGAGAGCTTCGCAGCGTCCCGGGCGTCCAGCACGACGTCCGCCGTCTCGACCGTCAGCCTACCTCCCTCCGGCATCGCGTCTCGAGCGTTGACGGCGAGGTTCATGATGACCTGCTCCATTTGCCTGTAGTCCACCAGGATCCGGCCAAGCCCTGGGGCGGCGATCGACGTGAGCTCGATGTCTACGCCGATGAGACGGTGAAGCATGCCCTCCATCCCCGCGATCACGTCATTCAGGTCGACGACCTCGGGCTCCAGCAGTTGCCGCCGGCTGAACGCGAGCAACTGCCTCGTCAGGTCCGCAGCTCGCACGCCTGCCGCATGGACTTCTTCGAGATCGGCGCGGATCGGATCGTCGGACTTGCAGTCGGCGACCAAGAGTTCGCTGTAGCAAAGAATGACGGACAGAAGACCGTTGATCTCGTGGGCGACGCCCCCCGCAAGGCTCCCGATCGCCTCCATCTTCTGCCATTGGCGAAGCTGTTCTTCGCTATGGCGGAGCGCCATGGCGGCTTCCTTTCGTTCGACGGAATGGCGGATCACGCGCTCGAGGAGTTGAGGCGTAGTCTGATCCTTCACGAGATAGTCCGCGGCCCCCACCTTCATCGCCGTGACATCGACGTCGTGATCGCCTCGGCCGGTGAGCACAATCATCGGTCCGAGGAACCCGTCGGTCACGGCTTTCTCGATGAGCGTGAGTCCGCTATCTGCGCCAAGGCGATAGTCCACCAAGCAGACGTCGTGGTGAGGTTGCCGAAGCTCTTCCAGGGCCGCATCGGCGGTTCGTACCCACTTCACGTCCATCGCCCGAGGCCCGTTGGCCCTCAAGAGCTTCTTCGTAAGGAGGTAATCCTCCTCGTCGTCCTCGACGAGCAAGACGCGAAGCGGTACGTCGCTCATTGCTAGGTTGCTGCGCCTCGACTGGTCTGCCGAATCGGCAAGGTGACGATGAACGTCGCCCCTTGACCAGGCTTGCTGCGTGCCGTGATTGTCCCGCCGTGCCTCTCGACGATCCGGCGGCAGACGGCCAACCCGATCCCGGTGCCTTCGTATTCTCCTCTCCCGTGTAGTCGCTGAAAGATCGTGAACACTCGGTCGAGGTACTTCTCGTCGAAGCCGATGCCGTTGTCGGCGACGGAGAGGCGGCAGATTTCGCCGACGAGCGTGCGACCGCCGGCATCGTGGCTATCGATGATCTCGCAGCTTACCCGCACGATCGGCGGCACGTTCTTGCGATGAAACTTGAGCCCGTTTCCAATCAGATTCTGCAGGAGCTGGCGCATTTGGACGGTGTCGCTGGCCACCGTCGGCAGGTCGGTGACCTCTACCCGGCCGCCCGTTCGGGCAAGCCGCGCTTCGAGGTCCGAGATCACGCCCACGATTACCTCGTTGAGGTTGACCGGAAGGAACGCCCTTCCCTTGGACGAGACCCTCGAGAACTCCAGGAGATCCGAGACGAGGGTCGCCATCCGGTTCGCCGCGTTCTGGATGCGGTCGAAATAGTCGCGGGCGTCGGCGCTGAGGTTTTCGGTCTGTTCATCTCGCAGAAAGCCTACGAACGAGTGGATCTTGCGCAGCGGCTCCTGCAGGTCGTGCGAGGCGATGGTCGCGAAGTCTTCGAGCTCCCGGTTGCTCCGCAGCAGCTTGTCGACGAGCTCGCGGAGGTGCCGTTCGCCGTCACGGAGCGATTGCTCGGCGAGTCGACGCTGGGTGATGTCGCTGTGAATACCGGCCCACTCGCGAATGGATCCGTCGTCGGCGAACACGGGCACCGCTCGGACGGAAAAGTATCGGTACTGCCCATCGTGGCGGCGCAGACGATGCTCGTAATTGCACGGAACGCGCGCGCCGACCGCGAGGTCCCACAGCTCCCGATTGCGCGCGCGGTCGTCCGGATGCACGGCCTCGAGCCAACCCCAACGCGTGTATTGTGCGGGGGTCTGTCCCGTGTACGCGGCCCAGCTAGGCTGCTCGCCCACCATCTCGCCATCCGGACCGGTGGTCCAGATGATCTGCGCGATCGCCAGGACGAGCGACTGGTAGCGGTCAAGATGGACGCGCAGCACTCCGGCGGCGTCTCCGCGCTGCTCGACGGCCTCCTGTTCGAGCTGCGCGACGCGGAATTTGCCGGATGCCAGCTCGGCGTCGGGCTCACTCGCGGGTGGGGCGTTCACCTGGGCTCTCCCGTCCTGTCCAGCCTCGTCGTGTCGACTCCACCTCGAACAAGCAGCACCTTCATAGGGCCCCCCCACTGTCACCGCGGCTTACGAGCTCAGGCGGCAAGCAAGATGAAGGCCATTACCATCGACCTAGATGGAGTCCTCGATCACCGATGGCTCACTTGGCCCGCGCGCTCGCACGCGGGCCTTTTCGAAGGAGTCGGACGACGACGCGGCCATGTCACGGTGCCGGTGACGCTACGCGCAGCTCGTGAGATGCGTGTGCCTTTTCGCCGGGAGGATGCAAATTCGCTTCGCGCCTTGCGAAGTGCGCGTCGGCGCGGGCGCGCGATCCAATGGCCCGCGCGGCGCGCGAGCGGGTTACGGTGTCGTCACATTGCGCGAAGTCGTGCGTACGCCTCTCGCTCGTGGCTTTTGCAATGGGCAAAAGTCCAAAGCGTAGGCACATCGCTCGCCGGCTGCGGTACCGCGCCCATCTCTGGCAGGTGCGCCTGGCGCGGAGGCAGGACGTCGAGAGGTTCATGGCCCTGCGGGGCCTCAAGCCGGGGGACCCCATGCCCGCCGGCGACCCCGAACTGCCCCATTTTCGGACGGTGCGGGCCCGCGTGGTCGTCTCGGCAATGGGCGGTCTCTCGACGCCCGCCTACCCGCGCCTGCCCGGTCTCGAGCGCTTCCAGGGCAAGGCGTTCCATTCGCAGCGGTGGGATCACGCCTACGACACGCGGGGTAAGCGGGTCGCCGTCGTCGGCACCGGGGCCTCGGCGATCCAGTTCGTGCCGCAGATCCAGCCCGTCGTGCAGCGCCTCGACCGAGGCGCCCTACCGGGGTTGGCGAACGATCGCCCTTCGAAGGTCGGAGAAACGGAGCGAGTGCGGCCGCACGGCGCCGGCGATGAGGGTGTCGTACGCTTCCAAGACCGCCGCATGCAGCGCGGCGTCGTCGCCGTCGCCCGACGCCATCAACTTGCCGAAGGCCTCATGGGCTTCCGGGGACGTCGAGCGATCATCGGCATAGCAGCGAGCGATCGCCTGCATGAACACGCTCGGCTGCGGCATGAGCGTGGAGAGCGCCTTGACGGGCGCGCTTCGGCTCATGCGAAAATTCAACGACAGTGCGGTGTCGAGGTACTCGACGTAGTGCCAGCAACCGAAGGGCATGAGAAGCGTCTCGCCAGGCGCGAGCACCACGTCCCAGGCGCCGACATAGTGCAGGAAGTCGCGCTGCTCGGTATCGGTCATGTGCTGCAAACACACGCCGCTCGTTCGCGCGAGGCCGGGACCAAACAGCGGGTCCAACCTGTCCGCCGCACTTGGATCCATCATCACGTAGCGCTTGCGTCCGAAGACCTGGTACATGAGCACGTCGCGCAGATCCTCGTCGTAATGCAGGTGGGAGTAGTTGCCGGCGTTGCCGAGGAACATCAGCGCGAGCGTATCGTTCTTGCTTCGACGCTCGCACAGGGCGGGGGCGCGGATAAGCTCGTGGAGAGCGCGCGGCAGGCCCTCCAGATAACAATAGTCCCGCGTTTCGGGGTGCGCCGCGACGTACTCCGTGTACTGGGCAAGTGAGAGCGTGCGCCGCTCCGGCACGCGTCCCTTCAACCGTTCGACGACGAAGTTGCCCGAGATCGCGAGCTCCATGTCGCCGAGCCGCGCGACCGCGGTCGCGAGGGTGTCGAGCGCGCGGATCGGTTGGTCGTCGAACAGACCGCGCAGCACCACCGGCCGGCAGCGGACCACGAACTCAGCGAAGAAGGATTCGACATCGGCGCTCGAGCGCCAGGGGACATTGTCGAGCGAAAGCACCGTCGTGAGGTTAGCGCGCGCTTCGCTTCCGGGCGCGCGCCCCCGCTCACTTCATCTTCGGCGCGCCTTCCGGGGTGCTCTCGCCCGGATCCTTTGCTCGGTCTTGGTACCTTTGCTCCTGAGACGGACGAAGGCAGGCCATCTTCTCGGCGCACGTGGCTTTCTTGAAGCAGACCGTCGCCTGGGCGACGTCCCCGCTGGGCACGGGTGGGCCGTGCTCCACATATTGCTTGCAGCGCTCCTGCCGCGGTTCGAGCGGGCCGGTGCCGTCCGCCAGGGCTTCTTTGATGCCCTCATCGCGCATCTCGGCGCGGGTCGCCGGATCGGACGCCTTCTGCGCGAAGGCAGGGAAGTACTTCGAGCGGAGATCGATGTTCATGTCGATGAACTCGGGCGCGCACGAGGCCATCTGCTCGTGGAGGGTTACGCAAAACCGGGCGGCGTCCTCGCTCGAAAGAGTCGCGGCACCCGCCGAAGGCTGTTCGGGATGCGCTGCCGGCTCCGGGTGCTCGGCCGGACCGCATCCGGCCATCGACTGCAGGAGCACGGTGAGCACGCTCGCGGCCTTTCCAGTCGACCTCAGGATCCCCATCTCGACCGGCATGAGACCCAAGTCACACACGCCCGTCAAGGCGCCGTTCTCGCTAAGGGACGAGCGCGGAGAACGCGTGGGACCGGCGTGAAAATGGGACGACGACATCGGCGACGTATCGCCCCGCCAGCCACCCGCCCGTGTCCTCGTCCTCGACGGTCATCGCCCGCGCGCCGCCCGCCCCTTCGAGTGCCGCCTCGAGCGCGAGAGGACTCGAGGGGTCCAGGAGCAACGGCGGACCGCCGTCGATCGCCACCGCGACGCGGCGCGACCACCCGAGTTCCCGGGCAAGCGCGCTCCACACCGCGAAGCGCGCGGCGCCACGACCCGCAAGCAATCGCGCGAGGGGCGCGCCCGCGAGGCGCGTTCGCCGCGCACGGATGACGACGCCCATGGACAGTCCGTGCGACGGCCCGTGCGCGGGCGTGTCGTCCTCGCCGGGCTCCACCAGCGCCGCCGCCCGAAACGCGGGTCCGACGCGCTCCTGGAATCCCGTAAAGAGGAGCTGCTCCGCCACCGCGTCCTGATCCAGGACATACGCGGAGCTCAGCATCATGACCGACAGGCGCCCGACACCCGGCACCCGCAGCACGACGGCGCCCCCTTCGGCTCGGAGCTCCGCGCCGAGCAGATCCGGCCCACCAGCACCCCACGGTTCGATGCGCAGCGCGCCCATATCGGCCCGCGCGAGGACGTTCGGGTTCGTGTCCATGGGGACTGCGAGGTCCGCGGTGATGACGCCGTGCTTCGTTCGCAGGTCGGCGACGCGCTCCGCGAGCCACCGGGCGGCCTCGTGGTTATTGCCGAGCACGGAGCCGTAGCGCGCAAACGACGCGGCGGGGTTGTCGTCGGCGCCGAAGACTCTCGAGATGCCCGGTCCTCCCAGGCGTCCGAAGAGGCCGCCCCAGGGCGCCGCGACATCGTCGTGGAGCGCCGCGTTCGCGACACCCGGGCGGAGATCGCGAGCCCGAGCGACAGGTTCGCCGACCAGGGAGTACGGACGGCGAGGGTCGAAGGGCGACGCGAGCCCCTCGGGAAAGACCCCGCCGAGCGGCACACCTCGCGCCAACAGGGCCTGTACGAGTGAGCGCCGTCTCGCCGCGCGAGGCTCGGCCATGGGACTCGTGCCCTCAAGCCACTCGCGGGCATACGTCGCGAGCGTCGCGCCGATCTGCTCGCGTCGCGCCTCGCCAAACACGATGTCGAACGCGAGCCCGAGGTCGCAGCGCAGGGCCGCGCGAGGGAGCTCGGTCACGACGTCCAGGCTCGCAACCATCGCGGCGACCACGGTGCGCGCCTCGGCGAGCCGTCGAGCGACCTTCGAGGGGGTGAGCTCATCGAGCTGCGAGGAGAGCTCCGACGAAAGTTCCGCGAGGCGCTTGGTGGCCGCAAGCCAGCTCGCGCGATCTCCGCGCACGAGCTGCTCGCCGGCCGCGTCGAGCGCGTGCCACGGCGACTCGAACCATGCGGGGAGCGCGAGACCGCCCACCAGCACTCCGGCCTCCGCGAACGCGTCCGCCGCCTCGCGGTCGGCGCCCATGCGCTCGGCCACCTCTCCGAGCGTTCCCGCCCCGAGGGCCGCCATGCGGTCCATGAGCCTCTCGATGCCGGGGGTGGCGGCGAGCCCGCGATGTTCGAGTGCGCCCCCGGGGAGCCGCACGAGCAGCTCGAACGTCCCGTGGTCTACACTCCGCCGGAGCGTCGGGTTGATGCGCCACTTCGCGCGACCACGGTAGGGCACCCGCTCTCCGAGGGCGCGCAGCGACGCAGCGAACGGCGCGAGATCGGGCGCGATCGCGTAGCGCGGGGCGCAGGGCGTCACACGGTCTTCGACGCCGAACCGGGCGAGCGCGACCCCCGCCCACAGCCCGGACGGAGTGGTGCGCGACGCCGCGCGCGCGAGGTATCGATAGAGCGACGTCTCGGCGTGCCTGACACGCTTGCTCCGCTCTGCGCGACGGCCCGCGAGGAGCTCGACCCGTTCGACGAGCGAAGGGCTGGCAAAGGCGAGCGCCTTCATGAACCTGGGATCTCCGGCCGTCTGTGCCCAGAGCGCTTCGCGCTCGCGGTCGATGGCGGCGCGATAGGCCGCCGCATCGCCGCCCAGCTCGAGTGAGGGTGTACCGAACGAGCCCAGCGCCGTCGTTGGCCACGCGCTCGCGCGCACCAGCGCGGCGGGCGCGAGATCGAAGGACCTCATCCCTCGCCGCGGCGCGCAGATGCGATCTTGGTGTGATCCTCGAGGATGCCGTCGAGCTCGGCGGCGCATCGCGCTTCCACCATGCGGATTGCGGTAAAGCGTCGCATGACCGCCGCGTATTGCTCTTCGCCGATTCCCACCTCTTTCCGCCAGCGGGTGGCGTCCTCGGGTGCAAGCTGGCCAAAGCGCGCGCGGAAAGCGTCGGATGTCTCTTTCACTTCGGTGTCGGTGAGCGAGAGGCCCAGGCGCTCTGCCTCTCGCTCTGCGAGGAGCCCCAGGAGCGCCTTCTTCGCGACGACAGCGCGGTTCTCCCCCTGCCGAACGAGCACCTCGAGACCGCTTGGCCGAAGCGGTTCACGCGCTGGCGGCTGCGCCCCGACGGGAGCGCTCGGGACCCCTTTGCCCTCGGGACCGAAGTGGCGGAGAAAATAGGTCAGAGGATCCCCGAGCTCGTCCTCCGGCGCTTCCACGGGCGGCGTGACCAGCCTTGCGCCTTGAACGACGAAGGTCTTCTCGTAACTCCGCGCGTCGCCCGCAAGCCAAAAGACCAGCCCCGGGACCGTGCCCGCCAGCACATCGAACAGCGCTCGACCCGATACGTGGGTGAACGACGACGCCCGCGGATGACGCCCGTGCCCGACGACGAGGGGCGCGGGGCCGAGATCGAAGTGTCTCTCGATGCGCTCTCCCCCGCCCGCCTCCACGATCAGCTGCCAGATCACCCCGCGCTCGCGAAGCGGGTGCCACAAGCTGTCGGCGCGTTCGAGCTCGCGCTCGAACCACGAGGCAACGGGGCCCCCGAGCAGGCGATCGAGACGCCCGGCGAGCTGCTCGCGTTCGGTGCGCTCTTCGAGCCCGGCGAGCGTCGAGACGTCGACCGGCTCCCATACGACGGGCGCGGAGGCCGCGGCTTTCACGAAGGACAGCGCCTGCTCGACTCGCTTCGGCCGGACGCCCGGCCGAACGTCGATCGCATCGCCCGGCCGCAGCGCCACGGCGCGGTCCGGCCCCAGGCGCCGGCACAAGATGTCGACCACCTCGGCATCGGAGAGCGGAAAGGCGTATCGATTGAACCACTCGTGGCGGCCGGCGAACGCCAGGCCCGAGGCGTATGGGAACACGAGCCCGGGGTCCACCGCGCACGCGGCTTCGAGCCACTCGGCGACCTCGCGCTTGTCGAACGAGGCTCCGCGCGTCCGCTGGTACCCCATGCTCGCTCGCACGACCGGCTGGTACTTCGCGGACACGATGTCGATCGGCCCATGCTCCCGGAGCACGCGAGCGCCCTCCGCGCGCGTCACTTCGGCGTCGGCCATATGCCAGAAGGTCGCGACGTCGTCGGCAACGACGACCCCCATCTCGGGCTCGGAGTGGCCCGACGGAGTCGCCACGATCCGCGTCTTGCCGAGATCGACCGCCGTCCAGGGCGCGCACACGGTGAGGTTCGAGAAGCCAAGGGCGCCGAGGCCGCGGGCGAGGGCGGCGTCGTCGGGAACGACGACCCGAACATCGTGCGGCAGCCGCGCGAGCGAATCCGGATGATAGTGATCGAAGTGGGCGTGGGTGACGACGAGAACGGTGGGCGCGGGCATCTTCTCGAGGTCGACGGTGCGCGCGGGGCAATAGCGGAGCACCCCTTCGGCGAGCGTCTCGGCGAAGACGGGATCCACGAGGATCCGCTGGTCCGCCGTCTCGACGTACAAGCCAGCGTGCCCTAGAGTCGCGACTCGCATGCGCCCGCCTCGGGTGAGGATGCCTCGCGGATAGTCTCAAGGGAAGGGGCTCCATGTCCGATCGACGTCCGACTCCCCCCGACCCGAGTGCGGACTCCCAAATGGATGCCGACGAGCCACTCTCGTCGGCGATCGCCGCCGTGATCGAAATCGGTCGAGCGTGGCCGGTCTCGCCCGAGGCGCGGGTCGGGCCGCACCCCGACGCGTACCGGACCGTGGGCATCGTCGGTGGAGGCACGGCGGGATACCTGACGGCGCTCGCGCTGCGGCGTCACCGCCCCGAGCTCGAAGTGACGCTGATCGAGTCGAGCGCGATCCCCGTCATCGGCGTCGGCGAGGCGACGACGCCCGAGATCGTGAGAATGCTGCATTCGCCGCACTTCTTGGGTCGCGACATTCTCGATTTCTACCGGCGCGTAGAGCCGACGTGGAAGCTCGGCATCAAGTTCCAGTTCGGCCCGCGCGACTTCACGTTCCCGTTTCAACGCGGTCGATTGCTCGAATCCAAGCTGTACGACGGGCACTTGAACAACCAGTCGCTCGCCGCGATGCTGATGGCCACTGATCGCGGCCCGGTCATTCGTGACGAGGAGGGCCGTGTCACGTCGCTCGCGCACCTCGTCAGGTGGGCCTACCACCTCGAGAACCGCCGCTTCGTCAGGTACCTGGCAGAAGAAGCGGCGGCGGCGGGCGTGACGCACGTGGACGCCAAGATCGCAGAGGTGCGCAAGACGCCGGACGGCGAAGGCGTCGCGGAGCTCGTCACGGACGACGGGCGGCGCCTCTCGTTCGATCTCTACGTCGACTGCTCGGGCTTTCGATCGCTCCTCCTGGAGGGGGCGCTCGGCTCGCCGTATCGCGACTGGTCGAGCACCCTCTTCACGGACCGCGCCATCACCGCCTCCGTGCCGCACGACGGCACCGTCAAGCCCTACACGCTGGCCGAGACGATGGATGCGGGCTGGTGCTGGAACATCCCATTCGAGAGCGAAGATCACCGTGGCTACGTCTTCTCTTCGAACGCGCTGAGCGCGGACCAGGCCGAAGCCGAGATGCGCGCAAAGAATCCGCGGATGGGCCCCGCCTCGCTCGTTCGCTTTCGCTCGGGCCGCCACGAGCACGTCTGGAAGGGCAACGTCGTCGCGATCGGCAACGCCTACGGCTTCGTCGAGCCGCTGGAGTCCACGGCCATCCACATGGTCGTGCTGACGCTGGAGAATCTGACGACCCACTTCCCGGCGTCGCGTCACGATCGCGGGGTACCGGAGTCGCTCAATCGCAAGGTGGGCCAGCGCTGGGACGCCCTCCGATGGTTTCTCGGCGCCCACTATCGCTTCAATCGAAGGCTGGACACGCCCTTCTGGCGCGCCGCCAACGCGGAGGCAAACATCGACGGGGCGTTGGAGCGCGTCGCGCTGTTCCGCGAGAGGGCGCCGCTCTCGTACCGCACGTCACTCTTTTACACGCTGATACCGCCCGAGTTCTTCTCGGACGACCACTCGTTCGACACGATCCTGATGGGGCTCGACGTGGCCGCGCGGTACGTGGATCCCGTGGAGGCCCCTCGAACCTGGAGCCGCCACAGGGCCACGATGCTGCGGGCGACCTCGGGGGCGATGCCGCAGGCCGAAGCCCTCCGCTGGCTGCGCGAGAACCCCGAGGCGCTCGCGAAGCTCGCCTCGGACCGCGCGGGCTGGATCCATCGATCCATCCCCGCGTGATCTTCGAGTCGCGTCAGCGCTTCCCGGGACGCTTGGGCGCCTTGGATGCGGTGCATCCGCATGGCGCCGGGCGCGTCACCAGCAGCACATGATGGTTCCTTCTCCTTCTAGAATCGTCTTGGACACGACGCCTGGGGCTGCGACCCCCAGGCCGATGCCGCCCGCGACGGTGTCGAGCTGTTTGTCGGAGAGCTGCTTCGCCTTCCGCTGCGGCTTCTGAGCCTCCATGACCTCGGCGACGTCGCTCGGGGCAAACGTGAAACCGCCCTTTTTGCCCTCGGCCAGCGCGACCTTCGTGAACTCTTGCTCGTTGTGGATGCCGTCGAGCTGCGTCTTGAGCGCGGCGTGCTTGGGCACATACTCTTCGTAGAACTTGATGAAATTCTCTTTGGACATGTGTAACTCCCTACAGCTGGCTACGGCTGATGCGCGGACCCTACCGTGCAACGGACGAGCCGGCAATCGTAGACGGAACCGTGCACGGCCGTGATGGTGCCGGCACCTCGGCCCGTCTCATGACCCTTCTTCGCCTAAGCCCGCGAGTTCGCTTCAAGCTCTCCTATCAAGACGACACGCCGTTCGGCAGCGCCGTCGGCGATGGCATCGAGGGGCGGCTGCATCGCGCAGCCAGCGAGATCTCCGAGCACCGGCGAGCCCAGGGAATGGCGGCCGTGGTGCACGCGTCGCGAAGCCTGCTCGAGGCCCTCTTTGCGGGTCCCCTCTCGCCGCTCCTCTCGGCCCCCGAGAAGCTCCGCGAAGAGTGTCTGTTCCCCGCGGCGAGCGCGGTGCGCCCGCTCGCGATCTCCGCTGCCCTTGATGGCAAGACGGTAGCGACCGTCGCCTTGGGCGAGAACGCGGGGGAGCTGGCGTCATGGGTGGGCGATATGGCTCGGGGAACCGCGCGGCCGGAAGCGTCGTTCGGACGGACTCTCTTCGACGCGCTCGAAGCCGGGGGCGTGCTCGTCGGGCAAGTCGAGGAGCCCTCGTCCCCGCCGCCGTCGGACGCCGTCTTCGTCGGGCACGCCACTGCCGCCTTCGGACGGGGGCCTCGAGTCCTGGTCGACCCGTTCGTGTTCCCGAAATCTGCAGACGATCTTGCCTCGTACCAACCACTTCGGATCGCAGACCTCTCTCCGATCGATCACGTGATGGTTACGCACTCGCATCCCGATCACTTCGATCCCGCGACGCTGCTTTGGCTCGGCGCGGACGTTCCAATCGTGGTGCCCCACGTCGAGCGCGAGTCGCTCCTCTCCGTGGACATGGGGCGGCGCCTCGAGGAGCTCGGGTTTCGCCGCGTCCGGCGAGTCCGACCGGGGGATGTGGTCGAGACGGCCGAAGGGCATGTGGACGTGCTGCCTTTTTTCGGAGAACAGCCGACGACCGGCGACGTGCTCCACCCCGACGTTCGCAACGTCGGGTGTACGTACGTCCTCGCGACGCTCGGGGGAGCGCATCGCACGTGGGTGGTCGCCGACTCCGGTCGCGACCGAGACGGCGACGTGCGCGATCTCGCGGGCGAGGTCGGCGCGCGCTGGGGTGGAATCGATCTGCTCCTTGGTGGCTACCGTGGGTTCGCGATCTACCCCATCCACTACCTGTTCTCGTCGGTCGCCCGCTTCCTGCTCTTCGTGCCGAGACGCCAATGGGCGACGCGTCAACAATGCATGAACGACGCGAGCGCGCTGCTCGACACGGCGGAGCAGTGCAACGCACGCGCCGTCTTGCCCTACGCCGACGGCGGCGCACCTTGGCATTGGCGAATTGGCCTCGGGCCGCGCCTCGATGGCCACGAGGGAGCAGCGACGCACCCGTCCGTCGACCCGCCGCCCGACGTCGTCGCCGACGCGGCGCGGGAGCGATCGAGCAGCCTGGAAGGGCCCATCCCTTCGCCGGTCCCCGTCGTCATCGTGCGCCCCGGTGAAGCGCTCTCTTTCGAGGACCGGGGTCTGCGGATCACGCGAGGTCCGCATCAGACATGGCCGTTTCGTTCCAGAACCTGGCTCCAGCTGAACGTGGCGCTCGTCCGCAGTGCAGGCTCCGCGCTCGCCAGCGCCCGCGCGCTGTTTCGCGCGCTCGAGGACGCCGTCGATCCGTGGCGCGCGGACGGACGCGTATCGTCGTTCCATTTCATGCGAAAGCCCCCGGACGTGCGGCTCCGCTTTCAGACGACCGGGGACGTCCGGTCCGAAATCGAGCGGCTCCTCGACGTGCTCGTGCGAGGCGGGGTGGTCGAGCGTTGGTTCGAGAGTGTCTACGAGCCCGAGACGGCGCGCTTTGGCGGGGTCGCAGCCAGGGACGCGGTGAACCGCTGGTTCGACGCCGACACGTGGATGTGGATGCGCCTCGACAGGCTGCGCGCCGCCGGGGGTGCGAAGCTCGCACCGCCCGCACTGTGCGCAGCCGTGGCGCACGATCTGGTGCTGTCCGCGGTGGATGGTCGCGCCGAGGCCTGGGACTTGTGGCGCTCGTACGCCGACGGGCTCGACGCTCCCGCAACCGCGCTCGCGTCCCTCGACCACCTTCCGGATCTCGACGCATTGGTGCAACGGGCGAGCGCCGAGGAGGCGGCCGTGCTCCGCGACTACCGCGTCGCCAATCAGCGACTCGCAGGGGCGGTTCGCGGCCTGTGGTCGCGCGGAACGCTCACCGCCGGCTTGCGCTCGGTCGTAGCGACCGTGGTGCTGTTCCACTTCCACAGGCACGGCCTCTCATCCCAGCTTCATGGTGAGATCTCGCATTCCATGGCGCGCCTCCTGGCTCCGGCGCCGCGCTAGATCGGTTCTCGGATGCGTTCTCTGCCGTTATGGCCTAGCGTGGGGCACGCGTCGCGGGGGCGCTGTGGTGGCCTGTTATGCGCAAAGTGCTCTTCATTTTTGGGCAATTGACGGACTCCGACGTCGACTGGCTCGCGAGAGCCGGCCATCGACGCAGGCTGCCTGCGAGGACGGTTCTCATCCGCGAGGGCGTCCCCGTGGGGACGCTGTACATCCTGCTCGAAGGGCAGCTTCGCGTCGTGCATGACGGGTCAGGCCGAGAGATCGCGTCTCTCGAGGTGGGTGAGATCGTCGGCGAGATGTCGTTCATCGACGCAAGGCCACCAAGCGCCACGGTCTATGCGGCGTCGGATGTCGTCGTGTGTGCGATCCCGAAGGCGGTCCTGCAGGGGCACCTCGACACCGACGTCGCCTTCGCCGCGCGCTTCTACAAGGCCGTCGCCACCTTCCTTTCGGATCGCGTGCGCAAGACCCAAGAGGCGGAGGAGCCCGATCCCAAGTCGGTGGGCCAGCTCGATGACAGTGTGCTCGACAACGTCGACCGCGCAGGGGCCCGCTTCGACGCCCTCGGTCGTCGGCTCCTCGACGGCTGAGGGCGAGGCTCTGGATGGCGCGTGACTCGAGCCAACCCTCCGCCGAGCGCAGGTCGCGCCGCGGCCGAGCGGCGTGGATGACGGCGGCAATTCTCCTGGCGCTGGCGCCCGGCCGCGCCCTCGCGCAGACCGCTACTTCCCCTGGAAAGGCCGCAACGGCGGCGACCCCGGCGGGCCGGCCCCTGTCCGTCATCGAGGCGGTGCGAACGACGCTCCGGCTAAGCCCCTCCATCCAGACGGCGGAGGCTCTCCTTCACCAGAGCCGGGCGCTCCTGGACGTCGCGCAGGCCCCCTTCGACCCCGTCGTCACCGCCAGCGTGTCCCAACTCCACAACGTGTCACCGGTGCTTCCTGCTGCGGCCATCGTCACCGGCGAGCAGGCGCTCACGACCGATACGACGGCGCTCAACGTCGGAGCCTCCATGAACACGGCGTGGGGAACGACGATCACGCCGAGCGTCGGTCTCTCCAGGGTGGATCAACACGCCAATATCGCCATTGCATACCCCGGTTTCATGACCGTCCCCGGACAGTTCGCGCTCGTCGGGTTGAACGTCACGCAACCTCTGCTGCGCGGGGCCGGAACGGTCGGGGCGGCGAGCGCCGTCGCCGCCGCCAAGCTGGCGCGCGACGCGGCCGCGCATACCCGAGAAGGCACCGCCCAGGCCCAAGTCTACTTGACGCTCGTTGCGTACTTTCAGCTGATTGCGGCGACCGAGGACCTCGCGCTCCTACGCGAGGCGGAGACGGCGGCGCGCCAGGTCGTGGAAGACACGAAGGCCCTCGTCGCAGGCCAGCAGCGCCCGAGGTCGGACCTGCCCGCGCTCGAGGGCAACCTGGCCAACCGTGTGAGCGCGGCGCTCGCGGCGGAAGACGATCGCATCCAGGCGGTGCAGGCCCTCGACCTCGCGATGGGGCTGGGCTCGGAGGGGGCCCCCGACTGGCGCGCGACCGATGACTTCCCCGACCCTTCGACGGCCGCCCCGGATCGCGACACCATCGTGCACCTGGCGCTTCGTGATCGGGGCGATCTGGTCGCAGCGCGCGAGTCGGTGGGCTCCGCTGCCGCGCTTCTGCAGGGCGCGGAGCACAACACGCTGCCGAGCCTCGACCTGAATCTGTCCGTCGGCTACGCGGGCGCGCTCCAGGCCGATGGCGTGGGACCGTTCTTCGAATCGATCGGGAACAACGTCCCGGGCGTCAACGGGGGCGCAGGGCTCTCGCTGGCCTTGCCCGTGAGCAACACGGCCCAGGAGGCCGATCGCGACCTGAAACGATCGCAGCAAGAGCAGACCGTCATCACGCAACGGGATCTCGAGCGTCAGGTGCCCATCGCGGCGGCGAGCGCGTTGCAGGATCTCACGCTCTCTCGCGGAGCGTTGTCGGCGGCCGCCGAGGCGGTGAAGCAGTTCGGCCAGGCGGTCGCCGACCAGCGAGACAAACTGCGCGAAGGGATGGGCACGGTGATCGATCTCGTGCTCACCGAGGAGCTCCTCATCGCGGCGGAGCAGAGCCGCACGGCGAACCACCTGCGGTGCGCCGCGGCGCTGGCTCGCATATTTTTCGAAATGGGCGGGCTGCCGACGACCGACGCAGCCGCGGCGGCCGCGCTTGGCCGCCTATTCGGATTGAAGGAGGGCGATGGAGGCCAATAAGATATTTCGTCAGGCGGTCATCGACCGGCTCGCTTCTCCCGAGCAGCTCGACTCGCTGATGAAGGTGACCAACCCGCAGGGTTGGCTGGCGCTGCTCGCCTGCGCGGTGCTGGTCGGTACGGCCCTGGTCTGGGGCGTCGTCGGCCGGGTCCCGACGAAGGTGGAGGCGAGCGGGATCCTGCTTTACAGCGGCGGTCTCGCGGACATCGTCGCCCTCGGGCAGGGCCAGATCTCGGCCCTCGAGGTGGAGGTCGGCGACATGCTCACCAAGGGACAGGTGATCGCCGAGGTTGCGCAGCCGGAGCTCGCCGAGCAGATCAAGGCGTCCAAGGCGCTGCTCGCGGAGCTGAAGGCGAACTACGAGCGCGCCAAGACGCAGGGCGGCCGCGACGTCGACCTGCGACTGCAAGCGTCCGCCGACGAACGGAAGAACTTGGAATCGGCCGCGGCGGCCGCGGACGCGAGGACTCGTGAGCTGCGCGATCGGCTCGATTCGCAGCAGCGCCTCTTCGACAAGGGGCTCGTGACCAAAGACACGATCGAGGGGACGCGCGAGTCGCTGCGATCATCCGAGCTCGCTGCGCAGAGCATGCAGTCGAACGTGCAAAGGCTCATCGTCGACAACTTCGCCGCGGAGCGCGCCAACGAGGTGGCGCTCACCGGAGAGACGATGCAGGTCCAGCAGACGCAGCGTCAGATTGACATGCTCGAGGAAAAGTTCGCGCAAAATAGCCGGATCGTGAGCACGTACGAGGGACGCGTCATCGAGATTCGCGCGATGGTCGGCGACGTGGTCGTGCCGGGCAAGCCGCTCTTGAGCCTCGAGTTGACGGGTGACAAGGGGGCCATCGAGGCGCTCCTCTATGTCGATTCGCGGCAGGGCAAGACCCTTCGGCCCGGCATGGAAGTCCAGCTCGCACCGTCGATCGTGAAGAAGGAGCGATACGGTCTGATGCTCGGGCGGGTGCGGTCGGTGGAGAGCTTCCCGTCCACGCGTCAGGGGATGATGCGGGTGCTGCACAACGAGCAGCTCGTCGACGCGTTCCTCGCGGAGACCAACGGAACGCCGATCGGCGTGCGTGCGGAGCTCCTGCTGCAGCCGAACACGCCGAGCGGCTACCGCTGGTCGTCGGGAAACGGCCCCGACGTGGTGCTCACGAGCGGCACGCGGTGCACGGGGTACGTCACGACGCGCACGCAGCGCCCCCTCGGACTCGTCTTTCCTGCTTTCGAATCCGGTACGTGAGTGAGCAGCCCCGCACGAGCGCTAGCGCCGGGCCGCAGGGCCCACACACCCACGCGCCTGCAGATGGAGGCCACGGAATGCGGCGCCGCGGCCCTCGCGTCGATCCTCGAGTACCACGGCACGTTCGTGCCGCTCGCATCGCTGAGAGAAGAGTGCGGCGTCTCGCGCGACGGGAGCAAGGCGAGCAACATCCTCAAGGCGGCTCGCAAGTACGGCCTCGACGCCGGCGGATTCCGGAGGGAACCCGACGAAGTGCGCGAGATGCCGATGCCCATCATCGTCCACTGGAACTTCAATCACTTCTTGGTCGTCGAGGGGTTTCGCGGCAAAAAGGTCTATCTGAACGATCCGGCCAGCGGGCCCTCGATCGTCACTGACGAAGAATTCGAGCACGCCTTCACCGGTGTCGTGCTCACCTTCGAGCCAACCGCCGCCTTCAATCCCACGGGCCGTCGTCCAGGATTGATCGCGTCGCTCCTTGGCCGCGTCATCGGGGCCCAGGCCGCGATCGTCTTCGTGGTGGCCGCCGGACTGCTCCTGGTGGTGCCCGGCACCGTGGCCCCCATCTTCAGCATGATCTTCGTCGACGAGGTGCTCGTCGGCGGCAAAGAATATTGGCTACCCGCTCTGCTGCTCGGCATGGGCCTGACGGCCCTGCTGCGATCGGCGCTCACGGCCCTGCAGAGAACATATCTCCTGAAGCTTTTCATGAAGCTGGGCGTCACGATGTCGAGTAGCTTCATGTGGCACGCGCTGCGGCTGCCCGTGAGCTTCTACCTGGCCCGCATGCCGGGCGATCTGGTCGGTCGCGTCCGCGCGAACGACGCTGTGGCGACTGCGCTGTCGAGTCGGTTGTCGGACGTGGCGCTCGACGCCATGCTCGTGGCTTTTTACGGCGCGCTCATGACGTACCTCGATCACTGGCTCGCCGTGATCGGCTTGGTGACGGCGATCGCAAACCTCGCTCTCCTGCGGTTTACGTCGCGTACCAGGGCCGATCTCGGTCGCAAGGTCGGCCACGGCGCGGGCAAGCTCGCGGGGGTCGCGGCTGGCGGGCTCCAGATGATCGAGACTATCAAGGCCACCGGCTCCGAGTCGGAGTTCTTCGCCCAGTGGGCGGGCCACCAGGCCAAACTCGCCAACGTGCAACAGACCGCGGCGCGGCGCGAGCAGTGGCTGCTGATGGCCAGCACCGGCCTGTCTCACGTCAACTCGCTCCTGGTCCTCGCAGTGGGCGCGCTGCGCGTGATGGAAGGTCATCTGAGCGTCGGCACGCTGGTCGCTTTCCAGGGCCTCATGGTGGGGTTCCTGCAGCCCGTCGAGCGGCTCTCGCAGGTGGGGGCCGCGGCGCAGGACCTTCGCGGTGACGTCGAGCGCCTCGACGACATCCTCGAACAGGAAAGCGATCCGATGTTCGCGCCGGTGCAAAGCGACCCGCGGGAGGGCGACACGGCGGCGCTCCGCTTGACGGGAGAGCTCGAGCTCCGCCGCGTCACGTTCGGTTACCTCCCGTTCTCGCCCCCGCTCGTCGAGGACTTCGACATGCACATCGCCCCGGGACAGCGGGTCTCTCTCGTCGGCGGCACCGGCAGCGGCAAGTCGACGGTCGCGAAACTGGTCTCCGGTTTGTATCGAACGTGGTCGGGGGAGGTCCTGTTCGACGGCCGGAACCGAGAGGGCCTGCCGCGATCGGCGTTGACGGCGTCGGTCGCGATGGTCGATCAGGACATCGCCCTCTTCGAGGGGACGGTGCGCGAGAACATCACCCTCTGGGACGACACGATTCCGGAAATCGACGTGGTCCAGGCGGCAAAGGACGCGTGCATCCACGAGGACATCACGAAGCTTCAGGGCGGGTACGACGCACGGGTCACCGAGGGAGGCTTCAACTTCAGCGGCGGGCAGCGGCAGCGGCTCGAGATCGCCCGAGCGCTCGTCCGCCAGCCGGCCCTCATCGTGCTCGACGAAGCCACGAGCGCGCTCGACTCCGAGACGGAGCGGCAAGTCGACGAGAACCTGCGACGGCGTGGCTGCAGTTGCCTCATCGTGGCGCACCGGCTCAGCACCATTCGAGACTCCGACGAGATCATCGTCCTCGAGAGGGGTCGAGTGGTTCAGCGGGGCTCGCACGACGAGCTCATCGCCCGCGAGGGTGCGTACCGCAGCCTCATCACCGCGACATAGAGCGTGCCCATGTCCTCCGAGACCATCGCTTGGTTGAGGGAGCAGCTGGGCGACGGCTGCGAAAACGTCGCGGTACAGGGTGATCGGCCGCTCTTGCTCGACGATCCGTCGTGCGCGTACCTGACTCTCTCGGACCACCACCAGCTCTTCTGCGTCGGGTACGAGCACGGCCGCGCCGTGGGCAGGCGCGAGCACATGGCCGTTTGCGGCCCGGGTACGCTCCTCTTTGGCCTCGAGCCGGAGACCGGAGAGGGCGCCACCGCCTTGATCCTTTCCGGGGTCAGCGGGAGCGTCGTCTGGCGAGTGCCCACGGCCCTCCTCTTCCGGCTCGCCGAAGGCCCCGAGGCCCTCTCCGCGATCGGCGGGCTGTTCGACGTCTGGATCGCGCTGCTCATCGCGACGCTGCCGTCCGCCCCCGTACCGACACGCACGGTCGCCCTTTCCGCCGGCCCGGCGGTGGACGTCGACGGAGGCGTCGCGGTGCGGGCGGAGCAGGGCCTCCTGTGGATCGCGCCCCGACAGCAGCCGCAGAGCTATGTCGGGATCGCTCCAGGCTCGGTCGGCGCCGACGCGGATTGCTGGCCTCTCGGCGAGCATGCGTGGGCGCAGTGCGGGAGCGAGCGCACGCGCATATGGCAAAGCACGGAGCTTCTCGCGTTGACCAAAGGGGCCGCCTTCGCCGACGGCTTCTACCGCTTCGTCGTGCGAGTGGTGAGCCGGCGGCGGGCAGAGCTTGCGAATCTGCGCCTCTCGCGCGACGCGATGTCCCACAACACGGAGCGGCGGCTCCTGGCGGAGTCGCTCGGTCAGCTCGCCGCCGTCGGGCGTGGAGAGAGGCTCCCGCCGGACGTCGGCGGGGTCGGCGAGTTCGAGCGCGCCTGCCGTCTGATCGCTGGCTTCCTGGGCGCCGACGCGCCGCGCGTGGTGAGCCCGGAGGGCTGGACCTTTTCGCACATGCAGATGGCGCTCTCGCGCACTACGGGGATCCGCACGCGGCGCGTGCTGCTCGAACCAGGGTGGTTTCGCGACGACAACGGCCCGCTTCTCGCGTTCACGCTGGAGCAGGACGAGAAGCTCGCGCCGGTGGCCCTCTTGCCGTCGCGCCGCGGGTACGCGCTCCACGACCCTCGAACGAGGGCGGTTCGGCGGGTGACCGAACAGACGGCCGGAGAGCTTCACCCGCACGCCTACCAGGTCTACGCGCCGCTTCCCAACCGTCCGCTCACTCCGATGGACGTCCTGCGGTTCTCCAGTGCGCGCACGAGGGGCGACCTCGCCTTCGTCGCGATCGTCGGTGCGCTGACGGGATCGCTCGGCACGCTCGTCCCACTGCTCACGGGGCAGGTCTTCGATCGCATCATCCCGGGCGCCGAGCGTGGACTGCTCGAGCAGCTGACGCTCGTGCTGCTGGCCGTGCTGGCCGGCCGGGTTCTCTTCGATCTGGCGCGGGGGCTCGCCCTCGTGCGCGCGCAGACGCTCATGGACATCCGGCTCGAGGCGGGGGTCTGGGATCGTTTGCTCGGCCTCCCACTCCCGTTCTTCCGCCGATATTCGGCGGGCGATCTGGCCGCGCGGGCCGCGGGCATCGGAGGGATCCGACAAGTTCTCGCGGGCGCGACGCTCTCGGCGATGCTGAGCGGCGTATTTTCGCTCTGGAACCTGGGGCTCCTGTTCTTCATCGACCCGAAGCTTGCGCTCGCCGCCACAGGGCTCGTCCTCGTGGCGGGGACGGTCGCCGCGATCGCGGCGGCCCGCGGGCTGGTTCGTCAGCGAGTCGTCGCGGAGCTCGACGGAAAAATAGGAGGCCTGCTCCTGCAACTCATCACGGGGATCGCGAAGCTCCGCATCACCGGGACCGAGAACCGCGCGTTCAGCGTGTGGTCGGCGTTGTTCGCGCGACGTCGGGACGCGGACATCGGCGCCGAGAAGGTCAACGTGCGTGTGAGCGTGTTCCAGGCGTCGTATCCGCTCGTCTGCAGCATCGTCATCTGGCTGCTCGTCGGCGAGCAGACTCCGCGGCTGAGCACGGGAGAGTTTCTCGCGTTCAGCGCCGCCTTCTCGATGTTCGTGAGCGCGATGCTCTACCTCATCGACAACGGGCTCCGTGCCTTGAGCGTCATTCCGATGTACGAGCGGGCGAAGCCCATCTTGACCGAAGCGGTCGAAAGCCAGGGCAGCGGCGATACGCGAATCGAGCTCTCGGGCGGCATCGAAGTGAGCCACGTCTCGTTCCGCTACGAAGAGCACGGCCCGCTCATCCTCGACGACGTGAACCTTCGCATTCGGCCCGGGGAGTTCGTGGCGGTCGTCGGGCCATCGGGGTCGGGCAAGTCGACGTTACTTCGCATCCTTCTGGGCTTCGAAGCGTGCACCGAAGGGGGCGTGTTCTTCGATGGCCAGGCGCTGGCGGGACTCGACGTGCGCGTCGTGCGTCAACAGATCGGCGTGGTCCTGCAGAACAGCCGCGTCACCGCGGGCGACATCTACAGCAACATCGTGGGCAACAGCGGACGCAGCGTCGAAGACGCCTGGGGGGCCGCGAGAGGCGCCGCGCTCGACAAGGACATCGAGGCGATGCCGATGGGGATGCACACCGTCATCTCGCAAGGAGGCGCCGCGCTGTCCGGGGGTCAGAAGCAGCGATTGCTGATCGCCCGTGCCCTGGCGTCCCGGCCCGTCATCCTGCTCTTCGACGAGGCCACGAGCGCCCTCGACAACGTCACGCAAGCGGCAGTGAGCGAAAGCCTCGAGAAGCTACGGGTGACACGCGTCGTCATCGCGCATCGCCTCAGTACGGTGCGTCACGCCGATAAGATCGTCGTCCTCGAGCGCGGACGCATCGTGGAGGTGGGTCGCTACGACGACCTCATGAAGCGGGGAGGAACCTTCGCCGCTCTCGCGCGTCGGCAAACGGTCTGACGGGCGGACGGGGCGGTTGGACGCGTTAGCCGTCAAGCGCGGTCAGATCGAGTCGCCTGATCCGCTCCGGGTCGCGCAGGACGTCGATCTCGGCGATCTTCCCGCCCCGGACCGTGAAGGCCATGACCGAGAACGGCTTTCCGTCGAGTATGCAAACGATCCCAGGCGCGCCGTTCACGAGCGCCGGGCGCCTGAGCAGGCCCGCCCGCGAGAAGCTCTGCGCTCGACGAGCCACCTGCTCCGCACCGCGGATCTCGGATGCGCCGGCCATCGCACCGCCGTCGGCTCGAAGGACCACCTCCGGGTCGAGGACGGCGACGAGCCGGTGAAAGTCACCGTCCTGCGCGGCCGCCCGAAAAGCGTCGACGACGCTTCCTTGAATTTCTACGTCGGCGTCGGGGGTGGCGTGGCGCGCCTGAACGCGGCGGCGTGCGCGGCTGGCGAGTTGGCGAGCAGCCTCCGGGGTGCGCTCGACGATGGGCGCGATCGCCTCGAAGGGCATTCCGAAGATGTCGTGCAGCACGAACGCGACCCGTTCCGCCGGCGCAAGCGTCTCGAGCACGACGAGCAATGCGAGCCCGATCGTGTTGGCAAGCAGCGCTCCGTGCTCCGGGCTCGTTCCGTCCGCGCGGTCGATGATCGGTTCGGGCACGTGAGTCTCGCTCCGGTTCTTGCGTGAACGGAGCATGTTCAACGAGATGCGAGCGACGACGGTCGTCAACCACGCGCCGAGATCGTCGACCTCACCGTAGGCGGTTCCGCTGAGCCGGAGCCACGCTTCTTGGACGGCGTCCTCGGCCTCGCTCAGTGAGCCAAGCACGCGGTAGGCGACGGCCCGCAGACGTGGTCGCTGCTCCTCGAACCTTTCCGCCAGCCATTTGGGCGCATCCATCGGTCACATTTCTCCGTCGTCAGGGGTCATGCAACGTGAGACCCGCGACGCACGACGAATGTGACGGGGTGGGCCCCGCTAACCCCGGTGAGAGGAACGAACCATGCAATCCCGAATGAAGAACCCTGCGACCAGCCTACCCGGCGCCTTTGAGGCCCTCCAGGCCCTCCACAAGTCGACGGAGACGGGCGACGTGCCTCGAGCAACGCTCGAGCTCATGAACCTGCGCGCGAGCCAGATCAACGGGTGCAGCGTCTGCGTCGACATGCATTGGCGCGCGCTGAGAAAGCTCGGCGAGAAGGACGCACGCATCTTCGCCGTCTCGGCCTGGCGCGAGGCTCCCTATTACTCCGACGCGGAGCGCGCTGCGCTCGCGCTCACCGAGGCTGGGTCGCGCCTCAGCGACCGCGCCGATCCCGTGCCGGACGAGGTCTGGAAGGAAGCCGCGCGGCACTACAACGAGACCCAGCTCGGCGCGCTCGTGATGTCGATCGGGTTGATCAACCTGTGGAACCGTCTCAACGCCGCGACGCGCCAAGTCAGCGGGGACCTTGTCGAGCAGTACATCTGAGTTTTCGATCGCGGCGAGACGCCGCCGGGGGCTCAGACGGTCGCGGTCGCGATCCTCGTCACCCACGCGTTCGGGTGCGGTTCGAGTCGATCCGGCATCTTGACGCTCGCCCTCGTGAGCACGCTCCGCTTCCGGCGTAGCTGGTCTGGCGTATCGACTTCGAACACGGCGACCCCGCCGGCGGGCAATCTCCGGCATCCGCAGCGCGCGAGCGTCGAAGCCCGCACCGAGCAGCACGAGCTGCGTGAGCCCGCTCTTCATCCGGACGGCGCCTCGCGGCAGAGCGCGAGCCACAGCGCCAGCCCACGCCCGCGGTACTTGTGTTTGTTCAGCAGCAGGTAAAACTCCCGGCGAAAATCGCGGTGTGGCACGCGGCAGGGCGCGAGAGTGCCGTGGTCGAACGCCTCCTGCAAGGCGATGCGCGAGACGCACCCCAGGCCGAGGCCGGCCACGACGGCCCCTCGGATAGCCTCCGTGTGTTCGAGGGCGAGGACGATATCGAGCTCCGCGATGAGGCCGTGCATCGCACGGTCGAAGGTCTGACGCGTGCCCGAGCCACGCTCGCGCACGATCCACTTGGCCGCGCGCAGATCGGCGTCGGTGAGGGCGCGCTTCTTTGCGTAGCGGTGCCCCGGCGCGCAAAAGACCACTAGCTCGTCGTCGCGCCACGACGTCACCTCGAGGTCGGGGTGCTGGATCTCGCCCTCGACCAGGCCGACGTCGATCTCGAAGTTGGCCACCCGCCGCGCGATCTCCTCGGTGTTGGCCACGGCCAGCGTGAGCTCGGCGCCGTCGTGCTCGCGCATGAAGCGAGCCATCAGCGGGGCCACCAGGTGATTGCCGATCGTGAGCGTCGCGCCGATCCGCAGCCGCCCCACATCCGCGCGACCTTCGAACGCCGCCTCGAGCTCGCTCGCCCGGTCGAGCACTCCCTCGGCCTGCGCCCGCACCGACTGCCCCAGCTCGCTCAACCGCAGGCGCTTGCCGATGCGATCGAAGAGCTGTAGCCCGAACTGCCGCTCCAGGTCCCCGAGCGCGCCGCTCACCGCCGACTGCGACATGGCAAGCGCCTCGCCCGCGCCGCTCACGCTGCCGACGCGGGCAACGGCGAGGAAGACCTCGAGCTGACGCAGGGAGTAGCGCATATCGGCTCCGCCGCAGAGTCATATCAGATCATCCCGTTTTACCGATGCGAAAGGGCGGGTCATGTTGAGAACGGACGAGGCGCTTTACCTCGCCGATTGCCGGAGAAAAGCTCGTCATGAGCGCCCTCAACGAAGAACAAGTTCTCGACGTCCACCACTGGAACGACTCGCTCTTCAGCTTCACCACGACGCGCAACGCCGGCTTCCGGTTCCGGAACGGGCACTTCGTGATGATGGGTCTCGAGCTCGACGGCCGCCCGCTGCTCCGCGCCTTCAGCCTGGCCAGCGCCAACTACGACGAGCACCTCGAGTTTTACAGCATCAAGGTCCCCGACGGCGCGCTCACATCACGTCTCCAGCACATCGAGCCCGGCCAGCGCGTCCTCGTCGGCCGCAAGCCCACCGGGACGCTGGTGGTCGAGAACCTCCGCCCCGGCAAGCGTCTGTACCTCCTCGCCACGGGCACCGGCCTAGCGCCCTTCATGAGCATCATCCGCGACCCGCTGACCTACGAGCGCTACGAGAAGGTCATCCTCGCCCACGGCGTCCGCCGCGAGAGCGACCTCGCGTACCGATCGTTCATCAAGGACGATCTCCCGCGCCACGAGCTCGTCGGCGAGCAGGTCCAGCGGCAGCTGCTCTACTACCCCACGGTGACCCGCGAGCCCTACCGGAACCAGGGCCGCCTCAACGACCTAGTCGAGGATGGCCGGCTTGCCCGCGATCTCGCGCTGCCCGCCGTCGACGTCGAGCACGACCGCTTCATGCTCTGCGGGAGCCCGGCGATGCTGAAGGATCTCGTCGGTATCCTCGAAGCGAAAGGCTTCGACGAAGCCAACAGCGACCGGCTCGGCTCGTACGTGATCGAGCGGGCGTTCGTCGAGAAGTAGAGCCTCACGGCGCGTCGTTGACCGGGGGGCCGTTGTCGGGGTCTTCTTGAGGCTTCATCCCGGACAACTGGAAGGCTACAAATGCGCTTTTTGCGACGTGTCGGCACCGCGTGCGTCCTCGCAACCTTGGCGGCCGCGGCGTTCGTCGCCTGCGGCACAAGCTCGAACACGGGGCCCGGGGACAGCGGGCCGCAGGCGACGGACGGGGCCGCGTCGGATGCCACCGTCGTGCTCGACGCCGCCGGCGGTGCCGACGTTCTCGCCGAGGGTGCGACGGTCGATGCTGCCGTCGGGATGGGGGCCGCGACGGACGCAAGCGCGGAGAGCGCCGCGACGGACGCGAGCGCCGCGGACGCGAGCGCCGAGGGGGCAGCCGACGCCGCTGCGGACGCGAGCGCGGAGAGCGCCGCCGCCTCCGATGCCGCCGCGGACGGGAACACCGACGCGTCCCTCTACGATGGCCCGTGGTGCGAAGGAACGTGCGGCGCCACGAACTGCGGGACCTGCCCCGAAGGTGGGACGATCGGCACGAGCGATTCGTATCAACACAAGGACTTCGACCTCGATGCGTACGAGGTGACGAACGCGAGCTACGCAGCGTTCCTCGCGGCGCACGTCGACCCTGCCACCCAGCCGGTGTTCTGCGCCTGGAATACCTCCTTCGTTCCGAGCGTCGGCTGGCCGGCCCCGGGCGAGGACACGCATCCCGTCGAAGCGGTCGACTGGTGCGACGCGTACGCTTACTGCGCGTGGGCGGGGCGCCGTCTGTGCGGCAACATCGGCGGAGGCACCAACGCGACCGTGTACTTCGACAACGGCGACCAGAGTCAGTGGTTTCGCGGGTGCACGGGGGGCCTTTCGGGCACAAGTTCCTCGGGCTGGCTCGCCTACCCTTATGGCAACGTCTACGACGCGGGCGCTTGCAACGGCGCAGACTACGGAGCCAATGCGACGATCGCGGTGGGCGCCGCGACGGGGTGCCAGGGCGGACTTGCCGGGCTCTTCGACATGAGCGGCAACGTCAGCGAGTGGGAGGACAGCTGCACCGACGGCGATCAGTCCGACGCCGGCCCCGCGCGCGGCCCCACCGCGCAGTGCGGCAGGCGCGGCGGCGGCTTTCAGGACGACGCCGGGGGGCTGGCTTGCGAGGGTGACATTCTGTCGCCTCGCACGACAGCGGCCACGGGCGTCGGCTTCCGTTGCTGCTCGCGCTGAGCGGCAGAGCCCGAGCCCCCGATAGCAATCGCGTCATGCGGTGACTCATTTTCGCGAGCCCCGACACACAGGGGGGAGGGAAGCCGCGCCGTCGACCCTGATTGCGCTGCGCACGTAAACCTACGATGAGCACGGAATTCGACGGACAGTACGCTCACCAGCAGTACGCTCACCAGATGACGACCTTTCACCTCGGGGCCTTCCGGTGATGGCTGCGGCGGCGGGCGCGTGAAGCGCTCTTCGTCGCCGGCCGCGGCGGAGGAGGCGTGGGGCCTCCCTGTCGACGAGGAGTGCGCCTCCCGATGCTCGGGCTGCCACCGCTTGGTGACCGGGCGCGACGGCGACGCCAAGGTTTGTGTTGGGCACGTCAACGTCGTGCTTTGCGTCGTGTGCTTTCAGATGCACCCCAGTCGGGTTGATTGGCTCACCTCGACCCACGCCGGCGCAATGGCGCGGCCGATGCTGACGGATCGCGACTTCGAGCCGCGAGGCCGGCGGCGACGCCGGGGCGACGGAGATACGTGAGCTAGTGCACCGCCGTCGAGATGAGCTCAAGGTTTGCTGTCATCCTGAGCGAAGCGAAGGACCCCACCGAGAGCGCGGAAGGGCGTCGGCCATGGGGTCCCTCGCTGCGCTCGGGATGACAGCAAAGGTTTGACGTCATCACGACGGCGCTGCACTAGAGCGACCTCCACACGGAAGTCGCTCCACTCGCTGGAGGGTTGCTCTAACCGACCTCCGCCACGTGAGCTCCTAGCGGCACCGCGGGCTTCTCGTCCAAGAGGGGGAGCCTCTTTCTGCCCGGGAAGTCCATCGGCCGATTGCCGGCGTAGATCTGGTGTCGGCCGCGGGTGTCGAACCACTCCTTCGTCTTGGCGACCGTATGCATGTTCTCTACGATCTGCCGCCAGCCGACGCCGGTGTTGTATGCGCAGAAAGAGATCTCCCCTTCCTGCGTCGCATACGGGATGACGCACATCTCCGTCCGTCGAAAGTCGTACGTCCAGAGATCCTGAAACCACATCCCGCCGATCCACTGGATCGTCCAGTCTTCCTCGCGACGCTTCTTGCCGAGAACGCCGCCCATCTTGCCGTTGAAGAAGAGGCGAACGAACTCGATCAGCGTGAGCCCCGGGGGCGCCTTCTCGGCGTCGAAGTGGCGCAGAAACGAGAGCGCCGTCTGCGTCAGCGTGAGGGCGCGGCCGCGCGCCGTGTCGCAAATCACGGCGATGTCGCGCATGAACGCTTCCATGTCGAAGAACTGGGTCACCGGCGCCCAGGCGAACGTCTTGCGGTTCGTGACCAGGATGAAGCTCGATCCGCAGTTGGGGTGGCACGAGCATGCCAGCGCGCCGAAGCTTGGCCCCGACGGGCCCTGCAGCGACGAGATGTGATCGGCGAGGGCGCTGAACGCGCCCATCGCGCCGAGCGGGAACCAGTCGCGGTACGGGTCGATCTTGCCGCCCGTGTGCCGAGAAAGCTCGTGCGCCATGTGCGAGATCGTGTAGCGCTGCCGGCGACGCTGCTCGTCCGAGACCTCTTCGTCGCGCCCCGTGAAGGAGACGGGCTGGAACGAGACGCCGCCCATCTTGTCGCTGTTTTTGATCACGAAGTCGAGGATCGGGCCCACCTGATCGTCGTTGACCCCGTTGACGATCGTGGTGACCGGCAGGATGTCGATGTGGGCCGCGTACATGACCTCGATGGCCTTCGCCTTCACGTCGAAGAGATTCGTGATGTGGCGGTGGCTGTTGGCGTTGTTCGTGACGCCGTCGAACTGGAGGTAGGCGAGGTCGAAGCCGGCCTCCTTGGCCTGGTAGGCGTACTCGGGCTCGAGGGCGAAGCGCAGGCCGTTGGTCGCGGCCTGCACCGAGAAGTAACCGATGTCTTTGGCGTAGCGGCAAGCCTCGAGGAAATGCGGCGACATCGTGGGTTCGCCGCCGGAGAACTGCACCGTCATCTGCCTCCGCGGCTTGAACGAGATCGAGTCGTCGAGGATCTGCTTGATTTCGTCGAGCGTGAGCTCATGAACGTAACCGACCTGGTTGGCGTCCATGAAGCACGGGTTACACATCATGTTGCAGCGGTTCGTCAGATCCACGGTGAGGACGGCGCCGCGGCCGTACTTGATGGTCGACGTCCCGTGGCGATGCACGTGCTCGTCGCCCTTGGTGCGAAAGTCGCGACCGGGATAACGCCGTTCGATGAGGCGGGTGAAGTCCGGGTCGATCGAGAGCACGTCCTCGAACGTTCCGTGCTCCTTGCACGTCTTTCGGATGACAAGGCGCCCGTTCTCCTCTTGGATCCGAGCCTTCACCTCTCCCGAGTGACCATCCACGAGATCCGAGAGGTCGCGCTCGCCGCGCAGAATCGCGCTGCGCGTGTCGATCACGCAGCGCGGGCAGAGCGAGTCGGTCTCACGAGGCCAGCCAAGGGGCGGCCGAGTGCGCTCGCGGCTCTTCAGAAGCGGGCCCGGCGCCCACTGCGGCGCGGGCGACGCGCCCTCGGGCGCCCACCGGTTGATGGCTTGGAACCCGTCCCAGCCGACGTCGGCCAGCTGCCGCACCAGGGCCTCGATGATGTTGCTCATGGCTGCCTTTCCTTCGTGTTGACCACGCCCGGGCGGAGCCGGGGACGTGCCGTCACCGCGCGAGACCGTCGAGGGTGCTCGCGCACCTCACCGGGATCGCGCTTCCTGGAAAGGCGCGGTGCAACGCGGAAGCCAACGTGCCGGCCGTGTCAGGCGACCACGCTCGGCAGTCGCTGTCGATCGATGATGTCCGATTCCGCGACGGATGATGCGTCTTCGAGGGCTCGCGGCCACTCACGAAGGGTGGAGTCTGCCAGGGACGTGCGTCATAGCCGCACGCCGTGGACAATGCGCCTCATCGACGAGACGAGCCGCCCTCAGCGCCTTTGCCCCCGCGCCGTGCCAGAGGATGGCTCGCCCACTGCGAGCTCAGAAGTCGGACCCACCGCCGTCGTTGCCGCCGCCGGAGTCGCCACCGCCTCCACCACCGTCGTCCCAGCTCGAACCGCCGCCGCCTGCGTCGAAGTTCTCGTCCGCGGGCTCGGGGGCCGCTCTGTCATCGAGCCCGCCACGCTGCTCGCGTTCGCCTTCGAGCTTGCCCAGCTCGTAGCCGGCGAGGCCCCCGAGCCCCGCCCCGATGGCGCCGGCACCAAGCGGACCGATTCCGCCCGAAGGGCCGTAAGCGCCGGGGCCGTAGGCGCCGGGATAGCCGGGGCCGCGGTAATCAGGCCCGCCGTAGCCGTAAACCACGCCCCCGGGCCGCGACGTGAAGCGCCGCACGACCAAAGCGATGACGGCGATGCCGCCTCCGACCAGCAGCAGGATCATCAGCAGGGAACCTGGGCTGGGCAACCCCCCGGGGCTCGCGCTGCCCGAAGGCGTGGCCGTCGCGTGGCGAGCGGCGGTGCGGAGGATTGCGGCGACGCCGTCGGCCCACTGCCCGCTGTGGAACTCGGCGTTGCCTGCCGTCTCGACGGCGGACCACTCGGAGCGCGCGATGCCGGCGCCGCGACCGAAGTGAACCTGCACGTGCCGGTGCTGCGTGTCGATGCCCACCACGATCATGTTCGACTCATCGACGAGCGAGCCGACGAACCGTCCGAGATCCTGGGAGTCGGCGTAGTCGGACGTGAACACGAGGCGCGAGTCGAACGGGACATCGGCCGCCACGGAGCGGAGCTTGGCGGCATCGGCGGCGCCGAGGACATGCCCGTCGTCGCGAAGCTGAAGCGTACCGGCGAACGCTGGCGCCGAGAACGCGAGGCACGACACGGCCGTAATGACGGCGACAAGGAGCCCGCGGAGGTCGATGCGCATGTTCATGCCGACAAAGTAGGCATTCGCGCCATCTTGCCAAGGGCGAGCCCGGCGCGCCGGTTCAAGACCGTTGCCTCGTGCGGCGGGCAGTGCGACAAACGTCGTCCGCTTTAAAATGCACGCTTGGCTCTCCGTGCGCCTACCCGTCGTTCTGGGCGCGAGGCTCGCGATGATCGCGGCTTTGCCCGGCGCACTCGCGGGCTGCAAGAGGACGGCCGCCGAGGCGAGCGCGGACGCATCGCCGCGGGCGAACATGGACGAAGGCGGGGAGATCGTGGCGATCGCCGCGCCCGACGCCGGACCGGGCGCAGGTGCGGCCAGCTTGATGCTGCACGCGCTCGCACTCGTCACCCCCGTGATGAACGAGCCCGAGTGGCCACCGCGCGACCCACTGAAGGCGAGCGACGAGCGCAAGGGGACGGTGCGACTCGGCTACCTGCGCAAGGGCGACACCGTCGCAGTCAGGGCCCAGCTCCAGAAGAAGGCGAACTGTCCCGAGGGCTGGTACGAGCTCCTCCCGCTGCCCGGCTCCCCGGCGGGGACCACGGGGGGATTCGTGTGCGGCAAGCAGGCGACGCTCGACGCGGGCGACAAGGACCTCGCGACGGCGTCGCACCCGCCGAACATGGATGGGCCGCTGCCCTACGACTACGGCCTGAACCTCGTCAACGGCGCCCCGCTCTATCGTCGCGTCCCGCGGCCGTGGGAGCGGAGCAAGTACGAGCGCGGCCTCGCGGTGGGGCGCACCTCCCGAAAGGAAGGCGGCGGCGACGATGCGCGCGCGTCGGAAGCCGCGAGCTCGGCGGACGACGCGGCCTGGTACCTCACGCACAAGGACCGCTCGCAGATCTCGATGGATGACCTGAAGGGGGAGACGGGGCTCATCGAGCAGCGAATGGTCAAAGGGTTTTACGTGGGCCTAGACAAGGAGATCCGGATCCCCCCTGCCGGGTGGCTCTGGAAGACGACGCACGACATGTTCGTCCCGAGGGAGTTCATCTTGGTGCACGATCCCAAGGTCGAGTTCCAGGGCGTGCGGTTCGACGCGCCGGGCGAGACACGGCACCTGCCGCTCGGCTGGATCACGAACCCGCACCAGTGGAAGTACGAGCTGGCCCCCCCGGAAGAAGGCGCCTCCGCGGCCGCGCCGGCCGGCGGACCCCACAAGAGAGTCCGTCGCCGCGATCACGTCGATCGCTTTTCGATCGTGCAGCTCACGGGAAAAAAGGAGGTCGTGGACGAGAAGGACTACTGGGAGACCGAAGAGGGTTGGTGGATGCGCGGGATGGACGGCAGCGTGACGAAGCCGGGGCCGCCGCCCCGGGACCTCGCCCCGGGGGAAAGGTGGATCGACGTGAACCTCGGGCAGCAGAGCCTCGTCGCGTTCGAGGGGAACAAACCGGTGTTCGCGACGATCATCTCGAGCGGCCGGCACGACGACGACGACCCCGCGAAGGACCACCGCACCCGACCCGGCGAGTTCCGCGTCCGCGAGAAGCACATCTCGGCCACGATGGACAACGACACGGCGACCGACGGGCCGTACTCCATCGAGGACGTCCCGTGGATCATGTACTTCGACGGGAGCACCGCGCTGCATGGCGCGTTCTGGCACTCGCGCTTCGGTCACGAGCGCAGCCACGGCTGCGTGAACATGACGCCGCATGACGCGCACGAGCTGTTCGGTTGGGTGGGCCCCAAGCTGCCCGACGGCTGGCACGGCGTACGCGCGACCGACGCGAACCCCGGGACGCGCGTCTTCGTCCACGACGACGGCAAGACCGCCAGCGAGTCCAAGAAGAAGGACGACGTCGTGAAGGACGAGCCGCGCGACGCCACGCGGTAGGGCTCGTGGAGACGCGGGCTCTGCCGCGAGAGACCCCTGCAGGCCTGGCGCGAAGGCCGCATGCTACTGAGGGACTACGATGGCCGGCCGTAGCGGGTTCGGGCGCGCCTTCCGGTGGTTTCTCACTTGCGCAGCGATCGGCGCGGGCGCGGTTGTGGAGCGCGGGATGCGTCTCGGCGCGCAATTCCTGGAGCCCCACAAGCACGCCATCGCGCCCGAGGCCCGCGCCCGGGCTCTCCAGCGCGTACCCGATCTACGCGACGTGACGCTCCACACCTCCGACGGCCTCACGCTGCGCGGGTGGTTCTCGCCCGGCACCCGGAGAGCTGCGGTCATCCTCATTCACGGCGACGGCGGCGACAGGACGCAGCTCCTGCCGCAAGCCTTCGTGCTCGCCCGACATGGCTACGGCTTTCTCGCCTACGACTCTCGCGCGCACGGTGAGAGCGACGGAGACCGTACGACGTGGGGCGATTGCGAGCGCCGGGACGTCGCTGCCGCATTGGACTTCGTCTCGACCAGCGCCGAGGTAGACCCGCAACGCATCGCGCTCCTCGGCTTCTCGGTCGGCGGAACCACCGCCACTCTCGTGGCGGCGAGCGACCTCCGCGTGCGCGCCGCGATCCTCAGCCCGGTGTGGACCTCGCTCGATGACGAGGTACGGAGCAAATCGGGCCGGTTCGCGGTTCTCAAGCAGATTCCCGCGCTCTGGGCTCTCCGCCGTGGCGGCGTAGACGTGGACGCCGTCCGGCCAGTCGATCACGTGCAGGAGATTGCGCCCCGCCCGGTATTCTTCATCGCGGGGACGCGCGACACCGACACGCCCGCGCCCGTCATGGAGCGCATGTTCGAAGCGGCGGGCACGCCCAAGCGCCTTTGGACCGTGCCGGGGGCCGGCCATGGGCAGTACCTGGAGGTTGCCCCGGCCGAGTACGAAGCCCGCCTGATCGCGTTTCTCGACGAGGCGCTGACGCAGCGATAGGCGCTCGAATCGACAGCGCTTCCGCATGAACTACGCTCGCCGTCGAACAAAAGAATGCCGTGCGTGTCGATCCGACGGCCGCTCGTTCGTCGCCTGATCGGAAACCCCGGACGAGGGGACCCACAGGAGAAGAAGGACCCATGAAATACCTGACGTTCATTCGCCACTCCGAGTCGTACCGCGCCTCCCCGCCGCCCCCGGCGTTGATGGACGCCATGGGCAAGTTCATCCAGAAGTCGCTGAAGGACGGCACCCTCGTCGAGACGGGAGGCTTGCTTCCGACCAAAGACGGCGCCCGCGTGCGCCTCGCCAACGGCACCATCACCGTGACCGACGGCCCGTTCTCCGAGTCCAAAGAGGTCATCGGCGGCTGGGCCATCCTGAAATGCGACACGAAGGCCGACGCGATCCGCGTGGCCACCGAGTTCATGGAGCTGCACCGAAAGCACTGGCCCGGCTTCGAGGGCGAGTCCGAAGTGCGCCCGATGTTCGACCCCGGCATGGGGCCGTAGCTGCGTCAGACGAGCTTGTCGCCGGGGTGCTGGATCTTGCGCAAGACGTCGTAGCGGTCGGATCGGACGCTCAGGGGGTGGCCGGCGCCCGACGGGCCCCACACCGGGTTGTCGATGCCATCGAAGGCGTCCCGCAAGCGCTGGCCCCACGATTCACGGATCATCGCGAAGTACGGATTGACCTCGTCGATGCAGATCATCTGGTCACTCTGCAGGGCCCCCGCTTCGTAGACGACGAGGTCGATCGGTAGCCCCACCGAGAGGTTCGACTTGAGGGTCGAGTCGATCGAGACCAGGGCACACTTGGTGGCCTCCGCCAGGGGCATGGTCGGGACGAGCATCCGGTCGAGCACCGGCTTTCCGTATTTTGCCTCTCCGATCTGGAAGTAGCAGGTCTCCGGCGTCGCCTCGATGAAGTTGCCCGTCGAGTAGACGAGAAAGAGGCGCATCGGCTCGCCCCGGATCTGACCACCGAGGATCAGCGTGCAGCCGTAGTCGATGCCCGCGCTGCGCAAGGCGGGGCCGTCGACGTCGTACACCTGGCGCACCGTCTGGCCGAGGAGACGCGCCACCTCGAACATGGTGGTCGCGTTCCAGATCGTCGTCGGATCGGGGCCGGAGTCCGAGAGCGCCTCGCCCTGCAGAAGCTCGCGGACGGACTGCGAGATCGAGAGGTTCCCCGACGAGAGCAGCACCATGAATCGATCGCCGGGCCGCTCGTAGACGACCATCTTGCGAAAGGTGCTGATCTGATCGAAGCCGGCGTTCGTGCGCGAGTCGGACGCGAACACCATGCCTGCTTCGACCTTGAGGGCGACGCAATACGTCACGAAGGCCTGCCGGTCGAGCGGTTCGTCATGGTCGCGTCTTAGCGCGGGGCCGCGTCGCGCCGCTACCCTGCGTCGGGGCCGAAGCTGCAGGCCGCCTGGCACGCGCCGCATTCGCTCATGCCCGTCGCGGTGGCCTGCGCGCAGGAGGCGCTCTCCGTACATGACTCAAGCACCGCCGCGTCCTGGTACGCGGGGCAAATGCAGTCGTAGTACGTGGAGCAAGCGCTGTCGACGGTGGCGACCTGACTCCCGCAGTTGCTCTTCAAGCAGCTGACACACGCGGACGGGACGCCCAGGAGCGGGCAGTTCGTGATGCCGTACCCGCCGCCGCCGCCGTTGCTACTGCTGCTGCACGCCAGCATCGGCACTGCGATTGTGGCGGCCAAGAGCCCAGCCAACATCCCCTTCATGATCTTCATCCGAGTTTCCTCCCGTGGCCTCGCATCGCGCGAAGCCTGCCAAGCTAGAGGCTATCTCAGTGTCCGCGCGCTTCGCAAAATGAGACTGCGCGAACGGGCGCGCAGCTTGACGCTCATCGTGCGCGCCTTGTCTCGGGGCGCGCGCGACGCGACGCGCGCGACGCGAGCGGCGCGGCAAATGAGCGAGAATGACGCACCAATATGAGATGCGCACCGACATGAAGATGCTAACCAAAGGGACTCCCTTGCGAACCCGACCCGGCGTCAGTCCCTCCCACTTCGCCCCCTCCCTCCTCCGTCCCTCCCGCCTCTTCACATCCAGCCTGACTGTCTGCGTGATGGTCGCGTGCGGCAGCTCGAAGTCCACGAACAACGGCTACACCGGCACCGTCACGAACCATGGGGTCGATGCGTCGGTGTCGTCTTCGTCGTCCTCGTCGGGTGGCGGCGGAGGCGGCGACGACAGCTCGTTTCAGTCGACCGAGGACGCCCCGTCGACGAACGAGGACGCCACCAGCGATGCGACGGGCGAGGGCGACGGCGAGACCGACGGCACGGCGCCCAGCGAAGCCGGCGATGACGCGACGGCCGATGCAGGCCCGGTGGTCGACGACGGAAGCACCGCCGAGGACACGGGGGCGGGCGACGCCGGACCCTCGTGCGACAACACCTCCTGCGCCGGTTGCTGCGACGCGACCCACACCTGCCAGCCTGGCAGCGCGACGGCTGCGTGTGGCACCGGCGGTACGGCGTGCCACGACTGTGGGGCCTCGGCCTGTACGTCGGGCGTGTGCGCCAACGCCGCCTCCGACTCGGGACTACCGAGCGCGTGCGTCGGGATCACCTGCATCGCGCCGGACGATTGCGTGTACCTCGAGGTCCTCGTCGCCTTTGGACCCGGCAATCCCATGTGCAACTTCTCGATGTGCAGCTACGCCTCGGGCCACGGGGTCTGTCAGTAAACCTTCCGCATAGCGGGGGGCTCTAGGTCACAGCCCGCCCAGGAGGGACGAGATGCCGCCGCAGACGCTGCCGCCCATCCCGGTCGCCTCGCACATGACGCCGGTGGGGCACTCGCTGTCCATCGAGCAGAGCTGACCGTTCCCCGTGGTCGTGGGGCACTTCGCCAGGCAGCTCGACGAGCCGGTGATGGCGCCGCCGCCGAGGGCGCTCGCCAGGTCGAACTTGATGCAGCACAAGTCGCCGTTCGAGCAGCCGGACGCGTCGCCGCAGACGAGCGCCAGGCCCGCGCACGAAGCCGACGGCGCGCACTTTTCACCCCCAGCCGTGGCGTCGCCCCCCATGGCGGTCGACACGCAACACACCTCGGAATCGCCGCAGATGACGCCCCCGCACGTGTAGTCGCCCGACCCAGCCCCTCCCGACGAGCTCGAGGAGCCACCCGACGACGACGAGCCGTGGATCCCTCCCGAGCTGCTGCTCGACCCCCCCGACGAGGAGCTTCCCTGCCCCCCCGTGGACCCGTCTTCCCCGGTAGAAATGACGCCGTCTTCGTCAATGGGCCGGATCTTCCCGCCGCAGCCGAAGGGGATCACAAGAAGGAGCGCAACGAGGGATCTGCAGGGGTGCATGGGTTCTGTCGTATTAGTGGCAGAGATCGGGGGGAAAAGGTCACGCCAAGTGCCGATCGCCGTCCGGGACGTTTTCGGCAAGGCTTCGGCACTCTAACCCGGCAGCGCGGTCATCGGTTGACGGGCTGCGCGCGAAGACGCGATGATTGACGGTCTGCCTTCTCCGTGCCGGGTGCATGGGGAGCGTACGCGGGGCACATGAACAACAGGGTTTCCTGGAGAGACGGCGTGCGGTCAAACCTTGCGACGAGGGCCGGCCGGCGCCCAAGACGCCTTGCCGGGCTGCTCGCCGTCGGGGCCGTCTCCCTGGCGAGCGTCGCGTCCTGCTCGGCCCCCGGCAAGGGGGCGCTGATGCTGGCGATCAGCACGGACATGCAGACGCCCAAGGACGTCGACGTCGTGTCGGTGTTCATCGAGACGGGCGGCGTGGTGAAGTTCGACTACCTGGGTCGGGTCCTGCCCGACGGGAAGATGACCCTCCCGTCGACGATTGCCCTGGTGCAGCCGGACGATCCGAACGCACAGGTTCATATCCGAGTCATCGCGTTCCAGAACGGGACCGCGCGGGTCCTGCGCGACGTTCTGACGACGGTGCCGAGTCAGGTGACCGCTCTTCTTCGCATGCCGCTCGACTTCCTGGACGAGGGTTCGGGCCAGGGGACGTTGCCCGCGAAGTACGTCCCGGAGGGCGTGGACGGTGCCCAGGAGGGCGTGACCGGGTTCGACGCGAACCTCATCGCGTCGAGCTGCGACCCGATGAACTACTGCGCCAACGGCGGCGGGGTGTGCAGCACGATGATCAACGGCGTGTGCCAGCCCGCGACGGTCCCGTCGTCGACGCTGCCCGCGTTCCAGCCGGCGGCCGTCTTCGGGGACGGGGGCGGCGTCCTGCCGAGCGGTGCGCTGGCGACGTGCTTCGACGTGCAGACCTGCTTCGCCGCCGCGACGCCGGTGACGACGCTGGACGCGCAGCATTGCTCGTTCCCGCTGCCGGGCGGGACTAGCCCGTCGATGTTGAACGTCGCCGTGGCCACGCAAAGCACGGGAGCGTGCCTGCCCACGGGGGAGTGCTACGTGCCGTTGCCGAGCGACCCGGACGAGGGGTGGGTCGTGCAAGGGGCCACCGTGCAGCTCGCGCCGGGCTTGTGCACGAAGCTCGGCACCTCACTGACGCTCGCCATGACGTCGGCCTGCGCCGCCCAGACGCTCTCCGAACCGGTCTGCGAGCCGACCACGCCAGCCGAAGTCGAGGCGGGACTCCCTCCGCCCGCGGACGCGAGCTCGCGGAGCTGCGACGGGAGCTACGTCGTCACCTGCGCGTCCAATGCGGCGTGCGGCGGCGGCTCGGGGGGCATGGTGGCGCTCACCGTTTCGGGATCGCAGGCGACCCTTTTCATCCCGATGGACCATGGCGGCGGCGACCAGCTCACGCCCGTCAACGGGACCGCGGATCCGACGACGTGCCAGGTGAACTTCACGATCCCAGGCTCCGATTCCGGCTCGTGCGATGAGGCCTTCGCAGTGTCGGCGGACCTACTTACAGGCGTGATCTCGGGCGTTCAGTGCTCGAGCAGCGCGAGCGACGGATCGTGCGTGCACGGGACGATGTCGTGCACGGTGGCGAGGGGCACGCTGGACGGCGGCTCATCGACCGGGGACGACGCGGGCAGCCCCGAGCCGGATGCCAGCGTCGAAGGGAACGAAGCGAGCCCCCCGTTCATGCCGGAATCCGGGGTCGGCCCGATGGACGCCACGGTCGCCCCCACCCCGGACGCCGGTCCACCCCCGGAGGATTCCGGCAGCACGACGTGCCCCGCCACATGGACGACGTGCAATGGCGTCTGCGTCAACGAGCAAACGGACCCGAGCAACTGCAGCAGTTGCGGGATGCAGTGCGCCGCTGGAATGGGGTGCAGCGGAGGTACTTGCGTCGAGCAGGAGTCGGACGCCGAGACAGTGGAGGCGTCGGAGTCGTGCACGTCGAACTCGGAGTGCCCCGCCTATGCGCCTGTTTGCGTCGTGACGCTCGGGACGTGCGTGCAGTGCCTGGCGGACACGGATTGTCCGGCTGGCCAGACGTGCCAGGGCCAGGTCTGTACGACCGTGACGTCCGTGGGCGTGGACGCCGCCACGGGCTGCACCCCGGGCAGCTCGCAATGCGCCGGCGTCGGCGTTCAAACGTGCACGGCGAGCGGCCAGTGGGGCGCACAGCAGACCTGCGCCACGGGCATCTGTCAGGTCGGCGCCTGCACCGGCTCGACGGCCATGGCGCAGAGCTGTCTGGCGGGCGGTAGCGGCCTGACGAACTGCGGCACGAGCGCCGACGAGAGCTGCTGCACGAGCCTCGAAGTGCCCGGAGGTTCGTACTACCGGACGTACGACCCGATCGGTCCCGACGGCGGACCCGAAGTCGCGGACGGCGGCGGCCCCGACGACGAGGCCGACCTCGCGACGGTCAGCGGGTTCCGCCTCGACAAGTACTCCGTGACGGTGGGCCGCTTCCGGCAGTTCGTGAACGCGGTCTTGCCGTCCGACGGTGGGGCGGGATGGCTGCCCCCCGCGGGCTCGGGCATCCACACGCACTTGAACGGGGGGCTCGGGCTCGTCAGCGCGGGAGACTTGGCGCCGGACGGCGGGGTCGTCTACGAGCCGGGGTGGGTCACGTCGGACAACATCAACGTTGCGCCCACGAACAGCAACCTCGCGTGCCAGGAGCCGTACGCGACCTGGACGAACAGCCCGAGCACCCAGGAGAATCTGCCAATCAACTGCGTCACGTGGCAAGAGGCCTATGCCTTCTGCATTTGGGACGGAGGGTTTCTGCCGAGTGAAGCCGAGTGGGAATACGCGGCAGCAGGAGGGGCGCAGCAGCGCGAGTACCCCTGGGGCTCCACGCCGCCGGGCATCAACAACCAGTACGCGATCTACGGTAGCAACGACTGCAACTACCCCACGCCGGGCGGGGAGTGCACCGGCGTCGCCAACATCGCGCCCGTAGGCACGGCGACGCTCGGAGCGGGGCTATGGGGCCAGCTCGACATGGCGGGCAACGTCGTGCAGTGGAATCTCGACTGGTACGCCACGAGCTACGCCGATCCGTGCACGGATTGCGCGTACCTGAGCGGTGGCTCCGACCGGGTGCTCCGAGGCGGCAGCTTCTTCGGCACCTACAGTCCCCCGTCGTACATGCTCGCGGCGACCCGCAGCGACACCACGCCGACATTTCTCAGCAACGGCGTCGGCTTCCGGTGCGCGAGAACGCCTTAGGCAACCGGGACGCTTGCCTGCAGGTGCATCTGCGAGCTTGAGAGATGCGCATGCGGCGGGGAGAAACGCTCGAACGAGCCTCGAAAGAGGCGAAACGGGGTCGAGAAGACGTACTGCGTGACGTTCGCGCGCCCTTCCGAGCGTGAAAAACGCGCGGGGCGACGACAACCGCCATCGCGCGAGATCGGAAGATGCCCGTGCGAGCCAAACAGATGCCTCTGTCAGCGATGCACGCGCCCGTGCGAGCCAAACAGATGCCTCTGTCAGCGATGCACGGGCCCGTGTCAGCTTCGCACATGCCCGTGCAAGCCAGAGGCAACGACGGGTAACCCGAACGGGCGATCGTGTCGGCCAAAGAGATGGCTCGCTCAGGCTCGTCGGACTGCCTCTGCGCTTCACCGACGGGTCTTTCGCCTTTGAAACGCGACGAGGAAGCCAGCAACGGTCCCGAGCGAGGTGCATCGAACGCAGCTTATGGCCTGCGCCGGCGCGCCAGGCGCGAAGGTGTGCTCTTTTAGGCTCGTCCCATGACCCGCTACCAGAAGTTCGTCGTGGCCCTGCTGGCCTTCCTGCAGTTCACCGTCATCCTCGACTTCATGACGCTGTCGCCGCTTGGCGCAGTCTTGATGCCGGCGCTGAGGATCACCCCGGCCCAGTTCGGCCTCGTCGTCTCGATCTACGCGTTCAGCGCCGGCACCTCGGGGTTTCTTGCCGCCGGCTTCGCCGACCGCTTCGACCGCAAGAAGTTCCTGCTCTTCTTTTACTGCGGCTTCGTGCTGGGCACGCTGCTCTGCGGCATGGCGGCGAGCTACCACGTCCTGCTGGTCGCGCGGATGGTCACGGGCGTCTTCGGGGGGGTGATCGGATCGATCGTGTTCGCCATCACCACGGATCTCTTCCCGTTCGAAATGCGCGGGCGGGTGATGGGGTTCGTCCAGACGGCCTTCGCGGGGAGCCAGGTCCTCGGCATCCCGGCCGGCCTCTTTTTCTCCAATCTCTGGGGCTGGCACGCGCCGTTCCTCATGATCGTCGCCGTGAGCACCGTCGTCGGCGTGATCATCGTGCTCCGGCTCCAGCCGATCGTGGGGCACCTGCAGGCCAAGGGCAGCCGCATCGGCCCCATCGGCCACCTGCGGGCCACGATCACCCAGGGGCGTTACGTGCAGGCCTTCGCCACGACGGCGCTCCTCAGTACGGGCGGTTTCATGCTGATGCCGTTCAGCAGCGCGTTCACCGTCCACAACCTGGGGATTACGATCGACAAGCTGCCGCTGCTCTATCTCATCACCGGCTTTTGCACGATCTTCACCGGGCCGCTCGTGGGCCGCGCGGCCGACCGGTTCGGCAAGTTCAAGACCTTCGTGTTCGGGACGTCGCTCACCGTCCTCATGGTCCTCATCTACACGCACCTCGGCAGGACGCCGCTGCCGCTGCTGATCGCGGTCAACGTGGTGCTCTTCGTGGGCATCTTTTCGCGGATGATCCCGTCGCAGGCCCTGATGTCGGCGATCCCTTCGCCCGACACCCGCGGCTCGTTCATGTCGGTCAGCTCGTCGGTGCAGCAGATCTCAGGAGGGTTCGCCGCCGCGATCGCAGGCCTGGTGGTGGTCGAGGGGTCGGGTGGATACCTCCTTCACTTCGAATGGCTCGGTTACATCGTCGTCGGCACTTCGCTCGTCACGCTGTTCTTGATGAACCGAATCCACCGGATGATCCCCGAGCAGATCAAGGCAACGACCCCGCCGGTGGCGGCCCCGGCTTCGTAGAAGAGCGAAGCCTGGCTTACTCTCCGCGTTCCAACCAAACCCGCACCTCGCCCGGCTCATCGCCGGGCTCGACGTGAACGACCCGAGGACGGCAGCAAACCGCGCAGTCCTCCGTGTACGTCTGTCGCGAGCCTCCTCCCTCGTCCACGTGCAGCTCCTCTTGCTCGCCGCAGAAAGGGCACGCGACGGCCGCAGACGACAGTCGCGGGCGGCGTTTCTTGCGCTTCGTCTTGGCGATCAATCTCTCCTCTTCTAGCAGCCTGCCAGGCCGCCGGGAGACCGCAACGGGCGAGTCGGTGCGCTCATCGGAGCCGGCATGGCAAAGACCATCGTGGTGGTGGGGTTCGGACCGGGCATTTCGACGGCCGTCGCGGAGAAGTTCGGCGCTTCGGGCTTCTCGGTCGCGCTCGTCGCGCGAAGCGAGGACAGGCTCGCCGCGGGCGTCAAAGCGCTGAAGGCGAAGGGAATCGAGAGCGCCGCCTTCAGCGCCGACGCCGGAGACCCCGCTGCGATCCGCGCGGCCATCGCGAAGGCTCGCGCCGCGCTCGGGCCCATCACGGTCCTGCAGTGGAACGCGTACGGGGGCGCCTCGGCAGGCGACTTCGTGACCGCCGACCCTGGCGCCATCCGGAGCCTCTTCGACGTGGCCATCAGCGGGCTCCTCGCGGCGGTTCAGGAAGCGCTGCCGGATCTGAAGCAGTCGAAGGAGGGTGCCGTCCTGGTCACCAACGGCGCGTTCGGCGAGAACAATCCGCAGATGGACGAGTACGCCGTCAACTTGAAGGCCATGGGCCTGGCGCTCGCCAACGCGGCGAAGCACAAGCTCGTCGGCCTGCTCTCGCAGCGGCTCAAAGCCGACGGCGTCTACGTCGGAGAGGTGATGGTCGCAGGTTCGGTCAAGGGCAGCGCCTGGGACAAGGGCAGCGCGAACCTCGAAGGCGCGGCGATCGCGAACAAGTTCTGGGAGCTCTACAAGGCTCGCGGAGACGTCCGAGCGCGTATCAGCTGAGCGGGCAGATGCCCGCGCAGGTGCCCGGTGTCCGTCACCCGAGCGGCCCCCTTGCGTCGCTCGGCCCGACGGGATGAGCATTGGGGCAATGCCCTACATCGCCAGAGAGCACCGACCCAAGCTCGATCCCTTGATCGACGACCTCGCCGGCGCGATCGCCCTCATCGCCGGAGAGCAACCCGACGCCACCGCATACGCCGGTCTCCTCAACTATGCCCTGACCCGCGTGACCATGCAGGTCATCAGGAAGTGCTGCGGCGCGGTCCGCTACGGCACGGTTGCGACGGTGTCGGGGGTGTTGAAGAACGTGAACGACGAGTTCTACCGGCGCGTCGCGGCCCCCTACGAGGACAAGCAGATCACCAGGAACGGCGACGTGCCCGAGTACGAGTGACGCGCGCCGTGACCGAGTCGCTCGGCGCGCGACCGGTCACACGTCGGCGCGGGGCGCGACGAACAGCGTCTGCGTCGCCACCCCGAGATAGCCCTCTTCGTCGAACAGGTCGGCCCGCGTCTGGCCGATTCCGTCGTCTTCGATGAGGGTCTCGGCGCGCATCCCCACCCATTCGGTCCGCGGGGCGCGGCGCGTGCTCACCGTGAGCTCGACGGGAACGAACATGTACTTTCGCGGATCGAGCGCCGCGCTGATGCCGTTGGCCGAATCGACCATCAGCATCAGCCGCTCGAGGGCGGAGAGCGGCTCGCCCTCGATGAGCGGCAGGAGGGCCCGCGCGTATGCCGTCGCGGGGCCGAGCTCCCCGAACGCCCCATCGACGAAGCGCCACTCCAGCGCCTCGCCGTAACCGAAAAAGGGAAGATCGACGAAGGGCTTTTGCGTCTGAGGTCCAGGGAGCGGCGGAGGGCGCCGCGCGTCGAGCACCGCGCTGACCCGTCCCGCCTGCGCGGCCAGTCGCCACGCCGACGCTTCCATGACGACCTTCCCCCCCGACGACAACCGTGCCCGCGTGAGATCGATGCGAGCGCCCGGCCGGACTTGCTCCGCCGACACGGTGAGCTCCGCGGCCGGAACCGGCCCGAAGAAGTCGAGCGCGATGCGGCCGACGCGCCCGTCGGCGCGGGGGTGCGCGCGCTCGATGGCATGAAGGAGCAACGTGGCCGGAGGGCTGCCATGCGAGAGGCGTGGGTCCCACGGGCCGACGGTGGCCGCCGTGGAAGCGAAGCGATCACCCGAGATCGGCTGATAGAACGCTGTGGGCATGGTCCAGGCCGTATAGGGTCGACGTCCCCCTCGTGCTAGGGGCGAGACCCCCATGCTCGACTCGACGACGGCCCA
>Ga0302326_10001019_pt1 | contig 73407 bp, 65 predicted proteins | sample Palsa_T0_3_FD_202264 | JGI IMG/M metagenome (GOLD analysis project Ga0302326, IMG submission 202264) | Peat permafrost microbial communities from Stordalen Mire near Abisko, Sweden - Palsa_T0_3 | ecosystem: Environmental > Terrestrial > Soil > Palsa > Peat permafrost | place: Sweden: Abisko... | reverse complement strand
GGCCGGGAAACGAATGCTGCGGATCCGCAGAAAACTCCTTCAGCCAATTGCGCAGCACGTTGCCGTGTATGCCAAGATCGCGAGCCGCCTGGGCCATCGAGACCCCGCGCTCCGTGACCAATCGCACAGCCTCAACCTTGTACTCCTTCGTATACGTTCGTCTTCCCATGACCCACCTCCGGTTCTATAAAAACACCTAATCTCGGTGTCTTCAAAACCGGCAGCAACTCAGTGTTTGGGATTTGCCAGTAATTACGAAATGAGATACAGTGCCGCCAAGGGTAACGGAATGTATTGGGGGACTTCGGTGGGGGCCGTTGGTAGCTTTATAGTATCGTCGCTTCTCGTTTGGGGCGGCTACGTTCATCAGTTTTTCGAGAAGCCGGGCTTTGCCATTGTGGTCGCGGTCTGGCTCGGTATTGCTGCGGTATTAATGCAATTCAAAGGCCGACTCAGATATGTCGGCACAACGCTTTTTGCAATAGCTGCAATTTTTGCAGTGTCGTGGCTCCTTCCAAACGGCTATCAGCCTTACTTTAACCTGTACAGATTAGGTAATTTCAGCTTCGCCGTCCCGAACGATTTTCATGCAACAGACCAGACGTCTCCTAGCGTCAATTTCCAAGGTGATGTGCCGAACAGAACTTTGAAGCTAAGTGCGGGTACAAGTAACAAAGACCCGATGCAGTGGCTTTCCGATCACTTCGACGCGGACAAGGTTTTGGCACTTCAAGAACACAAATATCAGCCTAACGGGACGCTTACCCCTTATCTTCTTAGTTCCAGAATAAGTGACGGCTTTTATGTAGTAAGCTGGGACGATCCTCAAGCAATAGACCATTATAAGGTTTTGGTGGCTATCAAAAAGGAAGATAAAACAGAATGGGCGATGTTCGATCTTACAACTCCCCTTTCGCACCCGTCGGATGACTGTAAGGAAGGCGTCAGATATATGTTAGACACCTTATTGGTGTCGGCCAACATCATGTTCTTCTCTCGACCTCCCGAATGCCCGAACGAAATGCTACGTCCAATCGAAAGCTCGGCGCCGAGGACCAATCCGTAGTTTCGATGAACTCCATGACGAAGAATCGTGGTCAGAGACGACTCCTTGCTTGCAGTTCCGGCACAGGCAGCCGCCCCTTGAGCACGACTGAACAATCACACACCGACCCCATTACTTTCAGGGGCGACGTGAATCCCTGCCGCTGGTGAGTTCCTGCCACTGGCCGGAGATCAGCAGAGAGTTGAAAGGGGCAGCCGATTTTCTCGGAACCGAGGCGACTCTCTGGCAGCGTCCGCTGAGCCGTACGCGGACTTAGGTCAGCCATTTCTCGTGAACGATTTGCTTTATTCTGCTCACCGGTCCCATCCAGACGCTCCCGTAGCCTTCTGTCATGGCGCAAACTCGCATTAGAGTGCCCTAATTTCCTCCAAGTCAGCCGACGTTTTCTCTACGATTCCTCGGAAGCAGTCATCGCAGACACGTCGGGCTGACGAATACGCTGCGCCGAGCTTGGGAATTTCGACACAGGTAGCCCCAGCGAGCAAATCGACATGGCATCGATAGCAAGTCGATTTTCGCGCGATTGCAACGCGCCGCGGGCGGCCGTTGGTGCCACCGATAAGTGAGGGCGTAGGGCCTCTAGGAGTTGTTTTTGTCATAATCAGCCTTTGCCTTTCTGACCCGGCGAACCAAGGTCTGTAACAGGTCTTCAAGATTATCGAGGACCGAACGAAACTCTTCGATGGACGCCTGCGCTCGATCCTTTCCGAGACGTTTCTGCATTTCGGCGTTCACCATCATGAGGGCTGATATATAATTATTGCGGCCCGTGAGCTTTAACGACTTGTACTTGTATGTCAGTTCCGTGCCCGTCATCGTCAGACTGACGTGATTCAATAATATGTTGGCCAGTCGCTTTGCCTGTTCATTCATGCGTTTTCTGGCCTCTTCCCACTGGCGCTGAGGCTGCACTAAGAAAGGTTCGGAAGGAGATCGCTTACGCAATGGTGGCTGTTGCGCCTTCTTGACCATCTCCTCAGCTTGGCTGGGATCGAGCCCTAATAACTTCAGCCGTTCGCGCAAATCTTCGACAATCTGTTGGTCTTCCACAGTGGTGAAGTCCTCTTCCCACAATGAATCGACGATCTCGCCATGTACCACAACCTTCTCGGTCGCCCTCAGCCGCGCACTTCCGTCCAGGACCTCCGGCGGCACCTCCGGCTCCTCACCGCCGATAACCTTGTCCCAGAAGGCTTGATCGTCGTTCTCAAACTCTTTGAATTCCTTTAGCCGCTCATCAAGATTCATACCCAGATGGGTGACGATGTGGCCAACATTGTCGGGATGTGCTGGGTCGTTTTGCACCACCACACGCATAATTCGACCGACAAATTGGATATATGGGGCGAGTGTTCGGAACGGTCGGAAAATTGCCGCCACGCTCAGCTTCGGGTGGTCGAAGCCTTCACCGAGCATCTGGACCTGAATGATGCAATCAAGCGTACCGTTCCGCAGCGCTGCGAGTATCGATGCCTGCTCATCCTCGGTTAGCATGCTGTGTATGACATCAGCACTGAAGCCACGCTCCTGATAGAGAGAGCGAATTTCTCGGGCGTGACTGATTGAACACGCGACGGCAATAAGCTGATGTTGGGTTCCGCTTTGCCGGAGCTCCTCAAGTTTTTCGAGGCTGCTGTCGACGATATGCTGATTGCAAAGACGCGCGAGTGCGACGCCGCGGCTGAACCACTCCTCCTTCTTCAGATTCAGAACCTCATTGAGAGTGTAGGTTTTACCCTGCTCGTCCGCGAAGCCGAGTTCGATCGTCGATGGCGCAACGTAGCTGGCTTTCAATCGTTTGATGTAGCCCTTTAGCGTCGCATTCCGAAACGGATACCGAAATACCAATTCGCCATCGAGTTCTTGCCGGTCACTCCGGAATGGCGTTGCCGTCAACAGGACGACTTTGGCCTTCGGAAAGTGTTCGATGACTTTTTGCCAGCTGGCAGCAGCGCTGTGATGTGCTTCGTCAACAATTATCATGTCGAAGAAATCGTCTGAGAACTGCGCGAGCCATTTTTCGACGTTGGTGGCAAGCTGCTGCACATTCGTGATCACAACATGCGATTTCGTCGCGACCGAAATATTGCCGCTATCGAGCGTGCAAGCCAGCGGACCGGAAATCATCTGATCATGGCTGAGGACGCCCGCTTTCCGCCAGAAACACTTCTGGCGGTTAGTAATATCCATCGCTTCAAATAGGCCACTCTTGATAGTCAGATTCGGTGCAATGACGATTACGCGCCCCTCGGCCAAACCCAACGGCAGCAACGATGCAAGGCCTGTCTTGCCACAACCCACGGGAATTTGGAGAATTGCCTTGTTCTTACCGGCCCGGAAAAATTCATACGTGCGCAGATAGCCGTCGCGCTGCGGGTCGCGCAGGTTTTCATTGCCCTCGATCTTAAAATCGAGGGTGAGAAAAAACATCTGCATTGGCTGATTGGCGCGAACCCACGTATCGAGGCCAGTTTTTTCGAACACCCATTTCTTTCCGAGCTTGCGAACCGGGATTCGACCGTCGCGAGCAAGGGCATACAGGGCGGTTTTCCCCATACCGAGATAAGCCGCCGTTTCCTCCAAAGTGAGCCAACCGCTTGAATCTGTCATCTTTTTCCAATCATTTGGTATCATATGATATCAAATGATAGATAAGAGTCAATAGTCATCGATGGCTCGGCGTGCAAGCGCACCGGAGCAGGCGGGCTCGGCCATGCCCCCTCGGCGCGCGGGGCCCCAAACAAGCCGGTCAATCTCGCGGGCGAGCAAGAGCGGTTTCGAACAAGAGCGATTTCGGATTGGATCGAATTACCAAACCTCACCGCGGCCCGCCGCCGAGCCGGCCATGGTGAGGAGAGGAGAGTGCGTCTACTCGACTCGAAACCACGCTACAGCGTCGGATCGTTGCCCACCTGCACCAGCATCTTGCCGAAATTGTCGCCGCGCAGCATTTCGGCGAAGCAGGCGGGAACGTTCTCGATCCCTTGGCGGATGTCTTCGAGATATTTGATCCGGCCTGCCGCGACCAGCGGCGCCACTTCGCTCAAGAACGCATCGTGGTGGCTTTCGACGAAATCGCCCACGAACAGGTCGCGCACCGTCACGTTGCGGTCACGGAATATCTGTTCGCCCCGCTTCATCAGCGCGGCGCGCGCATCGGTGCCCGCCGCATCGCCGTAATGCGCGATCAGGCCGCAGATGGTCATGCGCGCGTTCGGATTGAACAGCGGCAGCACCGCGTCGAATACGGCGCCGCCCACATTCTCGAAATAGACGTTGACGCCGGCCGGGCATGCCGCGCGCAGATCCGCCGCGAAGCTGGGACTCAGATGCGAAACGCAGGCGTCGAAGCCCAATTCGTCGACGACGTAGCGGCATTTCTTCTCGATGCCCGCGATTCCCACCACGCGGAGCCCGCGCAATTTCGCAAGTTGCCCCGCGATCTGGCCCACGCCTCCGGAGGCCGCCGACACGACCGCCGTTTCGCCGGCCGCGGGCTTTGCCAGCAGCACCATGCCCGCGTAAGCCGTGAGCCCCAGCATGCCCAACACGCCGACGGCCTGCGAAATGCGACCGCGCGCGGGATCGAGCTTGCGCGGAATCATATAAGCGGGCCGCGCCACACCCTCGCCCATCGTCGCGTATTCGGCCCAGCCATTGGTGTTGAACACGAGATCGCCCGCCGCGAACCCGTCCATCCGGCTTTCGATCACCTGCGAGACGGTGCGCGCGTGGCACGGCGCGCCCGGCACTTCGGCGCCGCGCTTCTTGTAACCCCATTGATAGGGATCGAGCGAAATATAGATGGTGCGTGTGAGCGCCTGCCCGGCCGCGGGCTCCGGCATCGGCCCGTCGCGCAATTCGAACGTGTCCGCGTCGGGCCATGGCCCCAGCTTCTTGCCGGATAAAATCCAATATCTGTTCATCGGAATCTCCGCGCGTCGCACGATGTAGATATCATGATGCGCACAATCTTTCCTCTTCCCCCATGAGTGGGGGAAGCGCCAAGCGAAGCGAGGCGCAGGGGGAAGTCAGCGTGACACCCCCCTCCGTCACGCGCGCTGTCGCGCGCGCGACACCTCCCCCGCTCTCAGGCTTCGCTGAAGCTTCGCCGGATTGTGCGTTCGATCCGGCGAAGCCTTGGCGTAGCCGGACGCAAGCGGGTGAGGAAAAATAATGGCGTGCGCGTCCCGCAATCAATCGATCGCGACGATGCCGCCGCGCAGTTCGTAGCTGGCGAGCAGCGGGTTGACGGTGAGCGCGGGCGGCTTCTGAAGCCGGATTCCCGGCACAAGAAACAGCCGCTCGAGAAAGATCGCCGCTTCCAGCAATGCGACTGCGGCGCCGGGGCAGCGATGGGGGCCGTCGCCGAAGCTCATCACGCTGGCGGACTGATTGACCCCCACGCGCGGGCGATCGGGATCGAGCTGAAAGGGGCATTCTCCCGCCGCGGCGCGATCGGTGTTGGTGGCGCGCACGTCGAGCGCGAGCAGGCTTCCGGCCGGGATCTGGACGACTTCGCCGCCCACTTCGAGCGTCATATCTTCCGGCGCGCGGCGGAAGAGCGCGCCGACCACGGGCTCCAGCCGCAAAATCTCTTCCAGGATCGCAATGCGCTCGACTTCTTCGCCCGCCAGAAAGCGCGCTCTCATCTCGTCGCGCTCGAACAGATGCCACGCCGCCATCACGATGAATTCGCGCGTCGTCACCATGCCGGCCGCGGCATAGGTGAGGCATTCGGTGAGGACTTCGCGGTCCGAATAACCCTGGCCGATCAGATGCGAGATCACGTCGTCGCGAGGGTGCTGCCGCCGCGCGCGGATCGCGGGGCCTACATCCCAAAGAAAAAACTGCAGCACGCGGCTTCGGCTCAAGAGAAACGTGACGAAAACCGAGACGGGGTTTCGGCCTCGTGCATTCGCGGCGAAAAAACGATTGAGCCGGCGCGCCATGCCGTGGCTGTCCGTCAGCCCGAGGATTTCGGCCGCGACGGCCACGGCGATTTCCAGGCTCATGCGGTCCAGATGCGCGCGGCCCGCGAGGCGCAATCGCGCAACCAGCGCATCGCTCAGCCGCTCCATCAGCGCGCGATAGCGGGTGGCGACGATCTTCGGCGCGAAGAAGCGCGCGGTGGCGCTGCGCTGTTTCTGGTGCGCCTCGCCTTCCTGATAGAGCACCGGCACATGCCCGCCGCGCGCGAAACGCTCCAGCAGCTCGGCGTTGAAGCCTGCCTGGCGCACCAACCCGCTGCGCAAAATCTGGCGCGACAAGCCGAAACTTCCGATAACAATGGCCCCGGGAGCGGAACGCGGCGCACCGGCCGATTTCCGCTCATCCCCGCCTTGGTGGTATGGGCAGCGGGTCATTTGCGTGAGGACATGCGCGTCGGCCATGGCACCCCTATTTATGATCCAGAGTAGATCATAAATAGCAGCGACCGGATCGCCGATCAAGCGCCATTTTTTGGGCGAGATTTTGGGATGACCGATGCCCGCATAACGAAAACCCTTGCCGCGCTGTCCGAGGCGGTGCTGGCGCTCGCCGGCGAAAAGGATTTCGCCGACCTGACCATCAGCGAGATCGCGCAGCGCGCCGGCATCGGCTACGCCACGTTCTTCCGCCACTATCCCGACAAGCAGGCGCTGCTGGCCGATGTGGCCGATGCGCTGATGAACGAGCTGATCGGGCTGATGATGCCCGCGCTGCTGGCGGAAGATACGCTCGAGGCTTCGATCGCGCTGTGCAGTTTCGTGGATAGCCGTCGCACCATCTGCCGCGCGCTGATCGCAGGCGGCGCCGAAGCGAACATCCGCCGTGAGCTGATCCAGCGCGCCGCGATCCGCGCGCAGGCGATCGAACTTCCGGCACCCGACAGCCTGCCCGCCGATCTCGTCACCCTGCACGCCGTCACCGCCACGATAGGGCTTCTCGCCTGGTGGCTCGACCACCCCGGCTTCGACGCCGCCGCCATGGGCGCCATTGTCAACCGCCTGGTGATGACGCCGGTGAGGAAGGCGGCGGGGTGAGGGCGGGGCTTTGCTACGCTCTCTGCAGTGCGACGCTCTTGGACCATTTGGTGAGCCGGACGCGGATCAGCCAGAAGATCATTAGGGCCAACGGCGCAATTCCCAGCAGTACGAGAATCGGCGATCCGTGAAGGAACGTCGGAAAGACCTTCTGCTTTCCGATGAAGAATGCACTCGTGCCTTCAAAGAAGGCGAAGCACATGCGCCAGAGATGCCTCGCGATGCGCGGTGCGCCGGAAATGCCTCCGTGCAGGATCATCCGGATGTCGCCTGCGGCAGCGATCGACGCGACGAAGGTCAGGAAGAAATGGATTGGGGCGGAATAGCCCCAGAACTGTCCCGTCGCACTGTTCATCGCCTTCAGGCCCAGCACGAGCGTGCCGGCGACGCAGCCGAGCGCGACGAAGACAGCCGCTTTTTCGAGGCTGCCGATGGTTGCTTCCTTTCGTCGGACGGTCATCCATGCGGTGACAACCAGATAGAATGTGAGGATGCTTCCGAAGAGCGTGCCCGGCTGAAGGAGAATGGACAGATATGCCGCCGTCGCGGACATGACGAGCAGCGCGGCAAAAAATACGGTTCCGAACATGCGATGCAGACGCTCGCCTTTTGCCGCGGACAGCGCCACGGTCCCGGTAATTACTCCCGTGCCGCCCGCGGCGATATGAGCGATCAAGGCCGGTGTCATCGTCATTGCCTTTCCCCGCAGTCGAGTTGGCGAACGATCTAATGTGCCACCTCGGCGACGGTGATCGAGAAATTGTAATGTCCTGCCTGGCTGGAAACGGGTTGCAGCTTAAGCATTGCGGTCCAATGGCGGCCGTCGGCGGCCGAGAATTTCCAGCTGCTTGACTGCGCATCGCGCGCCTGGGAGTCCCCGGAGTCGGACGCGGTCCATTTTCCTGCGCCGGAATAGATCGCGTCCAGTTTGCTCTTCAGTTCCGCAGGCGCAAGTTTCGATTCCACGGCGGCAGAGAATTCCCAGTGTCGCGCATCGCCGCCTGTTGCGAGAAGCGTCCAATCGCCGAGATTGAAGAGAGCCATGCCGACGTCCGGAATAGCGTTGACCGCGAATGTGGCCGGAAGATAACCGCTCTCTGTTTGAGCGTCGTATTCCATGTAGAGCGCATCGGCCTGTTCATTGCCCTGGCCCAGCATCTTGCCGAGCACATGCAGCGAACCGTCGATACCGGCCGATACGCCGCCGGTAGTGACAATCTTGCCGTTGTCGACGATCCGCCGGTCGCGCACGACCTTGATGGCCGGATGATCCGCGCGCAGGCGGTCGATATTTGTCCGCGTGGTTGTCGCAGTAAGGCCATCGAGCAATCCGGTATTGGCTAGAACGAATGCGCCATTGCACACCGACATCGTGTATTGCGCGTGTGCGGTCTGCGTCCGTATCCAGTTCAATGTCGCTTCGTCATGTTCGACGTTTTCGACCATGCCGCCCGGGATAATCACGACATCGGCCTGGGGCGCGGTGGCAAAGGTGTAATTCGGCGTGACTTGCAGACCGGTGCCTGTCGCGACCGGCGCGGCCGTTGCGGCGACGGTATAAACATCGAAGGCAAAGCTCTGGGCGTTGAACACTTCGTATGGTCCCGCATAGTCGATCGCTTCCGCGCCGCCAAAGATGAGGATCGCAACCTTCTTGCGGCCACCCATCATGTCATGCGCAGCGGCGGACGAGCTCGCCAACACAAAGCCGATGAAAAGCGCGACGAAGGGACGAAACAAACGCGTCATTTGGCTCTCCTATTTCGGAATCCCGGTTCTTCCGAACCGGCTGCGATAGAGGTTGGGCGAGATTCCGAATTGCCGCTCGAAGGCACGGCGAAACACATGCGCGCTGCGATATCCGAGCGATGCCGCCACGCGATCTATCCTGCGAGCGCTGTCCGCGAGGCGGCGCTGCGCTTCGTTCAGTCTCGCCTTTTCGACGAAATCTGCAGGCGTCGTACCGAAGGCGAGCTTGAAGCGGCGGGAAAATTGCCGGGGACACAGGCGCGCCTGCTGCGCGAGCGATTCCACAGTGATCGGCTTGTGCAGATTGGTGACGATCCAGCCCGCCACATCGGCAAGACGATCCGGCGCCTGCGCCTCGAAGCGCAGCGGCTCGGAATATTGCGCCTGTCCGCCGGGACGGCGCAGATAGACCACGAGTTCACGCGCGACGGACAGGGAAACCGTCGCGCCGTAGTCTTCCTCGATCAATGCGAGCGCGAGATCGATGCCGGAGGTGATGCCCGCCGATGTGTAGAACTTTCCATCCTTCATGAAGATGGCATTCGGATCGACGCGCACCTCCGGAAAGCGCTTTGAGAAATCCTGCGCATAGCGCCAATGGGTTGTGACCCATCTGCCGTCAAGCATGCCGGTGCCCGCCAGTCCGTAAACACCTGTGCAAACGGCCGCGATCCTGTGCAATTTGGGCGATCGCTGCGCGATCCACCGAGCAACCTTCGCGCCGAAACGGGGATCGCGCATGCTGCACCCGCCGGGTATCACGAGCGTGTCCATGTGCGGCGCGGATTGCGCGGTGAACCGGGGCGTGAAAACGAGTCCGGACTCGGCCGCGACCGGCTTGGCGGACAATCCGATGGTGAAAACCTGGTAGCCCGCGACCGAACGGCCCTTGCCGTCATCGACCATGGCGGCCGAGAACGCGTCCATCGGACCCACGACATCCAGAGCCTGAATTCCGGGGTAGATCAGAAATCCGATACGCTTTCGGGTCATGCGTGCACTCCGCCGAGCCGAGAATGCCCTTCAATGGCGATGTCCGCAATGACATAAAAGGGATGATATCGGACAGAGACGAAATCCGCGCACACAAGCGCCGGGTCGTTGTCGGATGTCCTTCGTACCGAACGAGAAAGCGCGCCGATCGCGTGCGTAATTGCGACGGCGGCGCCGGCATTTCTGTCCTACGCCGCAACTGCGCGGTTCTTGAACCATTTCGTCAGCCGGACGCGGATCAGCCAGAAGATCATGATCACCAATGGCGCCAGCGCGGGCACATAAAGGATCGGCGAGTGGTGCACGAAGGCCGCGACTCTCGGCTGTCCCAGGAAGAAGAAGCTGGCCGCGAAGAAGAACGCGAAGCACATGCGCCACAGATGCCGCGCGATGCGCGCAGCACCCGAAATGCCGCCTTGCAGGATCACTTTGAGGTCGAGCAAGGCCGGGAAGGCCGCGAAGGACGCGAAGGCGTAATAGCGCGCGGGATATCCTTGCAGCCGCTCGACCGGATTGCCGGCGGCGAGCAATCCGAAGCTCAGCATGGCGACGGCAACACCTGCGGCAACCAGCAGCGCGCCATATTCGAATGGTCCCACTCCGCGTTCCGTCCGCCGGACGGTCATCCAGCCTGTCGCGACGAGATAGAAGGTGAGAATGGCAACGGGAACGGTCGCGCTCGCAGGTGCTGCTCCCGGAAAAAGCGGCGGCTGGTAGAGGGCCAGATACACCGCGAATGCGGATACGGTCAGCATGGACAGGGAAAATGCCGTTCCAAAAGCGCGATGCAGGGTTTCGCCCTTGGTCACGGCCACGGTCGCGAAACCGGAGAGGATTCCGAGGCTTCCCGCAGCGATATGAACGATCAGAACCGGTGTCATGCGCCAATCTGCTCGCTTACGGCGCCAAAGACCATGATCGCGCGCATCAAACGCATGATCGGCGGGGACGAATCCGTTTCAGACCGTCATTCCCGCAGTCACCGCGCGGCTCCGCCATTTTGCGGCGTTCACGCCGATGACGATGAGCCAGAGGCTTAATCCCAGTTCCGCAACGCCGGCCGGCAACATCGCATAGGGAAAGAGACGTGACGCGATGTCGAGCGGCAGAACGGTCGCGAAGATGTTGACGATGTAGCCCATGCCGCCGATCGCCATCAGCATGCCCAGGATTCGGGGAAAGAAAGTCGATCTGAAAAGAAGATAACCCAAGACGATGCAATGAAAGCCGAAGAACACCAGCGCGATGTCGAGGCCCATGGTGCGGAACCGAAGGAACATTCCGGCCAGCGCCTGCACCTGCTCCGGCGTGAACGCGCTCAGATAACTCGCGCCGCTCAAGAGAAGCAAAGGCGCAAAATGGTTGAGCAGATTCGCGTTGGCGATGGCCACAAAAACGAGCCGGAAAAATGTCGCCAGCAAAGCGAGGCTTCGGCCCACGGGCTTGAGCAGCTGATAAAGGATCAGAGCCACGGCGATATCGCAGGCCCCCAGGATCGCTTGCCCGATTCCCGCCAGAATGTAGAGCTGTTTTGCAGCCAGGATATGGGCCACGGTCGGAAGGGCCGCGTCGCCGCGCATCATGCCGGACGGCACTGTGGCGAACGGAATGAATAACGCGCCGATTATGATGAGCAGATAGAGAAAGCCGGCGATCCTGGCCATGGTGCGCGGCGAATAGTCTTTGGTCCGTTCGGTCATCGGTTGATCGCGCGAGCTTCCGGCGCTCGGGGGGCCGGCCGTTGTGCTATCCTGTTCGAGACCAGCCTATCCAAGGCGGATTGGTGGGCCATGATGTTGCGGATCAAAAACATGATCGACAGGGACACCGGCGGCGGAACAATTGCGGCCGGTTTCGCACGCGCCTTGCTGAAGCTGGCGGTCTCGAAAGGCGCCGACCGCAAACTGCTGGCCGAACGCTCGGGCATCCCGCTCGCGGAGCTGGAAGACCAGGACAACCGGATTCCGTTTGCGAAATATGTCGCGCTGATGCGCGCGGGCCAGGAATTCGATCCCGCGCTGGCGCTGCATTTCGGCGAAGCGTTCGAGATCGCCGAATTGTCCATCGTCGGGCTCATGGGCCAGGCCTGCGAGACCGTGGCTGACGCGTTCGCGCAGCTGGGCCGCTACAACCGGCTGATGATCGATGTCGATGTCGAGGGGCCGGACGAGGAGCGCCTCGTTCTGTCGCGCGTCGCGGGCCGGCTATGGCTGATCGACAGGCGCCGCAATCCCAACGAATTTCCCGAAATCACCGAATCGTCTTTCGCGCGGATGAGCTGCATGTCGCGCCGGCTCGGCAATGCCGGGATCATCAAAGCCGTCCATGTCACGCACGCGGCGCCTGCCTATCGCGCGGAATACGACCGCATCTTTCAGGTCCCCGTGACGTTCGAGAGCGACAAGAACGCGCTTCTAATGGCTGACGGCTCCTGGATGAATCAAAGGCTTGCGCAGGCGCCGCGCTACGTCTTCGGCGTGTTGAGCGCGCATGCCGACGCGCTGCTCAAGGAGCTCGAGACTTCGAAGACGATCCGCGGAAGGGTCGAGAGCCTGTTGCTGCCGGTGCTTCATACGGGCGACGTCCGCATGGACAGCATCGCGAGCCGGATGGGCCTCAGCCGTCAAACGCTGTTTCGCAAGCTGCGCGCGGAAGGCGCGAGCTTCGAGCAGGTGCTGGACGAATTGCGCCACAGGCTCGCGCTGGATTATCTGAGCGCCAGGAAAGTCTCCGTGAACGAGACGGCCTATCTCACCGGCTTCTCCGAACCGGCCGCCTTCAGCCGCGCCTTCAAACGCTGGACCGGCACGAGCCCGCGCGACGCGCGGGTGAAGGGTTGAGCGAACTTTCTTCTTCCCCCGTTTACGTCCGGCTGCGCCAAGGCTTCGCCGGACTGAGCGCCTGATCCACCGAAGCTTTAGCGAAGGTGGATTACGGGGGAAGTGGCCCGCGAAGCGGGTCGATGGGGCGACGCCGCACGGTCCCCCTCCGTCTCATCGGCGCAACGCGCCGATGATCCACCTCCCCGTAAACGCAGGGCTGTCCGGGGAAAGCTTTTCGGTTGCAGATATGGCTCCAAAAGACTCGCGCAGATTGCAATTTCGACGCTTGGCGGGGGAATTGGTCTCCCCGACACGAGGATTGGAAGAGCCGGACCGTCGAGGGAGCGCCAAATGCACCCACCTTGGATTGCAATGCCGCGCGAAAAGACTCGTCTGCATTGCAGAAGCACTTTCCCCGGACAGCCCTGCCGTAAACGGGGGAGGAAAGAATTACACCGCCCCCGCCGCCGCCAACGCCTTCGCTTTCGCGCCGGCGATGTCGTAGGTGCGGTTCATCATGAAGCGTTGCGCGGACAAGCCGCCGCCCGCCTGCAACGCAACCACGAAATGCCAGCCGCCATAGGCGTCCGCGGTCATATCGCGGATAAGATTGTAGACCCGCATGCGCGTTTCCACATCCACGGTCGATTTGGTGTGCAGATATTTGCGGATGTATTTGCCGGACTCCGGATTCCTGAGATCGCTTTCCAGCGGCAAGGTCAGCACGAGCCCGCCGGAAAGATCGTGCAGGTAGCGCACGGTCTGGTGGTAATTCGCGGCGTAATAATATTTGGCCGCGTTGATCGCCAGCGTGTTGGGATAGACCATGCCCGAGGCCGTGCGCTCGAAATGCCGGCAGGCGTAATCGAGCGACATCTTGAGCATCTGCGCATAGGTGATCAGTTCGGCGATGGAGGCTTGCGCCACCATATCGCTTTCCTTGCCCTGCATCTCGGTGACGAGCTGCGCGAGACCCACGAACAGCTCGGACGATTCCACCGCGCCGATCACCCCACCCGTGCGCTCCCAGAGACCCAGCGACTGCGCAAGCTTGCTCGCCAGCTGCACCTCGCCTGCCAGGAACACGCGCTCCCACGGCACGAACACGTCGTCGAACACCACGAAGCCTTCCGGCATGCTGTGATGCGAGCTGGCGGGATAATCGAATGCGTTCAATTCCGCAGGCGCAAAACTGCGGTTGATGATGCTGACGCCTTTGGTGGCGACGGGAATGGAAAACGACACGGCATAATCCGTCTCGTCCTGGCGCATGCCCTTGGTCGGCATCACCACCAGTTCGTGAATCACGGAAGCCGCCGTGATGTGCAACTTGGCGCCGCGCACGACGATGCCGTCGCCGTTGCGGCTGACGATACGGACATAGAGATCGGGATCGTCCTGCTCGTGAGCGCGGCGCTTGCGGTCGCCTTTCGGATCGGTGATCACTTCGGCCGCGCGCAGATCGTTGTCGCGGCAATAGCGGTACATGCGCTCGATGTTTTCCGCGTAATGCGGGTTCACGGCCGCCACCTGATCCTTCACGCTCATGAGAGCCATGTAGACTCCCGACACCGCCGTGCCGATGCCGGTATGCGCGAGCAGTTCGACCCGCTTGGCGAGATCCTGCTCGCTCATCGGGATCTGATAGATGCGATGGGCCTCGCTGCCGTCCTCGGCGCGGAAGCGGCGCAATGCCCCCAGCTTGGGATCGTCATAATCGTAATCCCGCGCGGTATTTGCGATCGGCACCCGGAAACGCGGGTGCTTGGTGATGTCGTCGATCCGCTCGCCGTCCCAATAGGTCACGCGGCCGTCGCGCAGGCTTTGCACATATTGCTCGGGTGTTTTGAGTCCCATCGCCGTTCCTCCCTTATCGCTGGCCCGAGCATAGCGGAGCGGCGGCGCAATCGGAACTTGTGTTCGCGTCCCCTTTGCCTTTCCATGGCCGGATGAAAACCTTCTATTCGCCCGCGCATCTGGCCCACGCGCCTGCCCTCGAATTCGAAATGGGGCGGATGGGACCGGCCGTGGAAATCCCGGAACGGGTCGAGCGGGTGCGCGCGGAAATCGAGGCGCGGAAGCTCGGGCCCATCCAGAGCCCGCGCGAATTCGGCCATGAGCCGCTGTTGCGCGTTCACGATGCGGATTTCGTGGGCTTTCTGGGCGAGGCGCATGCGCAATGGGCGAAGCGCTATGGCGAGCGCGCGGGGGGCGACGCCTATCCGTCGGTGTGGCCGGCGCGCGGCTTGCGCGAACGCCGCCATGGCGACATCGACGCGCGGCTCGGCACCTATGCCTTCGACACGGCGACACCCATCACCAAAGGCACGTGGGAGGCCGCGCGCGCCGGCGCCAATGTCGCGCTGTCGGCGGCGCAAGTCCTTCGCGAAGGCGAGCGCGCCGCCTTCGCGCTGGCGCGTCCTCCCGGCCATCACGCGAGCGCCGATGTGTTCGGCGGCTATTGCTATCTCAACAATGTCGCGATCGCGGCACAGTGGCTGGGCGATGCGGGACTGCGTCCCGCCATCCTCGATGTCGATTACCATCACGGCAACGGCACGCAGGATATTTTCTACCGCCGCGACGATGTTTACTTCGCCTCGATCCATGCCGATCCGGCTTTCGCCTATCCGCATTTCCTGGGCTTTGCCGACGAACGGGGCGAAGGCCAAGGCGAAGGCTTCAATCTCAACCTGCCGCAACCGCGCGGCACGGATTGGAGCGGTTATGGTCCAGCGCTGTCGACCGCGCTCGATGCGATCGCCGCGTTCGGGCCGGATGTGCTCTTGGTGTCGCTCGGGCTCGACACTTACGAGCACGATCCCATCTGCCGTCTCAAGCTCACGACAGAAGATTATCTGCGCCTGGGCGCGCGCATCGCCAAGTTCGGCAAGCCGACGCTCTTCATCTTCGAAGGCGGCTACCACATCGAAGCGCTCGGCCGGAACACGGCCAATGTGCTGGAGGGATTCGCGGCGGGGTGAGGCGGGAGAAAGTTGGGCACGCGGAGGCGCGGAGGACGCGGAGAAGATACGCTTCGGCCGCGGAGACGCGAATCCCTGAGGAGATTTTTTGCGCGCATTCGCGCGCAAGTTCTATCTTCTCGGCGTCTTCGCGTCCGCTGGAAATGCTCCGCGTCCTCCGCGCCTCCGCGTGCAAACCTCTTTATTCGGCGACCTATCCGTCTGCGCTAAGGTCCTCCGCGTCCATCGCGCCTCCGCGTGATCGCATCACTTTGTGTCTCCGCCGGGCGGCGCGAGTTTTGCGATGACGACTTGCGCCGCCTCCTGCGCCTTCGCCGCCGTCTTTTCGGTTTCCGCGTGCAATTGGTCCAGCGCGGAGTCGATGGCGGTTTTCATGCTGGCGGCCGTGCCGCCTTTTTCGTATTCGCGCACGATCGCGCTTTCAAGTTGCCTGATCACCGTGTCGACGGAGAAATCTTTTTTCAATCCTTCGTCGTCGCGGTCGAGCGCGCTGTAGAGGCCGATCGCGTCCTCCGCGCGGCGGCCCCATTCGAGCGCGCGATAGAAGCGTCCGCCGTGACGATCCGTCTTGAACACCAGATCGATGGCGGCGGCGATCAAGGTAATGGGGATCAGGAAGAAATTGTGCACGTTGCCGAGCAGCAGCTTGAGCTGCAGCACGAGCACGTCGCGGATGAAGTGCCAGCGCGTGTTGGCAGGTTGGGGAGCGGATGTTTCGGTCATGGCGCAGGCATCAATAGGGCACGCCGACCGCGCCGCAGAGGAACTTCATCAACGGGCCCACGGAGGCGAACGTGTCGGCCACTTCGTCCACCAGCTTGGGCGAGGCGGCCAGCTTCACCCCCGCATCGCGCATGGCAAAGAAGCTCTTCTTCTTGATGTCTTCGATGAAGGGATTTGCGGGATCGAAGCCGCGCGGCGGCCGGGACAACGCGTCGCCCTCGCCCAGCCCTTCGAAATGCCCGGCGAATTTCTTGTCGGACAAGGTTTTCTTCCACACGGCCGGTTTCGTCGCGATCGCTTCGCGGATTTTTGCCAGCGCATCGGGCGGCGGCATCCACAACCCGCCGCCGAAATAAACTTCGTCGGGACCGAAATGCATGTAGAAGCCCGGCGCATGCGCGTCTTTGCCCAGCGCATGGCGGAAATGGCAGGCGGCATGCTCCTTATACGGACGTTTGTCCTTGGAGAACCGCACGTCGCGATAGATGCGGAACATTGAGCCGCCGTTCGGCCGTGGATCGGCGACGAAATGCTTCGACACTTTCGCCAACTTCGGCGCCATCGCGGCGATGAAGTCGCTCATCGGCGCCTGCACGGACTCGCGAAAGCGCTGCTTGTTCGCCTCGAACCAGGGCCGTTCGTTGTGCGCCTTCAACTCGCGGAAGAAGGCGAAGAAATCTTTCGGAAATCCTTTGAACTCGGCCATGACGTCCTCATTTCTGAAAACCGAACAGCGCGTCGAGCGTGAAATCGCCGCTCTTGACGGATTTCGTCGAGGTGATCTTAAAGATGCCGTTGGCGCGCAGCACGGGCTCGCCGTCGGCCGTCACCAGTCCCTGCGCGAACAACAGATTGCGCGTCACCTTGAGGGGATCGGCGCGGCCTTCCACCCAGGAATCGAGCGGCGCCGGCGCCAGGTAATCGCAGGAGAGATTGACCGTCGGCAAAAATCCCATATCGACCTTGCTCTGGAAGCGCGCCGAGATCGGCAGCAGCATGTCGGCGAAAGTCGCGAGCATTCCGCCATGAGCGACCCAGCCGGGATTGCAATGGCGCTTCTCGACCCGGAAGCCGAGCAGGAGATGCGTGCCGTCCCATTTGCCGTACAGCGGACCGTTCGCCTCGAGAAAGCCGATAGCGAGCTTGAAAGGCGCGAAGCCTTCGGGGATGGACATGGAATTCCTCAACGATAGCGTTCGCGTGACGATCTACCGGTCGGAGGCGCGCCGCACAAGTTAGGCCGGCGTCGCTCAAAAGCCGTGCTCGTAAACCCTCAGGCCAGTCTTGCACCGAGAAAGAATATCACGCATCGATCTTGCGCGATCGTCGCGGCCCCCCTTCCGCCTCGCTACGCTCGGCACCTTCCCCCGCGAGGGGTGAAGGCTAAGAACAATTGGATCGCGCTCTTTTTTCTAACCTTCACCCCTCGTGGGGGGAAGGTGTCGCGCGGCGCCAGCCGCGTGACGGAAGGGGGGCCGCGCCGACCCTGTTCAGAATTGTCGCTCACATGCACGCCGAAAAATAATAGCCGTCGAGTGTGGCGATGCGGTTGCGCGCATCCGCTTTCCAATCCACTTCGAGGATTTCCAGGCAGGGCCAGCCTTTGCCGGATTTGATGTTGGCTTTTCCGTGCGCGGCATCGAGCGTGAAACCTTCGCGGTCGAGTTCGTCCGAAAGCGCAGCAACATCCGAGCCAATGGGAAAGCGCGCGCGCAGGCGCCGGGTGAAGTCGGGATTGGGGTGCGGGCTCGCGGCGCCGAACGCGATTCCCGCCGCGATCGGCGGCAGCTCCTCATGCCGCCCGGCCCGCATCAGCCAAACCATGGCCAGGACCAGCAGGGTCGCGACCGTCCCGCCGGCCACAACCCAGAATCTCAAAGCCTGAAAACGCGCCATATATCGGCCTACTCCGCAGGGTTCCCGCTGCCAAGGGAACATTCCGTCCGCCGAAAGCTTGCCAAAAGCCTTGACCTATACAGCTCACGCGCCTATCTACCCGCCATCGGCTGGCACTCCCACGAGATGAGTGCTGCCATGCCGCGCCGCAAGGCCCGGCACATCGGATCAAGTACCTGAACCAATTGATGTTTTAAGGAGAGAACCCCATGAAGTTTCGTCCGTTAGGCGACCGCGTGGTCGTCCGCCGCGTCCAGGAAGATCAGAAGACCCCGGGCGGCATCATCATCCCCGACACTGTCCAGGAGAAGCCGCAGGAAGGCGAAGTGATCGCAGTGGGCCCCGGCGCTCTCGACGAGCACGGCAAGCGCGTCGTTCCCGAAGTGAAGGCCGGCGATTTCGTGCTGTTCGGCAAATGGTCCGGCACCGAAGTGAAGGTCGAAGGTCAGGAACTCCTGATCATGAAGGAGTCCGACATCATGGGCATCCTCGAAGGCCGCACCGCGCTGAAGAAAAAGGCGGCGTAAACGCCGCCTGCGAATAGCGAATGGTGAGGTGCGAATAGGGAAATCCCCATTCGCCATTCGCTACTCGCCACTCGCCCCCAACAATTTCGATTACCAGGAGAACTTAGACATGGCAGCCAAAGAAGTTAAATTCGGCGCAGACGCGCGCGAGCGGATGCTCCGCGGCGTCGACATTCTCGCCGACGCAGTGAAGATCACCCTGGGCCCCAAGGGCCGCAACGTGGTGATCGAGAAGAGCTTCGGCGCCCCGCGCTCGACCAAGGACGGCGTGACGGTGGCGAAGGAGATCGAACTCCACGACAAATTCGAGAACATGGGCGCCCAGATGGTGCGCGAAGTGGCCTCGAAGACCAACGACGCAGCCGGTGACGGTACGACCACCGCGACCGTTCTGGCGCAGGCGATCGTCCGCGAAGGCTCGAAGATGGTCGCGGCCGGCATGAACCCGATGGATCTGAAGCGCGGCGTCGAGAAGGCGGTCGAAACCGTCGTCGCCGACCTCAAGAAGCGCTCCAAGAAGGTGAAGTCCAACGACGAGATCCGCCAGGTCGGCACGATCTCCGCGAACGGCGACACCACCGTGGGCAAAATGATCGCCGAAGCGATGGCGAAAGTCGGCAACGAAGGCGTGATCACGGTCGAGGAAGCGAAGTCCCTCGACACGGAACTCGAAGTCGTCGAAGGCATGCAGTTCGACCGCGGCTACATCTCTCCCTATTTCGTCACCAATGCGGAGAAGATGGTTGCCGAGCTCGACGAGCCCTACATCCTGATCCACGAGAAGAAGCTTGCGTCGCTGCAGCCGATGCTCCCGATCCTCGAAGCGATCGTTCAGGGCGGACGTCCGCTTCTGATCATCGCCGAGGAAGTCGAGGGTGAGGCTCTCGCCACGCTGGTCGTCAACAAGCTGCGCGGCGGCCTCAAGGTTGCGGCCGTGAAGGCGCCGGGCTTCGGCGATCGCCGCAAGGCCATGCTGGAAGACATCGCCATCGTCACCGGCGGACAGGTCATCAGCGAAGACCTCGGCATCAAGCTCGAAAACGTGAAGCTCAACATGCTGGGCACTGCCAAGAAGGTGCGCATCACGAAGGACGACACGACCATCATCGACGGCTCGGGCAAGAAGGCGGACATTCAGTCGCGCGTCGCCCAGATCAAGGCCCAGGTCGAAGAGACCACGTCGGACTACGACAAGGAGAAGCTGCAGGAACGTCTGGCGAAGCTCGCCGGCGGCGTTGCGGTGATCCGCGTCGGCGGTGCGACGGAAGTCGAAGTGAAGGAGAAGAAGGATCGCGTCGACGACGCGCTCAACGCCACCAAGGCGGCCGTCGAAGAAGGCATCGTTCCGGGCGGCGGCACGGCGCTTCTTTATGCCACCAAGGCGCTTCAGGGCCTGACGGGCGAAAACGAAGACCAGACGCAGGGCATCGCGATCGTGCGCAAGGCGATTCAAGCGCCGATCCGCCAGATCGTCGAGAACGCCGGCGTCGAAGCCTCGATCATCGTGGGCAAGCTGCTCGAGCAGAAATCGGGCACCTATGGCTACGATGCGCAGGGCGAAGCGTTCGGCGACTTCATCGAGAAGGGCATCGTCGATCCGACGAAGGTGGTTCGCATCGCGCTGCAGAATGCGGCCTCCGTTGCGTCGCTGCTGATCACGACCGAAGCGATGGTCGCCGATCGTCCGAAGCGCGAATCCGGCGCACCCGGCGGCGGCATGGGCGGCGGCGGCATGGGCGGCGGCATGGGCGATATGGACTTTTGATTCGCCGGCGCGAAAGCGCCGACGGATTAACCCGGCGAAGCTCCGAAGGAGCCAAGCCGGGCGATCCAGCAAGCCTCAAATACGAAAGGGCCGGAGGAAACTCTGGCCCTTTTTGTTTTGAGCTGTCTAAAACGCCCGCTGGCAATTTCTCCATTCCAGGCACAAGCTTTGACAGGAAGGCTTAAACTAGATCAGACCACACCAGCTGGAGGGGATAGCGATGACGAGCCGATCTCTTCTAGGTTTCGCGCGTGTGATCGTCACCGTCTTTGGTGGATCGATGCTGGTCTCTTTGCCTGCGACTGCATCCGATAAATTATGCACACAGTTGCGAGCTTTTGAAACTGCGCCTTTCGAAAGCGGCCACGATGGCAGACCACTTCGGCGAACCGTGACTTTCCTTTGGAAACCACCCAAGCCTGAAGAACTCTACGCATGGGCATGCACTCGTAGTATATCCGATCCATGGGCGATCGGGCTGTGCAATTATCTTATGAACAACACATCTCTCGAATTCAGAGACAGTTTACCGATTCGCGCGCTGAGCTGTTACGGTTACAAGTTTCCCAAATTCGCGAGCTATGATTGGAACGACTGGACAGCAACCATAAATCTTCCGGGGGAACTTAGCGGTCACAGTACAAATCGCTCGATGATCATGGACATCGATCTCAACAATAGAGACGCTCCCAACAGCGCAGTAAGAATTTCTGCAATTCCTGACAAACCGAGCGTCGACGACAAAGCCGAGCCGGCTCTGGACCTTCATCCATCGCAATCGACTGATCCCGCTTCCCGTTCGAATCGCTAGAGATTAACGGATCGATGCTGCGTTCGAGATCGAAGACTCTCCGCTCGCTCGTTGTCACGGCCCGCCACAGCGGGCCGCCCAGGTGAAGTTTGTCAATCGTGCAGGTGAGGTACAGTTCTCTGCTCTTCCTTCACATCCAATAATGCGTCACCTGGGTGACCCGCATTCGCGGGCCATGACACCGAGGGAGGTATGAGGAAATTAAAATCGGTTTGTGAAATTCCTCACGCCTTCTCCCGGATATACGCCTCCACCGTGCCCTTTAGCTTGATAGTCATCGGGTTGCCGTGGCGGTCGACGGTTTTGCCGGCGGCCACGCGCACCCAGCCTTCGCTGATGCAATATTCCTCGACATTCGTCTTCTCCTGGCCGTTGAAGCGGATGCCCACGCCGCGGGCCAATAACTCCTCGTTGTGAAAGGGGCTTTTGGGGTTGGCCGAGAGGCGGTCGGGCAAAATGTCGGTCATGGAATGGCCTTTTGCGGACGGGGTTTTACGCGCCTTTGTTTATTCGATCCGCGCGGACGCGCCAAGCGGATTGCGCTCTTGATCGCAGGCGCAAGGAGGCGTTCTCTTCGGCTTCCGCAACCCCCTCACAGGTGAGCCCATGGCCTATTCCATCTATGACGCCTCGATCACGCCTTTCATCCGCGGTCTCGAGAATCTTTCGAAGATCATCGCCAAGGCCGTCGCCCACGCGAAAGACGAGCACATCGAATTGTCCACCTTGCTCGAAGCGCGGCTGGCCCCCGACATGCATCCGTTCACGCGCCAGATCCAGATCGCCAGCGACAGCGCGAAGGGTGCGGCCGCGCGTCTCGCGGCCGTCGAGCCGCCGAGCTTCCCGGATACCGAAACGACATTCGCCGAACTTCAGACCCGCATCGCCAAGACCGTCGAGTATCTCAGGAGCTTCAAGCGCGAACAGATCGAAGGCGCGGAAGACCGCACGGTGGTCGTGAAATTCCCGCAAGGCGAAATGAAATTCACGGGCCGCGATTTCCTCGCCAATTTCGCGCTGCCGAATTTCTATTTTCACCTGACGACGGCCTACGGCCTGCTGCGCCACAAGGGCATCAAGCTCGGCAAGGCGGATTATCTCGGCGGGGCATAAGATTGTCGTCAACAGTCTGAAAAAGGTTCACCACGGAGCCACGGAGAAAAGGGAGAAGAGAATGGGAGAAATGGCTTGCGCGCGAAGGCGCGCAGAAATTTCTTCTCCGTGTCCTCCCACTTCTCCGAGGCTCCGTGGTGCATTTCCCTTTGCGAACAAACGCGGCGGGACGACGTGCTTAAGCATCATCGCCGTCTGCCCTTCTCAGAGCGTGTCGTCCCGGCGTAGTGTTCGCTTGGGGACATGGGGGAATTCACGATGGCGGATATGCGGGACGGGCCGGCCGAAACGTCGCCCGCACAGAGCGGTGCGCCAACCGGCGCACCGGCGACGGTTACACCGGCGTCTGTTCCGGAAACAGCTAAAATAGCCGGCTTCTGGCGGCGGCTACTGGCGCTGTTCATCGACGGAGTTCTACTCGCGATTTTGGGCATGGCGATCGGCTCGATCGCGTTCCGGCAGGTCGTCGAGATGGGTCAGTCCGGCCGACTCATCGGGGCCGCGATCACGCTCGCCTATTACGGTTTTCTCAACAGCGGCTGGGGCGGCGGCGCCACGCTCGGCAAACGGATGCTCGGCTTGCGCGTGGTGCGCCGCGACGGGCAAACGATCGGACTCTTCCGCTCGCTTCTGCGCACCATCGTGTTCTGGACGCCGTTCTATCTCGACAATGTGTACTTCCCGTCTTTTCGCATCCCCGGATTTCCGGCCGATCCCCATATCGCGACGGCCTTCGCCGTGCTCGATGCGATCGTGGTGTTTGTGGGGATGTTCCTCATTTTCTATCTCTATCTGTTCAATCGGCGCACGCGTCAGACTTTGCACGATCTGATTGCCGGTACGTTTGTCGTGCGCGAGGCGGGTGCGCCTGTCGTCGGGCATTTCTGGAAAGGCCATCTCGCGGTCGCCGCAGGCGTCTTCGTGCTCGCGCTCGCCGTGCCGCTCGGCGTCATGTCGCGTCTCCCGGGCGGACCATTTCAAAATACCTCGACGCTGGAGCAAGCGGTTCTCGACCGCCCCGGCGTCGCCTCGGCCCAGGTTCAAACAAACACGACGGTGGGGCAATCGATTCTGGGCGGCAAAAGCACGTCGTTCGCGAGCACCACGCTCGTGGTCGTCGTGCAGGCGCGGGGAATTCCCCTCTCGACGACGGCGATGGAAAACGACGTCGCGGCAGCCGTTCTCAAGACGGACCCGACGATCGTCGGCCAACAATATCTGAGCGTCAAAGTCACTTATGGCTACGATCTGGGGATCTGGTCGTGGACGACCGGCGAGCAGTACTCGGGTACGCCGGCAGACTGGGCGAAGCGCTTGCGCGACGCAAAGCAAACGACCTCGGCCTGATCGCTAACCCAACAGCTTCGTCAAAATCTCCGGATGCACCGACCAGCCGGCGAAGCCGGAGATTCCCATCAGCAGTCCCAGCGTGCCGAAGCCCCAGCCGACGATGAGGAGCCAATAGGCGGCCGAGAGCGCGGCGACCGCGGTCAGCGCCAGCGCAATCGAAAGCAGCGCATCGGACAGATCGAACTGATCGTGGTGGAACGCGAGTTCGTCGTAGAGCACGTCGTCGCCGCGCGCCTTCACGAAAAGCTGGGCGGCTTCGTTGGTATATTTGGTGATCTGGCCGGAAAGCCGCTGCTGCTCGGCGGCGATGGCGGAAGCGTTCGCTCCGCCGGTGACCGTCAGCATCGCGCTCGAATTCTCGTCGAGATGCAGCTTGATGCGCTCGGCCTGATACTGGTTCCACACGTCGACGGATTCCGTCTTCACGCGCGACATGTTGCGCACGAGATTGTCGTCCTTCACCTTCTCGACCGCGAGGAACACGGAGATGATCAGAACCGTCGTCGCCACCAATGTGTTCAGCCGAGCGTTTTCGCTCTTGGCCTCGATCTCCATGCTAGCCCCCTATTTCAATCTCGAAAAACCCAATTCCTGATTCTGCTGCAGAAAGATCATGCGCAATTCGGCTCGGCTTACCTGCAGCAGCGCAAACAGAAGCGTGTCGCCATCCCGGTCGATTTCGAGATAGACGGCCCGCGCGTCGAATTTCATGGCGGCGAATTTCGCAGGCGGTGCGCTGCCGGCAAAGACGCTCCAGCGTCCCATCACGGTGTCGTCGTCCTGGCCCAGCATCCGGTCGAGCGCGCGGCCGTCGCCGTCGAGTTCGCGGGTGAACCGCGTATCGCCGTCGCTTTGCCAGGTGCCGATCAGATAGTCATGGACGGTCGCGATGCTGGGAGGCGCGGGCTGAACCGGCGCCGGCTTCGAAGCATGCGGAATCTCTTGCGCCGCAGCCATTGGCACGGCCGCCAGCAGCGCGACCGACATGAGAACTACTGACTGGCCGAGCGCCGTCCGGATTTTCCGCATGTCCCGTCTCCCGCCTGCCCCCCCGGAATCCTTGTCCGGTTCGGCCGCGCAATCAATTGTCCATTTTGGCCAAGCAAAAGGGCCGGAGAAGCTCCGGCCCCTGCACATAGGTCAATTCGCCGAAGAAGGTTCAGGGCGACTGTGTGGCGGGCGCGGTGTAAGGCGTGAACGGCCCCAGCGTGCACGTTTCACCCGACTGGATCACGCTGATCGCCTGCGAATTGCCGCACACCTCGTCGACATGCGAGACATAGGAGAAGCCATGATACATCAGCATCGGGCAGCGCTCCTTCAGCGTGTTTTTCCAGATCGTTCCGTTCTTCATGTAAAACAGGATGGTGCTCGGATCGACGGTCTTGGTGTGGTCGATCTGATGGGGCGTGAGACAGACGGGACCGACACCCGTATTCATCGTGTGATCGGGTGCGTTTTGCGCCAAAGCGGCGCCCAGCGAAAGTGTTGCGCCGAGCGACAGTGCGGCGACTGCGATGGATCTCATGATCGCTCTCCTCAATTGGCCCTCGCGACGCGCCATTGTCGACCGGTCCGGCCCGGCGTGCAATCGCGCGCCGGATCACGAAACTGTGCCCAAACCTTAAAATATCGACCTTACATGTTGGTTTTGGGCGGCGGCGTGTAGGGTTCGAGCGGCCCCATCGAGCAGACCGAACCGGAGCGGATCACGCGGATGATCTGGACGTTCGGGCAGATGTCGTCCGGCGGCGTCGCCACGAAAGAGAAGCCGTTGAACGAGATTTGCGGGCACAGCGAGCGCAGCTTGCTCTGCCAGATTTTTCCGCCGCGCATATAGATCAGGATAGTGCGGTCGTCCGGCGCCTTGGTGTGGTCGATGTCCTGGCTGTGCAGGCAGAGCGGCGGGGCGTCTGCCGGCGGAGGCGGGGTTTGTGCGACGGCAGTCGAAGCAACCAGCGCGGTTGCGGCCGCAGCAAGAATGGCGAGGGATTTCATCGGCAGATTCCTTCTTCGAACTTCGCCCCTGCCCTCTTATACCATAACGCTCAGCCGTGAGGACTGTCGTTCTTCTCGGGCGGAAAGTCGTTGTTGGTGTCCGGCGGCGGCGGGTCGTCCGTGTTGGTGTCGGGCGGATTGCCGTCGTCCAGCTTGGCCTTTCCGACGGAAGGCCGCTTCAAACCGTCATTGACCGTGCCGTCGATGTCTGTGACCGGAGCGACATCGAGGGCGTTCACGTCGTCGGTCGCCAGAAACTTTTCGGGCGGCGTCGTCACATTGTCCGGGGTATCGAGCGTCACCGGCGGCCCTTTGGCCTCGGTGGTCGGAGGCGTGATGCTGTTGGCATCGAACCTCTGAACCGAACGCTGTTCGAGCTTACTCGTCAGCAGCTCGATGTCCGACGAAGGCGTCGTATTCTGCAAGGCGTGTGCGCGTTCCAGGCAGGAATCCACCTTGGCGTCTTCCAGGCTCGGCACGTCGCAGTCGGTCTGCAGCGCCACTGTCGGGTCGGGGTCCGGCGCCATCACGTTCTGGCTCACGTCCTGGGCCGCCGCCGGAAGAACGGCGGCGCCCAGCAGCAGGACTGCCGCCGAAATCGTCGATGCGAACTGTTTCATAGTGGGCTTTATCCTCTTGCCCAAGGCGGCACTTTCCGCCCGGACGAACCGCCTTGCAAGACATTCGCCCGTCTTGACTTAACAAGCGGCCTTCCCGATGGTCCCCGGCTCTTTACCCAACCGGAGAAAGCCAGTGTCTGCGCCGCATTCCGCGTCCCCGAACGTGACCGTAACCCTGCCTGACGGCAAGGCGATGACGCTCGCGCGCGGCACCACGGGTGCGGAGATCGCGGCGAAGATCGGGCCGGGCCTCGCCAAGGCGGCCCTCGCGGTGGAGGTGAACGGTCAGCCCTGGGACCTGTTCCGTCCCATCGAGGACGATGCGCGCCTGCGCATCATCACCCGCAAGGATGTCGAAGCGCTGGAAATGATCCGGCATGACACCGCCCATGTTCTGGCCATGGCAGTGCAGCAACTTTATCCCGGCACCCAGGTGACCATCGGTCCCGCGATCGAAGACGGCTTCTATTACGATTTCGCGCGCGACGTGCCGTTCACCCCGGACGATCTCGCGAAGATCGAAGCAAAAATGCACGAGATCGTGTCGGCCGATCTGCCGACGCGCCGCGAAGTGTGGCCGCGCGACGAGGCGGTGGCGCATTTCGAGGGGCTCGGCGAGCACTACAAGGCCGAGCTGATCCGCAGCATCCCCGCCGGCGAAGACGTCTCGATCTATTTCCACGGCGACTGGCACGACCTCTGCCGCGGGCCGCATTTCGTATCCACCGGCAAGATCGGCCAGGCGTTCAAGCTGACCAAGATCGCGGGCGCCTATTGGCGCGGCGATTCCAACAATCCCATGCTCCAGCGCATCTACGGCACCGCCTGGCGCGACGACAAGGAACTCGCGGCCTATGTCACACGGCTCGAGGAAGCGGAGAAGCGCGACCACCGCAAGATCGGCAAGGAGATGGAGCTTTTCACCTTCTCGCCGGATGTGGGCGCGGGCCTGCCGCTGTGGATGCCGAACGGCATGGTGATCCGCCAGGAGCTCGAATTCCTCGCGTTGCAGGAAGAGCGCCGCGACGGCTATCGTCGGGTCTCCACGCCGAGCATCGCGAAGGAAGCGCTCTATCGGCGCTCGCGCCACATTCCCTACTACATGGAAGACATGTACGCGCCGCTCGACATCGACGGCGAGAATTATTTCCTGCGGCCGATGAACTGCCCGCATCATCATCTGATCTACGGCGCGACGCGGCATTCCTATCGCGAGATGCCGCTGCGCATCGCGGAATATGCGCAGGATTATCGCTACGAAGCGTCCGGCGGATTGTCCGGCCTCATGCGCGTGCGCGGCTTCTGCCAGAACGACGCGCATATCTATTGCCGCTACGACCAGGCCAAGGACGAGTTCATCCGCGTGATGCGCCTGCATGCCCGCTATTACGACCTGATGGGCATCGAGGACTATTACATGCGGCTGTCGCTGCCCGATCCGGGAAATCTCGAGAAATACATCAACGAACCCGACAAGTGGTTGGCGGCGGCCGAGATTATCCGCGCGGCGATGAAAGAGTCCGGCTATCGCTATGTCGAGGCGAAAGGCGAAGCCGCGTTCTACGGCCCCAAGGTCGATTTCATGATCAAGAGCGTGATCGGGACGGAATATGCGATCTCGACCAACCAGCTCGATTTCCTCGCCACCGAAACCTTCGACCTCAAATATATCGGCGAGGACGGCAAGGAGCATCGGGTCTATGTGATCCATCGCGCGCCGCTCGGCTCGCATGAGCGTTTCACGGCGTTCCTGATCGAACACTATGCGGGCGCGTTTCCGACCTGGCTCGCGCCGGTGCAGGCGCGCCTCATACCGATCAGCGAGAAGGCCGGCGAATATGCCGAAACGGTGCGCGGACAACTGACCGACGCCCAGGTGGTGAACGGCACGGCGGGCTTGCGCGTGGACATCGACACCACCAACGAGCGTATGCAGAAGAAGATTCGCGACGCCCAGCTGCAGAAGATTCCCTACATGCTGGTGGTGGGCGAGCGGGAGGCCGAAAACGGCACGGTGGCCGTCCGCCTGCGCTCCGGCAAGGATTTGGGGGCCATGACGCTCGATTCTTTTCTCGCAAGGATCAAGCTGGAGGCCGAATCCCGCCGCGATGTGGCGGAATAGAGCTTGCGAATCCCGCGCCTTTTCCTATGCTGTCTGTGAAAGCGGGCCCGCGAGGCGGGGCCGTTTTCGCGCGTCCCGAAAAGGGTCAAACCCTGCGCGCCATAGCCCAAGAGGAATCCGACCCGTCCATGAGCCGAAATTCGTTTCGCGGGGCCGGCCAAACCTCGCGGAACTAAGGCGTTCGGCTTGGTCCGATCACAATAGGAGAGAGTCATAGTCGCCAGACGTTTTGCATCCGCCGCCCCGGCTCCGGCCAAGGACGGTCCCCGCGTAAATGAAGAGATCTTTTCCCGCACCATTCTCCTGATCGGAGACGACGGGCACAAATTCGGCGAAATCGGGATCGACGAAGGCCGCGCCATTGCGGAAGAGCGAGGTTTCGACCTCGTGGAAGTGTCGCCCGAAGCCAAGCCCCCCGTCGTCAAATTGATGGACTACGGCAAATTCAAATACGAACAGCAGAAGAAGGCCGCCGAAGCGCGCAAGAAGCAAAAGGTCATCGAGATCAAGGAGATCAAGATGCGCCCGACCATCGACGACCACGATTACGAAACCAAGATGAAGGCCATGCGCCGCTTCTTCGAAGAAGGCGACAAGGTGAAAGTGACCCTGCGCTTCCGCGGCCGCGAAATGGCGCATCAGCATCTCGGCATGGAATTGCTGGGCCGCATCCAGAAGGACGTGGAGCCCATCGCCAAGATCGAGCAATTCCCCAAAATCGAAGGCCGCCAGATGATGATGGTTCTGGCGCCGAGGTAGGGGGCTCTTCTTCGACATCCCCCTTCCGTCGCGCGGCTGACGCCGCGCGCCACCTTCCCCCCGAGGGGGAAGGTTGGAGAAAAGAAGAACGCGCGAAAATTTCTTAGCCTTCCCCCCTCGCGTCCGGCTGCGCCAAGGCTTCGCCGGACTGAGCGCACAATCCGCCGAAGCTTCGGCGTAGGCGGATCGCGGGGGAAGGTGGACGCCTCGCCCTTGCGAGGCGGACGGATGGGGGGCTGCGTAAGGTCAATTTGAATTTGCACGCAACACCACAACCATTTCGCCGCCGGCGCAATCATATCTCACCCGCCGCGCGCTCGCCGCTTCGCACGGCGCCTTCGATGAAGCCCTGGTACTCAGGCGATGTCTGCTCGCCGGCGAAGTGGATATTTCCCTGGCGTGTCGCCTCGATGCCGCTGAAGCCCGTATATTGGCCGACATTGTATTGCGACCAGGCGCCCAGCAATTTCGGATCGATGTTGCCGTCATTCACCCAGGCGAGCTTCGGCCCCGCGTGCCAGGCCGTCGCGATGCCGGGAAAGCTCGGCTCGAGTCCGGCCAATGTGTCGGCCACCATTTGGCTGGGAGCCGGGCCTTGATAGGCGCCGAACGCCATACCGTATTTCGTCGCCAGCGATCGGCCCTGAGCGCCGCCGGGGAACGCAATATAGATTTCGGTATCGCCCGCCTGCGCCGACACTTGATAGGACGATCCGTCCCAGCCGCCATCCGGCGCCGTGTCCGTCAGCAAATTGCCCGTGTATCCGTCGTTCACCCAGGGCCGGCCGGCGACCTGGATTTGAATCTTGGCGTTGTTGCCGAGCGGCAAGGTTTCGATCGACGTGCGCTTCAGGGCCGAGAACGTCACGCGCGAAAGATCGACATTGCGCAAGGTAGTGAACGGAATCGCCAGCACGACATGGTCGGCTATGGCTTCGGCCGTTCCCGCGCCGTTGGCGAAAGTGCAGGTGTAGGCGCCATCGGCATTCTCGCGCAGCGCGATCAATTGCCGGCCGAGAGCGATCGTGCCCTCCGGCAGCCGCGCGGCAATGCCCGAAATCAATTGATCGTTGCCGCCCCGGATGTGCCATTTCTCATCCGTGCCCGCGACAACGGGAACCTTGTGCGGTTGATAGCTGCTCGCGGTGCTGGTGTCGTAGCCCAGGATGTAAAGCAGGTTGAGCGCGGACTGCTTTTCCGGCGGCCCGCCATATTCGCTGATCACGTCCGCGATGCACATCTTGCCGAACGCGCCGGCAAGCCCGCCGGGTACATATTTGTCGACCCATTCGGAGACCGACATGTGATCCCATTCATTGGCGGCTTGCGAATAATGCAGGTAGCTCGCGCCGGGTGCACGATCCACGGCGTCGCGGAACAACTCATAACCGAATGTCTGCCAATCGGCATTGAGTTGGGCCTGGGTGTAACGCGCGCCGGCAAACCAATAGGTGTCGTTCGTTCCCGGCGCATAGGCGTTCGTGTTTTCCAGACCGAGACCGAAATCTTGCGCGAGGCGCAACGTCGCCCGGTGCTCGGTCGAGATGAATTCCGCATGCTGCTCCGTGATCTGCGAATTGGCGAAGTAATTGCGCAATGTTTGGATGCGGCCGCCCACGCGATCGTCCCATTCGAAGATCTGCGCCTTGATCTTTCGCCGTTCCCACAGAATCTGCGCGCAGCGAAGCCCGGCGATGCCGCCGCCGACGATGACGACTCGCGGTTGGCCGATTGCGAAGCTTCGGCGGGGAACGATTGTGGCCACGGTCGCAGCACCTGCGCCGGCGAGCACTTGTCTGCGCGAGGGCACCTGCCTGCGCGTCGGCGCCCGGGCCGCGCGCGCAGCCGTCACTTCGTCGATCGGCGCGCCGCCGGCCGCCGCTTCGCGACACGCGGCTTGGGCTTCGCGAAACATGGCCGTCAGCGGCGAGCGATACGACATCCGCATGCGTCGTTCTCCGGAAATCCATTGCCCACTTCGAGAGACGGCCGATCTTATCGGGATACCGGGTGATTGTAATGTGCGGCCCGTTAACCGACCCGCGGGAAGAACCCGCCGGGATCGACGCGACGGAAGCTGTGCGTCCGCCTTCGTACAAACCTGAGTCATATCGGCGAAACAACTTTCCGGCTTCCGGGGGCCTCGGAAAGACGTTAGCGTCTGCTTCGGCGCAGGCCATGGGGACTGTCTCTTTCGACAGGTGGCTGCTGCGGGGGATTCAAAGGGGGCAAATTCATGCGGCGTTCAATATTTCTCGTTGTCTCATCGTCATTGCTGCTGAGCGCATGCGCGACGGCGACCATCAATCCACCGGTGCCCGATGCCGCGCGCACGAGCATCTCGTCCACCGAAGTCGTGGTGCCGATCCGTCAGAGCGAAATCTACGTCTATGTGCCGCCTTCCACCGCCAATGCCGGGGGACAGGGAGGACTTCTGGGTGCGCTGCTGGTTGCGGCGATCAATGCCGGAGTCGATTCCGTTCGTACGCAAAATGCGGAAAAGGCGGTCAAACCGCTCAGGGACGCGCTCGTGGACTACAAGTTCGACTCGGCGCTGCAGGACGACATCCGGAACGACCTGGCAAAATTGCCCTGGCTGCACGTGTCGAATGTTCGCGTCGTCAAGGAAGTGACGGACGCCACCCTCGACTCGGCGCTGGAGCACTCGAAAGCCGATGCCGTGCTGTTCACCAAGGCCGACTATCAGCTGTCGAACGATGCAGACGTCCTGACGATTACGCTCACGGCGAGCCTGTTCGGCAATACCGATGCGCTCAATGCGCTGCGGACGAAAAAGACGGGCTCCGGCGGGGCCAGCACGGCCCTCGCCAATGCCCTTTACTACAACACCTTCACCTTCGTCGCGAAGCCGCCCGGCGCGACCAGCGATCGGGACAACAACATCGCCATATGGGGTTCACAGAACGGCGCGGCGATGCGCGCGGATCTCACATTGGCAATGGGAAAACTCTCGTCGATGCTGGCGGCGGATCTGCAGACAAATGCCGGCGATCGCGCGGCCGGCACCGCCTCGACCTTGAGCGGCATACCGGTGCAAGTCGTCTCGACCGACGGCGACGGCGAAACCGTGCGTCTCAAGGGCGGCAATTTGGAGTTTGCCGAGAAATCCATGGTTGCTCCCTGAGTTGGGCCGCGACTTATGACACGGCACGGACGCCTTCTAATCTGCATCGCCGCGGCCGCAGCGCTTTTCGGGTGCGGCCCGGTGCCCACGGGCATGATGCTGTCGTCGGAGTTTACGCCGGACACGCATCCCTCCCCTCATGCGGTGCAGGACGCGGACAAGGCTGCGCTGTGCCGGGTCCGCATCGGCGACGTCCACGATTTGCGCGACGACACTCTGACGATGGGTGCGTTCGGCGAATTCACCCTGCGCGCCATCGATACCGCGTCCTGGGTGCGCGCCGGCTTGCAATCGCTGAACCGGGATCAGCGCCTGCTCGTCGACGACGGAACCCAGGATTCCTCCGCACTCGTTCTCAATGCGGATCTGCTCAAGGCCTATGTCATGGACAGCGCCCAGGAGGCGCGCGCGACTAACGTCGTGGTGCGGGTTCACTTCAGCCGGCAAGGGACGGTGCTCGGCGAGAAAACCTACCGCGGCGCCGACGCCGGCCTGAACTGGACCGGCAGCAAAGGCGAAACGCAATCCTCCCTGAACGAAGCGCTCAACCAGATCGTCGATGCGGTCGATCAAGATGTGATGAACTATTGCGGCCCGGCGGCGGCTGCAAAGACGCAGTAGCGGCGCGAGGGCTGGCAACGATCCCGACGTCGTCGCGAGCTCGCCGTGCTCGGAACGAGTGACGCTCGGCGAGGAGCGAGCACAGACAGTCAGGGATTTGACCCGGACTCGGTTGTCGAGTTGCACTTTGTCAGATGCGTTTTCATTCCTTGATTGCCGTTGCGATCACGGAACGCGCGTGCAAGAGCATATCGTCAACCCTTCGCATATCGCGACTTTCGTTGATGACGTTTCGTCGACGAAGTTCTGCAACCTCCTCTACAAGTGATTGCAACGTGCCTAACAGAGTCGGCGCAACGGCAAAAAGGCGAGCATATTCTTCGCGATCATTCATCCCTTCCGAGATTGTGGTCACATGATAGCCCGTAGCCGCACCCCGAATGGTTCGTTTCTCCGCCTTCAGAGGCCATTCCATGATGCGCTGTAGAGGCGTTTCCATTAGCTTCTCCTACAATTGGGACGATGAACTTGGTCGATTGTGGTGCAGCCGTAGATTCGCACTACCTGTGCGCATTCGCTAGCCTTTGAATATTGTGTCCCGGTGAAAGCGCAAAAATTGAGGATGCGGTCGAAGCTCATGCCGCAACGCCGGCAATCGCAGCTTGCCATCGGGATTCAGCAGACGTTCGATCGTATCTGGAACACGCCCCTTCGCGACGAGAAGCGAGTAATCGTCGTCAACAGACAACAGGCCGCGATCAAACATCCAATGTACGGTCCCGGAGAGCGCCAATCCATTTCTTATCGAGTCCGGCCCCGCGGCCGCGACCGGACGTATATGCGCGGCTTGCACTTCCGCTCTGCCGCCGCCATTGATGATACGAAGCCCGGTGATCGCACATGTGTTTTCGTACGCTGACTTAACGGCGGTCGCGAACGCCGCGTCGCGGAATGGTCTCGCAGTCACTCGCTCCACGATCGGCCGCTCGAAAGTAGCTGGTTCCTCACGAATCTCGTGCTCGTATTCACTAACGAGCGGAGGGCTCAAAATTTGCGCAAATCCCCGCTTCAATATTTGATCGTAATCGGCGTCCGAAATTGTTCGCACCGATCTGCCGAATTGGCCCTTGTTTGTTCCACCATCGTCGCGCCGAAGCCCCGACTCGAAATAATGGCTCCCCTCGCGAAACGGCACGGGATCGTCAAACTCCAAGTAATTCGACACAAAGCCATAGAAATGATCGGCGCGCGTATGATCTGGTTGAATGGAATCCAACCGCGCCGTCGCGAAATAGGCTTGGCGTCCGCCTGTGCTGCTGAGATCGCCGCTCGGTCGACGTGGTTCATAGTAGACGATCCAGTCGCCTCTGGCTGCCTCGGCCTGCCGCAAATATGTTCTTGGAAAATGATACCGAAATTCGGGAAGGTCGTCGTAAGTCGGATCGCTCTTCGTCGTAAGAACAGCCTTTGTCATCGCGCGATCACGCTAATAGCGAAACAGAAATTCCGACGATTCCGTAAAGCATATCACGCATCCGCCGCTCTCGATGCCGCGCTGGTGCGGCTCAAGGCGGCGTAAGGCGTCGCGCGGCCGATCCTCCGGGAGGTCCAACAGGATTGACAAAAGAGCCGCCTCGGCCGTAACCTCGAAAAGAACGTATCATGAACGAACGAATGGCCAGCAGACTAAGCCATCGGTTGAACGAGCGCGCTTCGACGGGGCCTGCGGAGATTTCGGCTGCGCGCCGGAATGCCCGCGTCGCGCGCGTGGGGTCGATTGCTGCGGTTGCGAAGCCGGATGCATTCCGGCGCGGCGCGCGCTCCTGTTATTCTCGTGTTATTCCGGCAAAAGAGCCGATCGGCGCTTCGCACCTCTTTGTCCATTCGTTGAATCTGTTGGGAAAATTTCTTTTTGTGCGGTGCAGCGAGACGCTTCTCCTGTTATTTGCCTGTTTAACAGGGGAAACCCTCCAACGCGGAATCGCACATTTCCAGGCAAACCCTGGATTTTTCGGAAAGCTTGGCTTTTGTGCGATGCAGCAGAAAGTGCCCGTGCCGTTTAGCTGTTTAACAGGAGCGAAGGATCGGACGCGCGATCGGAGCATGCAGATTGCAGGCGGGGATTGGGCAGATATCAGGCGAGGAACAGGCTCGTATCAGGCGCCGGTTATCAGGCACCTGTTATCGCCTGTTATGCTTTCGGGAAAGCCACGGATTGCCTGGATTTTTCGCGCGATAACAGGTGAAAAAAAATTCGACCTGAAAAATGTAGAGTCCACCCGCCACGAGAGCCCGGCTACGCCAAGGCTTCGCCGGACTTTGCGCTCAATCCGCCGAAGCTTCAGCGAAGGCGAAAGAGGGCGGGTCGAAGGTGGATTCGCGCGATCGCGCGAAGACAGCTTCGGGGCGGGGGCTCTCGATCAACATCACCCCGCCCCGAAATTCTCTTTTCGCTGGCGCTCAAAGACAATTTCGACCCGCCCCCAAGTGGCGGGTGGAAAAGTTACGCCCCCCAAAACAAAACCCCGCGCGGATCGCGACGGGGTTTTGGCGATTTCAAACTGCGGCGTCGATCAGAACCGCGAGGCGGTGTGGACCATTTCGTCGCCGAGATCCTGCAACGGACCCAGCGGCTGGACCTTGTCCTGGAAGTTCTGGATGTTCGGATGACCGGCCATCACCTTATAGGCGACGCGTCCGTCCTGGATCAGCAGCATCACTTCGGCCGACCAGCCATAGCTCACCGTCGTGCGCTCGAAGCCCATCAGATCGAGGAACCAGTTTCCCGTGCGCTCCTGGTGCAGCCGCTCGGGGCGGAACACGAAAGCGGTGCAGCGGTCGCGCGCCTGGATGCAGGATTGAACCGCGGGATCGAGATTGTCGAACTTGATGGAGTCGCGCGGCATGAAGCGTTCGATCACGCCGAGATAGGAGAGCACTTCGACATTCGGAGAGTCGCCGGCGTCGAAGCCCATCTGCCCGAGATCGGAGGCGCGGGTGGCGCCAGGAGTCACCTGCTGATAGGCGACCTCGACGGCGCGGTAGTTCTTGAAGGTGGTGTTCTTGACGTCGGTCTGGCGCGGAAGGAGCCCGAGACCTCCGCATCCCACAAGCACCAGAGTGATCAGCATGCTCGCGATTACTCGCGCAGTCCGACGCGTGCCGTCTCGGCTATCAGAACCCATCTGCCCCCACCATTGTTAACTATTTGATAATACATTAGCGAAAACGAAAGCGATTGGGAAGCACCTTCTCTCCATCCGGTAACCACGCGACATGAAATTGTTCGTGGGCCACGTTGCGCGGGCCGCGCGCTCGCGCGGAGGTGGTAGTCGTTAACCATGCTGCGTACGCTTTCGGACGCGGCCCCGCGATGGCTGCCATCGCCGCGGCACATGGGGAATTTCCTCGGCTTCGCTGCAACGCACATTAATGTGCGGCCCGAAGGTTCGACCAGCTTCTCGGGGACGGGTTTTGCAGAACAGTCATATCCATTCGCGCCGCGGCATCGCGCTGAAGCTGGCCGCCACCCTCGCCTTCTCGCTGATGTATGCGGTCATCAAACTGGCCGGCGCCGTGCCCGTGGGCGAAGTGGTGTTCTTCCGCGCGGTGTTCGCCATGGTGCCGCTGTTCGCGCTGTCGGCCGCAACGGTCGGACCGCTCGCGATCATGCGCACGGCGCGGCCGTTCCGTCATGTCGCGCGCTCGATCGCGGGCATGAGTTCGATGTTCCTCAATTTCGCGGCGCTGGCATTGCTGCCGCTCGCCGACATCACCGCCTTCAGTTTCGTGGCGCCGATCTTCGCAGTGGTGCTGGCAGCAATGATGCTCTCCGAACATGTGGGCGCGTTCCGCTGGGGCGCGGTGCTGGCGGGTTTCGCAGGCGTGCTGCTGATGGTCGAGCCGCACGGCTTCGGGCATTTTGCGCATTCGGGTTTTTCGCTCGGCGCGTTGCTCGCATTGGGCGGCGCGTTCCTGTCGTCCTTCGTCGTCGTTTTCATCCGCCAGATGAGCGCGACCGAACGCAGCGAAACCATCGTGTTCTATTTCATGCTTATCTCGGCAATCGTGGGCGCCGCCACGATGATCCGGTTCCGCGCGCCGCTCACCTGGTCCAACACGCCGTGGCTCGTGCTGTGCGGATTGCTGGGCGGCATCGGCCAGATCTGCATGACCTATTGCTACCGCTACGCCGAACCGTCGCTGCTGGCGCCGTTCGATTATGTCGCGATGGTGTGGGCGGTGGCGCTGGGCTATTTCATCTTCGCCGAGATTCCCGAACCGATGGTGATGGCCGGCGCGTGCGTGGTGAGCGCGGCCGGCATCTTCATCGTCTGGCGCGAACGCAACCTGCACCGCGCGGCGCTGCTGGGAGAGGCATTGTGATGCGTATTGCCCCCTTGTCATGGCCCGCGAAAGCGGGCCACCCAGGTGAAACATGTTCACCCATCGCAAGTGAGACACAAATTCTTTCCCAACTTTCATCGGTGGAGATGCGGCACCTGGATGGCCCGCGGTCGCGGGCCATGACACCAAAAATAAGTGTCAACATATTGCGTGATCGTCGGCGCTTCTATCCGCTCAGCGCGGCGTGGAGGATGAGATCGATGCATTCGGCATAGGACAAATTCGCTTGCGCCGCCGCTGCCGCGAAACCCGAAAGCGGATCGAGGCACGGATTGGGATTCACTTCCAGGATCATCGGCGCGCCATTCGCATCGATGCGGAAATCGATGCGGGCAAATCCCCGCAGTCCCAACAGGCTCCAGGTCCTGCAAGCCAGTTCGCTCAAAGCGCGATCGAGCGCGGGCTCGCTCCGTTCGGTTCCAAACACGCGCACGGTCTGCGCGCTGTCGGGCGATGCTTCGTCCCATTTGGCCGCGTACCCCACAATCCGCGGCCGGACCCGCGACCAGGATTCGAACTTCATTTCGGGTATGGGCAGAACGCGTGGGATCCGCGCCTCCTCCAGCACCGCAACATTGAACTCGCGGCCCTCCAGATAGGCCTCGGCAAACCAGCGGCCGCCATGAAGCGAAGCCGATTGCGCGGCGCGCGCTGGAACGCCGCTCCCCGAAACGACCGCGCCGTCGTCGAGGCCCAGAGACGCATCCTCGGCCGCCGATTTCACGATGTATTTTTGGTCGTCGCGCAGGCCGTTCCAATGTGGCCCTTCGGACCAGTCGGCGGTCGGCAACCCTGCTACCCGCAGGATGTGCTTGGTCAGAGGCTTGTCGCCGGCGAGCGCCATGGAAGCCGAGCTGCAGCCGGTATAGGGCACGCCGATCGTCTCGAACATCGCAGGCGCGAGCGGTGCGAAGGCTCCCAGCCCGTAAACGCTCTCGACCATGTTGAAAACCGCCTCGGCCTTCGCGGCTTCGATCCGCCCACGGACGATGGCAGGATCGGGATCGAACGGGGCCGCTGTCGCATCGTGTCCGCGGGCTCCGAGCGCCTCGGCGATCGCGCGTGCCGTCGCCACCGTCTCCAGCTCGTCCGGCGGAGGATTGTCGCCCATAGCGGAATGAAGCACGAGCACGCGCATGGAGGTTCAAGGCGCGCGAAGTTCGGGATGGCGGCGATGGAACGCCGCCATGATGCGACCGATCAGATCGCGATAGCTCATGTTGCGGAAGCGCGCGATGAAGACCAGGTCGGAACGCTCCGGGTTCAATCCCGCCAGCGGATTGACTTCGATGAAGCTGGGCCTGCCGTCCGCATCGCATCTGAGATCGATGCGTCCGCCGTCGCGGCAGCGCAGCGCGCGCCAGGCCGCCAGCGCGACATTCGCCGCCGCCTCCCCTTCCGCACCTTCGACAAGCCGATAAGTCATGCGGTCTTCGTAGTGCTCCTTGTTCTCGAAACCGTAGCCGTGCGCCGCCGCCTTGTCGCCGAAGATCACTTCCATCGCGCCCAGCGATTCCGCGTCGGCGCCGGTGCCCACGATGCCCACGGTATATTCGCGGCCCGGCAGAAACGTCTCGACCAGCACCGGCTGGCGGAAACGCGCGAGCAGGTCGGCCGCCACGCGCGCGAGATCGGCTGCATTGTCGACTTTCGAATCCGCATGAATGCCCTTGCCCGAACCTTCCGCCACCGGCTTGAGGAACAACGGGAACGGCAGAGCGATGCGCCGCGCATCCTCCGCGTTTTCGATCACGGCGAAATCGGGGGTCGGCACGGCATGGGCCCGCACGATGTGCTTCGTCATCGCCTTGTCGAGCGCCAGGGCCAGGGTCAGCGGATCGGAAAACACATACGGAATGTCATAGGCTTCGAGCAGCGCGGGGGCCTGAGCTTCCCGCGAAACACCCTTCAACCCCTCGCAGAAATTGAACACGCAATCCCAGCGCTCGCCCGCCACCAGTTTTTCGGCGAGCCGTCGAACGCCGCCGATGCGCACGGGTTCGTAACCGAGAGATGCCAGCGCGCCGCACAGCGCCGCGATGGTGACTTCGCTGTCGAATTCTGCCGTTTCTTCCTCGCCATAACCCATCGCGAGGTACTCGGCTCGGAGGTCATAGGTGACCCCGATGCGCATGGGATCGGCTCCGCGCTATTTCGGCTTCGGCTTGTCGCTGCCGAGCGTGCCGCCGGGATCGGGATAGCGATAAACGCCGCCTTCGAAATTGCGCAGCAGCAGATCGTCGCCGTCGCGTCCCACCACCGAATCCGGCGCGATGAGAATCTTGCCGCCACCGCCGGGCGCGTCGACGGCGAACATCGGCGAAGCGTATCCCGTCGTGTGTCCGCGCAGCGAGCGGATGATCTCGAGCCCCATCTCCACCGTGGTGCGGAAATGGCTGGAGCCGCGGATCGGATCGCATTGGTAGAGGTAATAAGGCTTCACCCGGCGCATCAGCAGGCCGTGCATGAGCGGCTTCATGATCGCGGGATCGTCGTTGATGTCCTTGAGGAGCACGGTCTGGCTGCCGAGGGGAATGCCGGCATCCGCGAGCCGGGCAGTCGCTTCCGTCACTTCCGGGGTCAGTTCGCGGGGATGGGTGACATGGATGCTCAGCCACAGCGGATGATGCTTCTTCAATACCGCGACCAGGCTCTTGGTAATGCGCTGCGGCAGGACCATGGGGATTTTCGTTCCGATGCGCAGGAACTCGATGTGCTTGATGGCGCGCAGCCGGCCGAGCAGCCAGTCGAGCTTGTCGTCGCCGATGCTGAGCGGATCGCCGCCGGACAACAGCACGTCGCGGATTTCGGTATGGGCCTCGAGATAGGCCAGCGCTTTTTCATATTGCCGCGTGGAAAACTGGTATTCGCCGCCCGGGTTGCCGACCATCCGCGAGCGCGTGCAATAGCGGCAATAGGTCGAGCAGGTGCCGGTCGTGAGGAAGAGGACGCGATCCGGATAGCGATGCACGAGGCCCGGCGCGACCGTATCGTGGTCTTCGCCCAGCGGATCGTCTTCCTCGCCCGGCATCCGGATGAACTCGTCGCCCGTCATGATGTGGGTGCGGCGAAGCGGCTCCATCGGATCGTCGAGACCCATCAGGCTCGCGTAATAGGGTGTGATGCCGACCGGCAGAGGGCCTTCGTGCTTCGCAACCGCGTCGTGCTCGTCGGCCGACAGACGGAAGATGCGGGTCAGTTCGCCCAAGGTGCGGATGCGGGCCTGGAACTGCCAGTGCCAGTCGTTCCATTCGGCGGTTGTCGTGCCGGGATAGAAGCGGTTGTAGAAGGCCCTCGTCTCCGCACTGACCGGAAAGCGCAACGCCGTCTTCGCCCTGTGAGGGGCGCCGATCCGCGGAAGAGGTTGTGCTCGGTCAGACTGGGTGCCGGAACTGACGCCCGGCTTGGCTCGGACAGCCCGTGGCGGGGACTTCAGCTCGCGTCCCCGCAGCATCTGGAGACTCATGTGTCTCGTAACGCTCCTTGCGTCATGCCCCGAAAGCCCCAGCGACTTTCCATCGAACGGCGTGACGAACGCCGCGATGTTTAGAGGCTAATCCGAGTTCGTCAAGAGAAACTTACCGAATACTGGAATTCGCGGGCCGTTTGTTCAATAAAAGTGGCAAATAATGACGATGCATTATTGAAGTTACTTCAAGTAAAAACGCCTTGCGATTCGCGCCGCCCCGCTGTTCTCGTTTCACGAGCCCCGAGTGCATCGCGAGACGAAGCGGCTTGCGGCCTTTCCGAACTCTCGCGCAATTTTTCGCGAGCTATGCGCCACGCATCTCACGGGACAAGCGAGGTTTTCCGAACGCGCGACGAGGACTGACGCGATTTCGTCATCGCGGATTCTGTGGACCGCGATAATCGTGCGCGTCGTAGAGGCGGATGATCCGCTCGCGGTGCCCGCCGACCGGAATGTCGATCGTCCGCTTGAGCGTCGCCGAATCGAAAGTGGGGAGGACCTCGGACGCATCCTCCGGCATGACGAGGAGGAGCACATGGGTTGCGGGACGGGTGAGCCGCATCGTCATCTCGAAGTGATTGGTCTCGCTCGTGTCGCGGTCCCAGATGCGGACCCGGGACCGCGTCGGTCCGGCATAGTACAGAAGTTCGGCAACCAGGCTGCGGTTTTCGGTTACGACGTAGTCGTAAGGCGTGTGCGCGGCTTCTGCGGTGACGGCGTCCCCGATCGTCTTCCAGCCCTCCTGCCGCTTGAAGCTGTTGCCGGCGCCAATCGCGTCCGCGAAGGGTGGCACCACGAGAATGATCCACAGAATGACCATGACAACGCCGTCGATGGCCAAAGACGGCCACAAGGACCAACGCGTGCTCCAGCGCCGGAGCTGCTCCACGGCAAGCGGCGTACCTGCAACATAGGTTGCAGCGGCCCAATTGGCATTGGCTTCCGAGATGAAGGACTGCGCGATCATGAGAACCAGAGGCGGCAGACAGAACGCAACAAGGATGAGTTCCGGACGCGAGCGCTGCGCCTCGCGGGCGATCCGCCAGAAAGCCGCGAGCAGCCCCGCCATCATGAGCGGACCGAAAACCCCGAATTGCCCGCCGACGAATCCCGCGATACCTGCCACGCTGAACCTCGCATGGCTCCAGCCGGCGTTCGACTCCGTGTGCGCCACGGTTGGAAAGCCATTCGCCGCGTTCCACAGCACATTCGGCGACAGGATGGCGGCCGCGATCAGAAGGATCGCCAATCCTCGAAGGCTGAAAATCAGCCGGCGCGCGGACGGCGCAACGAACACCGCTACAGCCGCGCCGAGCGCGAAATAGAGCATCGCATATTTGGCCAGGAGGCCGAACCCGATCGCGGCACCGCACAGGACAGGCCATTTCCAGGAGGCTTCGTCGAGCGCGCGCAAAAACGCATAGAGCGCCAGCGCCCAGAAAAAAAGCAGCGGCACGTCCGTCGAGATCAATCCGGACGAATAGGAAATCCCCGGCAATGTGAGATAGGCGAGCGTGCTCCACAGCGCGGTGCGCGGCTGCTCCGGAAATCCTTTCCGTGCAATTCCGAAAACGACAAGCGAAGTGGCGCCGTGCAGCAGAGGCGACGCGATCCGGATCGCCCATTCGGCATTGCCGAACAGCGCCGTCGTGAGCCTTACGATGAACGCGATCAGCGGCGGCTTCGAGAAATAACCCAGCGACAGCGACTGCGCCCACCACCAATATTGCGCTTCGTCGGGATAAAGCTGCAGCGGCGAAAGAATCAATACCACGACGCGCACGAGCGTCACCGCGAGCGCGGCTGCGAGTGCGATTCTCCAAAGAGCGGAAACATCTTCCGTTGTGGCCATGATCTCCTACTGGGCCGGCGGCGTTGCAATCTGCGGCGCGGCCGTCACGCGGTAAAGCGTCAGATGCACGGAATGGCCGCGCGAATAGTCATATCCCGAAAGCCCGTCGGCAATCGCCGCCGGCGCATGGAGCGCGGCAAGCACGGCCAGAAAATTGTCCCGCTCGTGATCGTCGACCATTACAAGACCTCCCCGATGCGCGGCAAGATCGGCAGCAGTGATGCCCGTTTCAAGGCGCGTATTCGTTCCGAGAAGAAAAACAAGGCTCGGCTCGACGTAGCCCGCCAACACGACCGGGGGATCGTTGGGCCTGGACTCTCTTGCGATCAATTCCGCCGCGCGCGGGCTCGTCCAGATGGGCAAAAGGTTCGGCGCCACACCCACGGCGAGGGTAGGATAGACGATGACGGCCGCGAGAATTCCGAAAAGCGCCGCGGCGGGAAGTTTGCGGCGGACCAGCATGATCGTGGCGGCGGTTCCCAATGCGGACACGACACCGACCCCAATCACGACCAGGGGCGAGACGCGTTCTCCGAATTTCCACGCCGCAAAGATCGGCGCTGCCGCAAGCGCGAGAGAGACAACAAAAAAGGGAGCGCACGCGACAAAGCGGGCAATGCGCGCGCGGCGCGATTCAGCAAGCAGCGCGGGCCGCATTGCCCACAACGCACCCAGCATCACGAGAGCAGGATAAGCGGGAAGAATATAATGCGGCAGTTTCGTCGGCACGAGTTCGAACAGCAGCCAGGTCGCACCCGCCCAGGCGAGCAGATAGCGCGGCGCATCCTGCTTGCGAAACGTGATGCCGAAGACAATTCCCGGCAACGCAAGCAGTGTCGCCGGCCACAAGGTCAGGCTTGAGAGCAGCAGAAAATAGCCGGGCAGCGCGCCATGGGATTCCTGACCGCCGATGATCTTGTTGGCGAAATCGTGCCCGAGCGATTGTTGGTAGAACACTCCGTGACTTTCGATGCCGATGGCAATCGCCCATGGCGCTACGAGGAGCGCCGCCAACGCAATCCCCAGCGCCGGACGAAGCGATTTCAGCCAGCGCCAGTCGCGGTCCCACAGCGACACGGCCGCGAAGGTGACGCCCAGCACTGCCAGGATCACGGGGCCTTTGACGAGGATGCCCGCCGCGACCGCCGCCCATCCGGCGAGCACGAACCCGAGTCCGGGCGGCTCGCGCGTTGCATCGCGCGCCGCGAGATAGATGCGCAGGAAGACCGCCTGCGCCGCCAGAATGGTCGCCAGCAATACGGCATCGGTGGTCGCGATCTTTGCTTCCGCAGTCATCAGAAGCGTCGCGCCAAGGAGCGCCGCGGCCAGAAGCGCCGTCTCGGGCGATGCAAAGGCGCGCGCGCACCAATAGGCGAACAGCAACGCCAGAAATCCCCCGAGCAGCGACGGCAGGCGATAGGTCCAAATCTCATTGTGCGCGGGACCGCCGAAGACTTTTGCCGAGGCAGCCTGCAGCCAATAGATGCCGATCGGCTTGTTGTAGCGCGCGCCTTCGCTGAAGCGGATATCGACGAGGTTTCCCGTCTCGACCATCTGCTTGGAGGCCTGCGCGAATCGGCTTTCGTCGCGGTCGAGCGGTGGCAAGGTGAAAAAGCCCGGAACCCAGGCGACGAGGCAAAGGAAAAACAGTGTCGCCGCGGGCCAGCGGGCGAGCCGCCGGAGGACGACGGTCGGGAGCGCTACGGCCTCGGTCATGGATGGAACGCCTTTTGAAGCCATCAACGGGGTGAAACACGGAGACCGGCAAGATGCGCCGTCTTGGCACAGGCCTATTTCTGTCCGGCGCGGGCCTGTATAAGGCGCCCGCCGCGCGCAGCCGCGAGAACCCCTCAAGCCCGAAATCGCGGCTACGCGGTTCGGCCGCGCGCAGCCTATTGTATGACGGTATCGAACGGAACCTCAGCATGGCGGTCACGCTCTCGGTGGTCGTGCCGGTCAAGGATGAAGCCGAAAATGTGGAGCCGCTGGCGCGAGAGATCGCGGCCGCGGTGGCAGGCGAAGCTGCGCCCGAGCTGATTTTCGTCGATGACGGCTCGACCGATTCGACGGCCGCCGTGCTTAAAGCGCTGAAGGCGAGCCTTCCGTCGCTCCGGGTGATTTCGCACGGCCGCAACACGGGACAGAGCCGCGCGGTGCGAACAGGCGTTCGGGCCGCGCACGCCGACATTGTCGTGACTCTCGACGGCGACGGCCAGAACGATCCCGCGGACATCCCGCAGTTGGTCGCCATACTGCGCGACGGGGCTGATGCCGCACGCATCGGACTGGTGCAGGGTGTGCGTGCGCGTCGCGAAGACAACGTCCAAAAACGCGTTGCCTCGCGCCTCGCCAATCGTTTCCGCCGCTGGATGCTCAACGACGTCGCCACCGACGCGGGCTGCGGTCTCAAGGCGTTTCGCCGCGACGCGTTTCTCGCCCTTCCCTATTTCGATCACATGCACCGCTACATGGTTGCGCTGATGCTGCGCGAAGGCAGCGAAGTACGCTTCGTCGAAGTCAATCATCGCCCGCGCCTGCACGGCGCTTCGAAATACGGCGTCGTCGATCGCGCGCTTGTCGGCATCAACGATCTACTCGGCGTGCGCTGGCTGCAAAAGCGTTTCCGAGGCGTCCTGGATCCCAAGGAGTTGTGAGATGGCTGCTCACGTCGCTGCCTGGTTCACCATCGAGCACATATGGCTGCTCACCGGCTTCGCCGGCCAGGGCCTGTTCGCTTCGCGCTTCATCGTGCAGTGGTTCCAGAGCGAGCGCGAGGGACGCAGCGTCATACCAATCGCCTTCTGGTATTTCAGTCTGGTTGGTGGAATTGTGACGGTCGCTTACACAATTCATCTGCAAAGCGTGCCGCTTATTCTCGGCCAGGGCTCCGGCCTGGTCGTCTATGGCCGCAACCTCTTTCTGATCTACCGCGAGCGGAACCTGCTCAGGCAGGCGGCCCACGCGGAACCGGGAGCCTGATCGGCCGTTTACCAAATAACGCCTTGCGCCGCCTGGGATGCCCCAGTTTTGCCCTAATATGATACAAGGGTGAGTGCCGCTGGGGCCGATTGGGGAGTATTTCCGATGTTACGCGCTTTTCCGCTTCTTTTGATCATGGTCGTTCTATATGCGCTGCTGAACTTCGGCGGCGGGATGTTCGCACATCACGACATGCACACTTTCATGGATCGCGAGATTCTGAACATCGGGCTGATCTCGACCGACCGCTGGAGCTTCCGGGTCGGCGATGCGTTCCTTCTCGTTTCGCTGGTGCTTCTGTTCGTGGAAGTGGTGAAAGCGACGCGCACGACCACGAAGGAACTGATCAACCACGGATTGTCGATGCTGACATTCGTGATCGCGCTGATCCTGTTCATCACAGTCAAGGGTTTTGCGACCTCGACCTTCCTGCTGATGACGTTCATGACGCTGTTCGATGTGATCGCGGGCTATACGATCTCGGTCGTCGCCGCCGAACACGATCTCGGCATGGGCAAAGCCGGAACGGACTGACGGTTCGCGGAATTTCAAATCGCGACGGGCGGGCCTTTGGTCCGCCCGTTTCGCGTTTATGCCGCCAGAATGCTGCGCGCGACGGCTTCCGCGACTTTGATTCCGTCCACACCGGCGGAAAGGATCCCGCCCGCGAAACCGGCGCCTTCGCCCGCCGGATAAAGACCCCTGGTGTTCAGGCTTTCGAATTCCGCATTGCGGCCGATGCGGATCGGCGACGAGGTGCGGGTTTCGACCCCGGTCAGAACCGCGTCATCCATTGCGAACCCCGGGATCTGGCGGCCGAACGCGGGCAGCGCTTCGCGGATCGCCGCAATCGCATAATCGGGAAGGCAATCGGACAAATCGGTGGGAATGACTCCCGGCTTGTAGGAGGGAACGACGGCACCGAGCGATGTCGAAGCACGCAGGCCGAGAAAATCGCCGACGCGCTGCCCCGGGGCCGCGTAGGTTCCGCCACCCGCCGCAAAGGCATGTTTCTCGAGCCGACTTTGAAGATCGATCCCGGCAAGAGCGTGACCCGGATAATCCGCAGGCGTGATGCCGACGACGATCCCGGCATTCGCGTTTCGCTCGTTGCGCGAATATTGGCTCATGCCGTTGGTCGCAACGTGGCCTTCTTCCGACGTGGCCGCCACCACCGTGCCGCCGGGACACATGCAGAAGCTGTAGACTGTGCGGCCGTTCGAGCAATGATGCACGAGCTTGTAATCGGCGGCGCCGAGAATCCTGTTGCCGGCGAATTTCCCGAAGCGCGCGCGGTCGATCAGCGATTGCGGGTGCTCGATGCGAAAGCCGATCGAGAACGGCTTGGCCTCGATCGAAACGCCGCGGTCGTAAAGCATCCGGAACGTGTCGCGTGCGCTATGACCCACGGCGAGCACGACACGATCGGCCGCAATATGTTCGCCGCTCGCGAGTACGACGCCGCGTATTCGCCGCGCACCATCCGGCGCGATGTCGAGGTCGTCGACGCGGCTTTGAAAGCGATATTCTCCGCCCAGCGCTTCGATGGTGGCGCGCATGCTCTCGACCATCTTCACCAGCCGGAAGGTGCCGATATGGGGGTGCGCTTCGGTGAGAATCTCGGGTGGCGCGCCGGCGGCGACGAACTCCGTCAACACCTTGCGGCCCAGATGGCGGGGATCCTTGATCTGGCTGTAGAGCTTGCCGTCCGAAAAGGTGCCCGCCCCGCCTTCGCCGAACTGCACATTCGATTCCGGATCGAGCACGCCACGGCGCCACAGGCCCCAAGTGTCCCTGGTGCGTTCGCGCACGACTTTGCCGCGATCGAGGATCAGCGGCTTGAACCCCGTCTGCGCGAGGATCAACGCCGCAAACAGCCCGCAAGGCCCCGTGCCGATCACAATAGGACGGGATTTGAGACCTTCCGGCGCGCGCGGCCCGAAACAATAATCGATGCTCGGCGTGGGCTGCACGCGCCCATCGCCGGCAAAGTGCGCAAGAACCGCTTTCTCGTTCCGCAAATCGACATCGACCGAATAGATCAGCACAATCGCCGACTTCTTGCGCGCATCATGGGCACGGCGAAAGACCTCGAAGTTCACGAGCTCGTGCGCCGGCACACGCAGCCGCTCCAGGATCGCCGCACGCAATGCGTCGGGCCCATGATCGAGCGGCAGTTTGAGTTCGGTCAGGCGGAGCATGTGCGGGCGTCTAATTTCAGCGGTGGTGATAGCCGAGTCAAAAGACAACTATCATTTCGCTGCCCTTTTTTGTCGGATAAAATCTCTTTTTCTCCGGCAACCCATAAAATAGGGTTCCGTGAATCCCGTTCGCGCTCTTCTTTTCGACCGTTCGTTTCCAGATAGGAGCGAGATCCCGCGCAACACGCTTATCGCCGATGCGAGCGACAATGTCTTCGATGAATTCGACGTCTTGTCCTGGTTCAGGAAATATCAAATCGAACTCTGCATCCGTAACCGCGAAGATCGAATAGGTACAGTTGTCGGCCCCATCTATGATCTGGATGTTTTTCATTGGCGTCAAATTCTATCAGCAATCTCCCGTTCAACAAAATGGCTCAGCGGCGCGAACGTGCCACCTTGTAATCGAACGTGTTGTCCCATTCCAGATTTCTCATCAACTCAAGCAGACGCTTCTGCGAGCGCCGCGCAATAAACTCCTGCAGTGCCAGGGTCACCGCTGCCTCTTTTGTCAGCTCACCACTCACATCCTGCACCCGTTGCAAAAGTTCGGGGGCAATTGAGTGTCTTGTCGTCATTGAACGCCTCCAAACAAAATTCTATACGTCGCGCAACTATGCCATCCTATCCCTACAATCGGAGAATTCCATGCCCGCGCTGATCGATCCCTTCACGCTCAAGGACATCACGCTCAAGAACCGCATCGTCGTGTCGCCCATGTGCCAGTATTCGGCCGACGATGGGCGCATTAACGACTGGCATCTGGTGCATCTGGGTTCGCATGCGATCGGCGGCGCGGGGTTGATCATCGGCGAGGCGACGGCGGTGGCACCCGAGGGCCGCATCACGCCCGGCTGTTCGGGCATCTGGACTGATGCGCAGGCCGAACTGTGGCGGCCGGTCATCGCCTTTCTCAAAAAGCACGGCGCTGTGCCGGGGCTGCAGATCGCCCACGCCGGCCGCAAGGCCTCCGCCAACCGCCCCTGGGAAGGCGACGATCACATGAAGCCGGACGATCCGCGCAGCTGGCAGCCGATCGGACCCAGCGCGATTGCGTTCGGCGCGAACCTGCCACGCGTGCCGCATGCGATGACGAAGGACGAGATCGTGCGTGCGCGGGGCGATTTCGCGGCCGCCGCCAAGCGCGCGCTGGCCGTCGGCTTCGAATGGCTCGAAGTGCATTTCGCCCATGGCTATCTGGGCCAGAGCTTCTTTTCGCCCATCGCCAACAAGCGCACCGACGAATATGGCGGCAGTTTCGAAAACCGCATCCGGTTCTTGACCGAGGCGTTTGCGGCTGTGCGCGAAGTGTGGCCCGCGCGCTTGCCTCTGACCGTCCGGCTCGGCATTTCGGATTTCAACGGCGAAAGCCAGCCTATCGAGGAGAGCATCGAATTGATCAAACGGTTCAAGGCACTGGGTCTCGACCTGATCGATGTGAGCCTGGGATTCAATACGCCGGATATTTCCGGAGTGCCGTGGGGGCCCGGCTTCATGGCGCCGTTTGCGGAGCGCATCAAACGCGAGGCCGATATTCCCACGGCCGTCGGCTGGTTCATCGCCGATCCGGCGCAGGCCGATGCCGTTATCCGCGACGGCCGAGCCGATCTCGTCATGCTCGCGCATGCGATGCTCGACGACCCGAACTGGCCCTATCACGCCACCAAGGCGCTCGCCATTCCCGACGCGAAATGGACGCTTCCCGCACCCTATGCGCATTGGATTCGGGCATAGACCTGAACGTGCGGCGCTTGCCGACTTTGGCGTTTTCCTGGACGGCGCGAACCCGCCCGCGCGTCAGTGCGGCGCGGCGGATTCCGGCTTCGCGAATATCGCCTTGGGCAGCATCACGTGGACGCCTTTGTTGCGGTCGACCAGCTCGGTGATGTCGACGTCGCCGGCCACGCTCGTCAGCATATAGGCGTCGTCCCGGCTCAAATGTTTTTCGGTCACGAGGAAATCGACCATCTCGCGCACCGCCTTGTGCGCGGCGATGCTCAGATCGTCGTCGAAGCCCATGCTGATGTAATGCGTCGGCGTTTCGGCGCGCGGATTGTCGATTTTGAGATCCTTGCGGACGATGAATTCCAGCTCGCCCACGAGCGACGTCTCCATCGCTGTCACGTCCACCTCGCCGTTTCCCTGGCCCGCATGTCCGTCGCCGATTTCGAACAGCGCACCCGGCGCCCACACGGGCAGATAGAGTGTCGTCCCCTCGACCAGTTCCTTGTTGTCCATATTGCCGCCATTGATGGTCGGCGGGGTGCTGTCGTAGCGGCCGAAAGCCGGCGGCGGCGCCACACCCATGCTGCCGAAAAAAGGATGCAGCGGGATGACCACACCCGGCGCGAACTCAGCCGTCATGTGCTCGCGATCCAGTGGAATGATCTTGGTGCGGGCATAGGGAAAGTCGTCCGTCAAAAGCCCCGCGCCATAGCGGAAGCCGTTATAGGCGTACGGAATGGCCAGGCTGATCCGTTTGATGTGGATTTCCAGCGTGTCTCCCGGCTCCGCGCCTTCGATGTAAACCGGACCCGTCAGGATGTGGCCGCCGGGACCGCGATCGGTGACGTGGTCGAACACATCGCGCAGACTCTTCTCCACCTGGTCGGGAGGCACGCCGTTGCGCTCCAGCCCGGTCGGGCTGTTGGTCAGCACGGTATCGAAAATCACAGTATCGCCGGAATGAATCCGCAGCACCGGTTTGGCGGCCGCATCGTAATTGCCCCAGACGACGGTCTGCGGCGTAACCTTGAGCGTGTAAGTCTGCGGACCGTCCTGCGCGTTCGACGCAATCACCGATCCCACAAGACCCAACGCTATCGAAAACGCCAAGAACCAAAACCTGTTCAACATGATCGAAAATTCCTCCGCTTCGGAATGATCGGAAAATGCGCGATCACCATGTTACCACACGTCGGCAATCTCCCGTTCACTTCCCGAGGAGTTCGCCAAGCCGCCGTTGACAACGATGGAATGCCCCGACACGCTGGCTTGGGCTGGCGCGGTGCGCAAGATAGCCATCGGCGTGCTTCCGAGGAGCGCGAAGGAGGCGTGAGTGTTCAAGCGAATTGTCAAAATCCTGCCGGCGATTTGGCTGACGACGGGTATCGCGTGGGCGGCGCAAAGCCCCTTCATCGGCGAGTGGAAGCTCGACCCGTCGAAGACCAGAATGCCCGACGAGATGAAGGTTCAGAGCGACGGCGGCAACAAATACGCGTTCGATTTTGGCGGGGGCGCCGAGACGATCGTGGTGGATGGGAGCGACCAGCCGGGGGGCTATGGCGGGACCCTGCTGTCGGTGAAGGCCGAAGCGCCCGACACCTGGATCGTCGAGCGCAAGAAAGACGGCCGATTGCTGCTCAAGGCGACGTGGAAGCTCTCGAAGGACGGCCGTACGCTCACGGACTATTTCCGCGAGTTCGTGTCCGACAGTTCGACATTCAGTGTGGATTACGTCTACCGGCGCACCGGTGGGGGATCGGGTTTCGCGGCAGACTGGCAGAGCATCAAGGAGACGATGAACTCGCCCTATCCGATTCAGGTGAAGGCGTTCCAGAGCGACGGCCTCTCGTTCATCAAGCCGTTGGAAAACAAGACGCAAAACCTGAAATTCGACGGCAAGGATTATCCGAACGCGAGCCGAGGCTCATCCTCTTCGGCCCGGCGGGTGGACGAGCGCACCCTCGTCATTACCGACAAGGCCGACGGGAAAGTGACGGAAACCAGGGCGATCGGGCTCTCAACCGATCTGAAGACCTTGACCATCACGGTGCACATTACCGGCCGCGACAAGCCGAATGTGATGGTGTTCGAGCGAAAGTAGCCGGACGAAGTGTTGGACAGGCAGGCCAATCGCGCCGCCGCGACCATCTCCGCGCGCCACGAAGCGGGTCGAGGTCGCCGAGGCGAGGTCAGGATCATCGTGGAGTAAGAGCAAGAGAGCTGCTGGCAGCACTTAAGATTCGGAGGACATTCCCGTCCACGCCGCAGATTAGAGAAAGCGCTTCTTGGCAAAAGCCTTGCCGGAGCCGGACTTGAAATATCGCTCGAGGCTTCTTGCGCGTTCCTCGGTTTGCACAGCCAAATAGGATTTGAGGACCATCGGCCGATGCAATCTCGTGGAAGTAACTTGACCTTTTTGATGCGATGCAAATCGCCGGCGCAGATCGTCGGTCGATCCGACATAGACGTCGTGATTAGCAAGTTCAAGAAAGTAGACGTACCACACGTCGGCAGTCTCCCTACGCTCCAAGTGGAGCTTCGGGAGACACCCTACGCTCCTTCGGCGCTTCGGAGCAGCGGCTCGGTTCGGCGTTGACGCGATGCCACGATCAGGGTGGCCTGCCACCCGAAGCGAAATGTGGAGCCAAAAAATAGACGTACCGCGCGCCTACAGCCTCCCTACGCTCCAAGTGGAGCTTCGGGGGACACCCTACCCTCCTTCGAAGCTTCGGAGCAGCGCTCAGGATCGGTGTTAACGTGATGCCACAACCGGGGTGGTCTGCCACGCGAAGCGAAATGTGGAGCCAAAAAAGTAGACGTGCCGCGCGTCTGCAGTCTCCCTACGCTCCAAGTGGAGCTTCGGGAGACACCCTTCGCTCCTTCGGCGCTTCGGAGCAGCGGCTCGGTTCAGCGTTGACGCGATGCCACGATCAGGGTGGCCTGCCACCCGAAGCTCCGAAGGAGCGTAGGGTGGCGGACAGGGAGGGATTCGAACCCTCGAACGGCTTTCACCGTTACACACTTTCCAGGCGTGCGCCTTCAACCACTCGGCCACCTGTCCACGCGCCGGGCGGGCGCCCGGAAAGGGGCGGGACTATAGCGGCTTGCGCCCGTGCGGCAAGCCGCGAAGGCGGCCAAATGCTCCTTGCCCGCACCCTTGTGGCGCCGACAAGAGCGGCCATTCGGCGCAATTGACGGACGGGTCGAGCTTCTTCGCGGCCATCGAATGCGCCGGCCGATTTCGGATCGAGCGAGATCGCCTCGTCGCTCTATTTCTTCAGACTCAGATCGAAGACCGTGCCGCAGTTGAGCTTGCCGGCGCCCGAGGTGCAGCCGGTGACTCCGCCGGACGTGGTTGCGCCGAAGAATTTTCCGGCCTTGTTTTGGATCAGCCCGAAGATGGGGTAACCGCCCGCGCCCTTCGTGCCCTTGAAGACATACAGTATGGACTCGCCGCCGGCGGCTGCAATCTCGAAGGCCGTGCCGCAGCCTTTGACCGTGAGCGACTTGGACTTCAAACCGCAATTGCCCGTGCCGCCGCCCGCGGCCGTGACGCCGTAGAGATTGTCGTCGCTGTCGGCGACCACGCCGGAGGTCGGATAGCCGCCATCGCTGCCGCCCTGAAAAGCGTAGAGAACGCTCTCGCCGCCGCCCGCTGCTGCGATCTTGAAAACAGTGCCGCAGCCGTAAGCACCCACGCCGCAATTGGCATCGCTGCCGCCGCCCACGGTCGTGCCATAGAGATTGCCCTCGCTGTCGAACATCAGCGCGCCAGTCGGATAGGCGCCGTCGCTGCCGCCGGTAAACGCATGCAGGATCGAAAGCGTGCCGTCGGTGGCAAGCTCGAACACGACGCCGCAACCGGCACCGCTCAGGATGCCGCAGCTGTCCGTGCCGCCGCCGGCCACCGTCGTGCCGTAGAGATTGCCTTGCGCGTCCGCGATGAGCGAACCGATCGGATAGGCGCCGTCGTCGCTGCCGCCGGCGAAACGATGGAGAACGGATTCCTTGCCGGCGGATGTCACTTTGAAAATCGTTCCGCAGCCGGGCGCGTCCCTGTCGCCGCAGTGATACGTACCGCCGCCGCCCATGGTCATCCCGTAGAGATTTCCTTTCTTATCCATGAGCAGCCCGTCCGAAGGTCCCTGGCCGTCATTGCCGCTCTGGAATGCGTAAAGGACGGTCAGCGTCCCCGTCGATGTCAGCGAAAACACGGTGCCGCATCCAATTTTGCAATGCGTTTCGGCGACCCCGCCCTGTGCGGTCGCGCCGAAAAGCGTGCCGGCTGCGTTGTGGATCAGGCCGCCGACGGGCGACGCGCCGTCGCTTGAGTTCACACCCAAGAAGGTGTGAAGCACCAATTCGCTGCCGCTTGTCGTCACCTCGAACACCAGGCCGCAACCGGTGGGCGCGCTTTTTGTGCCGGTCGCGCAACTCGTGGAGCCGCCGCTACCGGCGACGCCGTAGAGATTTCCTTCGCTGTCGGCCGACAGCAATCCGGTCGGATTGCCGCCGTCTGAGGACCCCATCAAGGTATAAAGAATCTTCTGGGTGTATGAGGCCTGCGCGCTGCCGAACGAAAACGCTGCAGCCAGCGCCAGCGAGGCGCACACAACTAACCTGGACGTCTTCATGATTCCCACCCCCATGCGAAAGTCTTTTTTACGTCTTGTTCAGATTTCAAACAAGGGTAGTGGGGTTGCGCCGCCGGCAAGCCCCAATCAAGGGATTAACAATACACGTCCCACGGCCTTGCGGCTCTCGATATAGGCATGCGCCTGCGCGGCCTCTGCCAGGTTGAATGTGCGATCGATGACAACCTTCAGCATGCCGGTCGCCGCTTCGTCGACCATGCGCTGGATCATGTCGTGGACGCGGTCCGTTCCGATCTCCGCGCCCAGAAACACACCGCTCAGCGAACGGTTTCCGCCCATCAGCGAGGATACGTCCACAGTCATGGCCTCGCGCCCCGCCGCTCCCACCATCGAAACGCGGCCCCGATACGCGAGCGACAAAATGCTGCCCTGAAGAGTCGAGCCGCCGACAGGATCGACAACGAGATTCACGCCTTTGTTGTCGGTAAGGCGCATGACACTCTGAACGACATCCTGGGTCGCATAATTGATGCCGTGATCGAGGCCCAGCGGTTTCAGCTTCTCGAGTCTTTCGTCGCTGGACGCCGTCGCGAGCACGCGCGCTCCCGCGCGCTTGGCGAGTTGAATCGCGGCGACGCCGACGCCGCTCGCACCCGCCTGCACCAGCACGGTCTCGCCCGCCTTGAGTCTACCGAACTCGAACAGGCAATCATGCGCGGTTCCGAACGGCACGGGAATCGCAGCCGCAATCTTGATGTCGCAACCGTCCGGCACGAGCCATGCATTGCGCGCGGGCACGGCACGCAGCGCCGCATGCGAGCCGTCGCCGTTGACGGTCGTCACTCTCTGGCCGATTTTCAGATGCTTCACTTCGGCGCCGACTTCGACGATCTCGCCGGCGGCCTGATAGCCGACGATATGCGGCCGCGACGTCAACGCGCCGCGCAAGCGATTGAGCGTATCGCCGCCTTCGATACTCACCGCTTCCACGCGGATAACCACACCCTTGGGATGACACATGGGATCGGGAACATCCTCATATTTGAGAACGCCTGGCGGCCCGTTTTCGTAATAGACAGCGGCTTTCATGTTCGCGTTCCTTCTAGGGTGCGGATTCGAAGGTGTGGTCCGCGGCGCTCGCTTTCAGGGCTGCGCGCACGAGAATTGCCGTGACACGATCCGCGAACGAATGGGGGTTGGCAAGACCGAGGCGTGCGAGGCATTCGCGATCCTGCTGATCGGCGGATGCCGACATTCCGCTCAGAGCCAATCGAACCAGACCCCTTGCAGATGCCAACGCAGTCTCTAGAATTTCGAGCGCCGGGATCAGGCGTTGTTCGACCGGCGTAAAATCGGTTCCGAACGGAAAAGGCGGCAACAGGCCGCGTGCGCTCAGCGGCCCGAGCGCGCGGGCAATTTTGTCCGGTGTGTTGTCGCGACAGGCCGGCGGAATCTCGAAATGCGCCGGAACTTTTCGTGCGTCCTTTGCCTGGCGCAGAAGCTCCGGCTGGAATCGCGAATCCGCAATGGCCAGCATCGCTGCGATCACTTCGCTATCCGGCTTACCGCGCAGATCGGCTACGCCATATTCCGACACCACGATATCGCGGTAATGCCGCGGAACCGTTTCATGGCCGTAGCTCCAACGGATATTCGAAGTCCTGCGGCCGCGCGCCTCGCGCACCGATTTGAGCGTGATGATGGAACGCGCGCCGTCCAACGCGAAAGCCTGGGACACGAAGTTGAATTGTCCGCCCACGCCGCTCACGACCCGCCCGTCTTCGAGCCCATCGGAAACAAGCGCGCCCATCAGCGTCGCCATCATCGCGCTGTTGACGAAACGCGCCTTGACTCGCGCCGCGCGCTTCTTTTCCTCCTCGCCGTATAGCTCATTGGTGAAAGACACCGCCGTCATCTGCAGCTTGGCGAGATCGGCTTCCGGCATTTCGCGCAGCGCGCGATAGAAGGCCTTCGGACCCAGAAAGAACGCGGCATGCAGCAGCACGCCGTCGACTTCGCGCTTCAGCACACCTGCTTTGATCAGCTCGAGAAAGCCGTCGACGAACATTTCGCTGGCGCCGTAGAGACCGGTTTCGAACGGCGCATCCTCGTGGAAAGGTTGCGAGGCGGCGTCAGGCGATAGCCTCCTGATCGCTTCGCGGAACACATCGTTCTGTTTCTGGCGCAGGATGAGCCCCTGCACCGACGCATCGCCTTCCTCGCCGATTCCGATCTGCAACGTGCCGCCATCGGGAATCAAGCGCGCCACATGCAGCCCCGTCGCATATTCGGAAAGTTCGATGGGCTCGCGCGGAGGCGCAAACAACGCGTGGTCGGTCGAGGGGCCGTCGAGGATCGCGTGAAATTCATCGCCGGGCAGGTCGCCGGCACCCGGCATGAACGGCAATTCCGAATTCACTTGCCCCACAAGGATGAACTTCGCCGAACCTTCGGCACGCGCCTTCAACAGGTCGAGCGTCATGTCGGTGTTGCAGCTCAATGCATAGCGCGCGGCGCCGGCGATTTCGCGCTTGGCCACCAATTGCCCGATCACATTGACCCCGCGGGCGATCACCGTGCGCGCCGCATGGGTGTAATTCGCCGAAATATAATTCTGCTGCGCATTGGCCACGTTGAGCCAGCGGCCCGCCAGGAAGAAGAACTCGTTGACCTCGACGTTCGGCGGCAGGGTTCCGTCGCGAAGTCCGCGCACATAAGCGAGTTCCGGATAGTCCGCGAACAGCCGCTCGATCACGGGCTCCAGAAACCGGCGCTCGAGCGCGTTCGCATAGTGTGGCTTCTCGAGCGTCAAGGCGGTAAAAATCCTCAACCGGATCGACCGGTCGCCGGCTGCGCGCGCATAAAGGGCATTGGCGACATGGTTCGCCTTGCCGAGGCCCAGCGGCAACGCGAGCACGATGTCCTTGCCCACAGCGTCCACGATCGCATCCGCGATCGCATTCGGATCCGTGAATTGTTTCGGTGTCACGGAACGCGCACGAGAAATGCGGCCATCGCATTGCGCGCTTCGGGCTCTTCCAAGGTCGGCGCGTGACCGACGCGCGGCACTTCGGCCGTTTCGAGATCGGGCTTGATGTGGCGCATGACGGCCACGCCTTCTTCGGACAGCACATCGCTCAGCGCGCCGCGAATGACGAGCACGGGCACTTTCGCCAATTTCTCGAACAGCGGAACCAGCGACGGCGCGGGAACCGGCTGGGGTCGCGTGAAGACCTTGGAAATCGCAGGATCGTACGCGAAGGCGACGCTTCCATCGGGAAGCTGCTGCGCCACGCGGCGCGCGAAAATCCGCCAGAACGCGTCGTCCGCGTCGGGAAACGCGAGGCTCTGCGACGCTTTCACCAAGGCTGTCATCTCATCCCAGGACGCCACCGGCCCCGACTTGCCGACATAGGCCGCGATCCGCGCGAGCCCCACGGGGTTCAATTCCGGGCCGGCGTCGTTGAGCACGGCGGCCGCCACGCGCGATTGCGCAAGTGCTGCAACAAACATCGTGATGACCACGCCCATCGACGTGCCGATGAAGACCGCGCGCTCGATGTCCAATGCGTTGAGCGCGTCGACGACATCCTGCGCATAGACGTCCGGCCGGTAACGGGCCGGATCGGGATCGCGATCCGACCAGCCGCGTCCGCGCATATCGAGCGCCAGCACGCGGCGGCCCAGCGATGCGACATGCGGCGCCACGCCGTCGAAGTCGGCCGAATTGCGGGTGAGCCCATGGAGGCACAGCACCGGCAGGCCGCGAACTTCGCCGGTCGGCGGATAATCCCGCAGAAACAGATTGAGGCCGTCTCGGGTCGGTATCGGTCGCTGGGTGTAGGGCATGGGATTTGCGGGGGCTCCTGGCGCGCGCATATTGGCGGGTCGGACGAAATCATGCCAGATGATCCGGCGAATATCGGATACCAAAGAATGCGTCCTGTCATGACCTTGTGCCGTCTGGGTACGGCCATCGCGCTCGCGCTGGTGCCGCAGATCGCGCTTAGCCAATCCGCGGCGAGCGAGCCTGCAAAAATCGTCATCTATAGCGGCGCCGATCTGATCGACGGAACCGGCGCGCCGCTGCAGCGCGGCATGGCCATCGTCACCCAGGGCGAACGAATCGTGGCTGTCGTCCCGGCGGCGCAGGCCGCGTCGTACAAGAGCGCGACCGTCGTCGACATGCGCGGGCAATATGTCCTGCCGGGACTGATCGACTCCCATGTGCATTTGGCGACGGCGCCGAACCGTCGCTTTGCGGAAGCGCTGCTGCGTCGCGATGTCTATAGCGGCATCACGGCCGTGCGGGACATGGCAGGCGACACGCGGGCATTGGGGGATTATTCGCGTGCGGCCTATATGGACGAAATGCCGTCGCCGGACATCTACTACGCGGCGCTGATGGCGGGACCGCAATTCTTCAAAGACCCGCGCACGGCGGCAGCCACGCAGGGACATATCCCCGGGCAAGTCCCCTGGATGCGCGCGATCACGACCGAGACCAACATGCAGATTGCCGTGGCCGAAGCGCACGGCACCGGCGCGACCGCGATCAAGATTTACGCCGACCTGCCGGCCATCTTGGTCGACCGCATCGTCGCCGAAGCGCATCGGCAGGGCATGCTGGTATGGGCCCATGCGTCGGTGTTTCCCGCGTCACCCGAGCAGGTCATCGACTCCGGCGCCGATGTGGTGAGCCATGCCTGCATGCTCGCCTATCAGGCTTCGGCGACAATGCCGCCCGAATATCACAACCGCGCGCCTGTCGAGGAAGACAAGTTCAAAGGCGACAACGCGGCCGTCGATGCGCTGTTCGCAGATATGAAGACGCGCGGCACGATCCTCGATGCTACGCTTTACGTGTATCAATCGATGTGGCGCGAATCCCACGGAAAGACGCGACCCTATTGCTCGCTGGAACTGGCGGAAAAAATCGCAGGCGAGGCGCATCGCGCCGGTGTCCGGATTTCCGCCGGCACGGACGATCCGGGAGCGTGGAACACCCCCTATCCGTCGCTCGACGACGAGCTCGAATTGCTGGTGCGGCATGCCGGATTTACGCCGCTCGAAGCGATTGTCGCCTCCGCGCATGTCGGCGCGATGACGATCGGCGAGGAACGCGACATGGGCATGATCGCACCGGGCAAATTCGCCAATCTCGTGTTCACGGCGAAGAACCCGCTGATCGACATCGCCAATATCCGGTCTGTGACCTTGACCGTGAAGCGCGGTGTTGCCTATCGCCGAACGGATTATCGCCCCATCACGAAGGACGAAGCAAAAGGGGAGATGTGAGTCTTCGTGCGGCGTGGCCCCCCTTCCGCCTCGCTGCGCTCGGCACCTTCCCCCGCGAGGGGTGAAGGCTAAGAAATGGATCCGCGGCTCGCTGATCTCTTAACCTTCCCCCTTGGGGGGAAGGTGGACGCCTCGCAACTTTTGCGAGGCGGACGGAAGGGGGCCGCGCGCTATTTTTTCTCTTCCGCCGCCAGCCGCGCCTCGGCGGCGTCCATCATGACCTTGAAGCGGGGATGGTCGCGGATCAGGTCAAGATCGGGATCGACCTTGGCATGGTTCAAGTATCCCGGCCCTGTCATTTCCAGAAACGTTCCCAGCATATCCAGCGCAGCGTCCGCGTCCTTCAAATAGGCCGCGAGCGTGCAGGCGAAATTGTAGCGCATGTGTAAATTGTCGGGATCGACCAGAAGCGCGCGGGCGATCCACTCCTTCGCCCGTTCCGCTTCGCCAAGGACGGCAATGCCAACGACTCCGTAGGACAGGGCCGCACCGTTGCTGCGGTCCTGCGCGATGACGCGCTCAGTGCGCTCGACCGTGATTTTGGCGGCGCGCCTTGCGGCTTCGGCATTTCCCAGCGCCGTGTAACAGGTTATCAGCATGGCCGGTGAACCGAAGTCCGTTTCCGCAGCAGCCGTCGACTTCTCGAAATGGCGCGCGGAATCCTCGAGCCGTTGCTGCCGGAAGCTGAGGATTGCCGCCTGATAGTTGACCTCCCACGCTTCGGGCTCCAGCCGCAGTGCGAGCGCGATTTCGGCCGCGGCCTTTTCCGCGTGGCCGTACTCGAACAGGACTCTCGCCATGACGGCATGGGCGTCCGCCAGATTGGGGTCCAGCGCGAGCGCCTTCTCCGCCGCTGCAAGGCCGCCATCGCCCGTGCTGCCGTGAAGGAACCGCTCATGCGTCTGTGCCCGCGCAATCAGCGCCCAGGCCGCTGCGTATCCGGCATCGATCTCGATGGCGCGGCTGCACAACCGGATGATGGCTTCCGTTCGACGGCGATCCCCGATATTGCCTTCGACGAAATATTGGCGGGCCATCAAATAGAGATTGTAGGCTTCGACGCTGTTCGTGCCGCGCCGCTCGATGGCCTTCTTCTCTTCCGGCAGGAGCTTGAGCTTCAACGCCTTGACGATGGCTTCGGAGATTTCGTCCTGCAGCGCGAAGATGTCGTTCAGGTCGCGGTCGTAACGTTCGGCCCAGACGTGATTTCCAGTGACGCCATCGATCAACTGGGCCGTGATGCGAACCTTGCCGCCCGCCTTGCGCACACTGCCTTCCAGCACATGGCTCGTTTTCAACTGCTTTGCGATCTGCGGAATATCGACGCTCTTGCCCTTGAACTGGAACGAGGTGTTGCGCGCGCTCACATCCAGCGCCGACACTTTGCTCAGATCGGTGATGATGTCTTCGCTGATGCCGTCGGAAAAATACTCCTGCTCGACATCGCCGCTCATATTGGCGAAAGGCAGCACACAGATCGACAGCTTGCGCGGCTCTTCTGCCTTCCTGTCTTCCGGTTTGCTGCGCGCGGCGGCGCGGACCGCGAACGCATGGATCGGGGTCTCGTGGTTCTTGACCACATGCTCGCCCAGATCCTCGAAGGTGCAGGCCATCTTGTGCTCGATATGGTCGCGCACGGTCTTGGAGACGCACACCCCTTCGGGGGATGCAAGCGTCTGCAGCCGCGCGGCGACATTGACGCCTTCGCCGTAGATGTCGTCGCCCTCGATCATGACATCGCCGAGATTGACTCCGATGCGAAAGCGGATTCGCTGGTCGTGGTCCAGTTCGGCCTCGGTGCGGGACATGGCGTCCTGGATGGCGAGAGAGCAGGTGACAGCCGCGACCACGCTCGCGAACTCCGCCAGCGTGCCGTCGCCCAACAGCTTGACCACCCGTCCGCCATGTTCGGCCATCAGGGGATCGAGGATTTGCGCGCGATGGCGCTTCAGCCGCTCCAGCGTCCCGGCCTCGTCGGCCTGGGAGAGGCGGCTCCAGCCGACCACGTCGGCGTCAAGGATTGCGGTCAGTTTGCGCTGCATTCGGGGGCCAGAGTGTCTTAGGTTGGCCCACCATGCCCGTCTTGGCCGCCGCCGTCACGCCCCTATTGGATAGAACTGACGCGGTTCGGACCTCAAAGAACGGACTGTGGCCCTACCACCCGCGACGAAGCGCAAGGCGAGACGCGATCAGAAATAGATGCGGGCCGAAAGCTGCGCGAGGTTTTCCAGTTCGGCGGGATTGAGACGTTCGAGCGCGCGTTCGGAGCGTGTCGAATCGAGTGAAATCAATTCCGCGGTGATGCGCAGCCAGTCCTTCGGCAACCAGCTCGCGGCGGCTGTGAACGCGTGGCCGTGTTCGCCGAAATATCCGATCGTATCGAACGTCTCCGCGCGTGCCGCCAGCCGCCAGTCGCCTTTTTCCCAGCCGAGCAGCGCATAGGCGGAATTGAACTGCGTCACGCTCGAAAATCCCGGAGCCGGCGCAATGGTCGTTTGCCCCGTCACGCCTTGGGCCAGTGCAGTGAAGTCGCCGAATTTCTTCGACAAGCCGGCATCCCAGAAGGTGGTGTACCAGGCAAAAGTCCCATCCGAACGCGCGGCGGGATTCTGTTCGTTGTCGTAGCGGAAAATCTCGGCGTGCCATTGGTCGGTGTCTTCCCAGGACGCTCCCGCGTACCAGCCCGGCTGAGAGTCGATCTCCTTGAAGATGGGAGTGTCTTCCGGCGGCGTTCCGCCCAAGAGCGTGACGGTTTCGTCGGGATCGCGCAATTTGTCGAAGATGCCGGTCGGCCGGTCATCCATCGCCCAGCCGCGATCGGCGAGCATGACGCCGGCCGGATCGTTCCAGCCATAGACGGCGCCGATCAATGACATCGTGCCGTCGTCGGTGCGCCACTCCAGTTTGCCTTCGCTGCCGATGGTCCGCAATTCGTCGCCGAACCAGGAATTAATCGCAGACGGCGTGATGGTCCAGTAACTCGACCAGCCGACCTCGTTGTTCTCCAGCGAGAGCGGCGCAAAGAATGCGCCGGCCTTGATCGACCAGCGCCAACGCGACGTCGAAACCGGCCGGTAGCGCAGATAAGCTTCCAACGGCGCCACGAATTGCTGCTGGGTCGGCGCGACGCGGACGACGGCGACGGCCATCAGTTCCGGCGTCAACAGGACAGTGCCCTGCCCCACCGCGCCGGCGAATTGAAAGTTCGAATCGCCTCTGCCGTAACGCAGCTTGCCCAGGCCGCCGTCGAGCCAGGAGCGTTGATCGCCCGGAATCACGAACCTGAAATCGCCATAGCCCTCGAATTCGAAATCGATCGCGTGAGCGGGAGCGACGCCGGCCAGCAGAAACAGCACGGAAAGAAGTCTGCGCATCGCTCTATGCTGCCTCCGACATCGTGCCGGCTTGAATCGGCAAGTCGATCGACACTGTGGTTCCGACGCCCACTGCACTATCGAGCGTCAGCGATCCGCCATGCAGCTCGATCACCACCTTGGCGAACGGCAAGCCGAGGCCCGCGCCTTGATGCTGGCCGTCCAGCGCGGAACGCAAACGGTGGAAGGGGCGAACAATGGCCGAAAGCTCGTCCGGCTCGATGCCCACACCGGTGTCTTCGATCCGGATCGTCAGGCGGCTGTTTTCCATAAAGCCCTTGACGCTCACCGCGCCGCCCGGCGGCGTGAACTTGATCGCGTTGTGCAGCAGATTTGAAAACGCCTGCCGCAATTTCGGGGCATCTCCGTCGATCTGCGGCCATTGGTCGAGGCTGCGCGGCAAGGTGACATGTACGCGCTGCTTCTCGGCGTAGGAGGCCAAAACGCCGCCGGATTCCTTCAGAATAATTCCGGGGTTGACGGGACTGCGCGCGATGGCAAAGCGCTGCGCCTCCGCTTCGGCCAGATCCAGCATGCTCTCCACTTCGCGCAGAAGATGTTTCCCGCTGGCGCGGATATCGCGCGCGTATTCGAGATAGCGCGGCACGCCGACCGGCCCCAGCACCTGCTGTTCCAGCATTTCGCTGAAGCCGACGATGGCGTTCAGCGGCGTGCGCAACTCGTGACTCATATTGGCGAGAAACTGCGATTTGGCTTCGTTGGCGCGCACCGCCTCGCCGCGCGCCATCTCGGTCGCTTCGACGGCGTTGCGCAGCGCGTTTTCGCGCTCGGCGATGGAGCCCGTCATGTTGATAAGCGCGTCGGTGAGATGGCCCACCTCATCGCGTTGCGCGATCCGCGCCGGCGGGGTGTAGTCGCCGGCTGCGATACGACGGGCCGAAGCGGCCAAAGCTTCCAGCGGACGCGCCACCCGGCGCACGATCAGCGTGGCTCCCACCAGCGCGACGAGCAGCGCAAGACCGAGCACGATCAGCATGGGCGTCACGATGCCCAGATAGGCAGCAAGCGCTTGATTGAGAGGATAGTTGAGCACGGCGACCACCGGCTTGCTGCCGTCGGCGGTCACGAGCGGTGCCATGACAGTCAGATAGTCGTAGCCGCCTTGCGTCGTGACCTTGGCGGCGTCGCCGCGCGCGCCCGAAACAACATTCAGCCGCGCGCCTTTCGGCTGATTGCTCGTATGGGCCGCCAGCACCCATCGATTGCCGGCGCCCAACGTCGCCAATCCGATCGAATGCGGCGCGGACGAAATCGCGCGGAATTTTTCCAGCAAGGCATCGTCGACCGGAATCAATGCCGCGATATAGGCGATGGGAACGGGTGCGCGCACGGGCACGACGACGATCCAGAAAATCCGCCCGCCCAGCGTGGCGAGCGCCGTGCCTTCGTCCGAGGCGGATGAAAGAAGGTTTGGAAAGGGAAACTTTCCGCCCGGGCGCGCCGGGGCTGCCGTATCGGCCGAGATGTTTCCGTCGAGGTTTACAAGAATCATGCGCGTGGCGCCGATGCGGTTGCCGTGATTGCGCAATGCCGAAAGTTCCGTGCCTTGATCGCTCCTCGCGATCGCCGAACGGAGCGCGTAGTCGAGCGAGAGAACCTCCACGCCGTCCGTGACGCGTTCCGACAGGAAATCGAGTTGGCGCTGGAACACGACCATCGCCTGGGTCAACTCGCGCTTGCCTCGCTCGATGAGATCGTGGCGCAGATAGGCATAGGCGAACAGCGCCGTGCTCGCCTGGACGGCGATCAGCGTCGCGATCAGGAACAAAGCGAGGCGGTTGCGGAAGCTCATGACATCCGCCTCAATAGCTTTGCATGTGCATGTGCTTCTTGCCGGGCATGTCGCCGGCCAGAAGCGGAATGGCAATGCTCAACTTCGCGCCGCTCTCTGCAACAACCAAATTTTGCGGCGGCGGCGCGCGACCCGGCACCGATTGGGGATCCCAGATCGCGGCGCGATAGACCCCCGGCGGCGCATCGATATGCGCGTGCCCGCCGGCATCCGTCAATGCGGCCCAGGGTGTCGTCGCGACATACACATAGGTGATCATCTGATCGTGGATATTGCAGCCGATGGCGGCCACGCCCGCTTGATCGAACGTCACGGGAGCGGAATGCTGGCGCTCGTCGATCTCGAATTCGAATTGCTTGATCGGCGAGAACGAATAGACCTGGTGCATGGTCGTATCGTTGTTCGTGAAGATGATGTGCCCGCCCTTGCGAACGATCGTGACCAGCGGAATGAACGTCTCTTCGCGCTGGTCGATGATTCCCTCCGCGGGCACGCGCGTCGCCGGCAACACGGCCGCGGGCTCGACCGGCGAAAGTTCCACCACGGCATTCTCGGCCGGCCTGCCGTCCGTGCCGCTCACGCTCAGCTCCACGGTCGCGCCAAACGCCGGGCTGCAGGCGAACAGGGCCGCAACCAGCGCGGCAGAGGAATTTCGGCGGTCCATGGCCGAAAAATTAGGGGAAATTGGTTACCGCCCGATTTTTATTCGGTAAATAAAGTCTGAATTGCGATCACAAAAGCCGGACCTGCCGCCCTTGCGGCAGCGACCCCTCCTCCGCTAGCACTTGAGCCGCGGGGAGATCGCTCATGGCCGATACGACGATGGACGCCGCGCCTGTTGCGCCGCGGATGGGACTGGTCGTGGCGGCGTCGGCCGCGGGCACCGTTTTCGAATGGTACGATTTCTTCATCTTCGGAACGCTGGCCGCGATCATCGGCAAGCATTTCTTCTCCAGCGCCGGCGATACCCAGGGCTACATCTTTGCGCTGCTGACTTTTGCAGCGGGTTACGCGGTGCGTCCGCTGGGCGCGGTTGTGTTCGGCCGCATAGGAGACCGCACGGGACGCAAGCGCGCCTTTCTCGTCACGATCACGATCATGGGCCTGGCGACGGTTGCCGTCGGTTTCCTGCCGGACTTCGGCCAGATCGGAATCGCCGCACCTTACGCGCTGGTGAGCTTGCGCGTGCTGCAGGGCTTCGCGATCGGCGGCGAATATGGCGGCGCCGCGATTTACGTGGCCGAACATTCCTCCGAGCGCCGCCGCGGCGCGGCAACGGGGTGGATACAAACATCGGCCACTCTCGGGTTGCTGCTCGCGCTCGCAATCGTCCTCGTCACCCGCAAGACGCTCGGCGAAGACATTTTCGACGCGTGGGGCTGGCGGATACCGTTTCTCGTCTCGGCGTTGCTGCTTGCGATCTCGTTGTGGATAAGGCTCAAGCTGCACGAATCGCCGATGTTCAAGAAAATGGTGGCGGAAGGACGCGGTTCGAGCGCGCCGCTCTCCGAATCTTTTCTTCGCTGGTCCAACCTGAAGCTCGTGCTGATTGCATTGTTCGGATTGTTGGCGGGACAAGGCGCTGTCTGGTACACGGCCGAGTTCTACACGCAAGTGTTCCTCGAGCGTGTGATCAAGGTCGAGCCGGCGACAGTCAACGAGCTCATCATGGTCATCGCCGCCATCGGCGCGCCTTTGCACATGTTCTTCGCGTGGCTTTCCGACAAGATCGGCCGCAAACCGGTGATGCTTTTCGGTCTCGGGCTTGCGGCCATATGCTACCTGCCGGGCTTTCAGATGCTGGCGGAAGCGGCCAATCCCGCGCTGACCGCCGCAGCCGCCAGATCGCCGGTCGTCGTTGCGGCAGACCCGGCCGGCTGTTCGTTCCAGTTCGATCCCATCGGCAAGGCGAAATTCGTCAGCTCCTGCGACATCGCCAAAGGCTCGCTGGCAAGCGCCGGCGTACCTTATCGAAACGAAGCAGCAGCGGGTGGCTTGGCAAGCGTGCGCATCGGCAATACGAGCATCGCAAGCCCGGACGGGTCCGCACGCGACGCGGCATCGGCGGCAGCCACGAAGAAATTCACGACCACGCTCAAAGCTGCGCTGACCCAGGCAGGCTATCCGGCTTCCGCCAAAACGAGCGCCATCGACATCCTGCGCACGATCGAAATATTGCTCGTGTTCGTCGTCGCGGCCGCTGCCCTTTACGGACCGCAAGCCGCGGCGTTGGTCGAGCTGTTTCCCACTCGCATCCGCTACACCGCCCTCTCGGTGCCTTATCATATCGGCGTGGGATGGTTCGGCGGATTCCTGCCCACGATCGCATTCGCAATCGTGGTCGCGACCGGAAACATCTATGCGGGGTTGTGGTATCCCGCGGCTATCGCCGCCATCGGCTTCGTCGTAACGCTGTTCTTCCTGCCCGAAACGCGCGGCCGCGATATCGAGGCGTAAGGGAAAAGTCAGCTCCTGCCGCGATTTAACGGCGCGCAGGAACGGGTATATTGTCGGCCGCGCTATCCATTCAGAAAGGCGGCTGACATGACCCGCAGATGGATATTCGGCTCGATCCTGTTGTCGCTGGCGACGCCGGCCTCGGCCGGCAGCTGCGACGCGCTCCTGGCGGCCCACGACAAGGAAGCGCACACGCCGCATCGCTACGACAACAAAGTCCTGCGTGGCGACAGACTTGAATTGGAGCTCACGGAGATTGCCGTCAACGGCAAGACATACGCCAAGACGACCAGCACAGTTCGGCCGGAGGGGTGGAGAGCCGGCATGCTCCGACCGCAGGCGTGGAGAGACCGTACGTGGGATCCCGACAAGGACGCGGCGGTCTACCGCAAGACCAGCGCCAGGAACGCGCCGGACTGTCATGCAGACGGCACGGACGCGATCGAAGGCGAGCCCACGGACATCATTACTTCGGTGAACGCCAACGGCTTCACCACGCGCTCATGGATTTCCCGCACAACAGGCCTGCCCATGAAAGAAGAGAGCCTGCCCTACGGCGACCACACAACGCTTTCGACCTACAGCTACAACGACGTCACGGCGCCGGACACGAAGTGACGCCGGACGTGCGCTTGATCCGGCAGGTTCTCGGGCTCGGTGACTTCGCGGCTTAGGCTGGCGTGGAAGTGCGCTATCGGAGTGGCATCGTCTGCAAATTCCAGCTCCGACCGCCAACTTCCTAGTCGGTCGCCTGGAATGCGATATCGAACTGGGAATCCACGAAGCTGCCGCCCGGAGCATAGCAGGACACGTAGAGTGCAGCACCGCCCCAGCCGGTAACGTTGCAATAGTTGTTGGTCGGTGGGCCCACGATAGAGGCGGTCACGAGCACATTGGACGTGAGGTATTGGGGATCGCCGGGCAGCGTGACCGTGTAGTTGCCCTTGCTCGTCTTTTGCGCGGTGAGAAAGCCCGTGCCGAAGCCGTTATATTGGGCTGCCTTGAGAGGCGTATAGACAGCGGACGAAGTGTCCTTGCCGGCGAAGGCGTAAGCCCCGCGCGAAACTTTGGCGGTGGTCAGGCCGAACGACTGGCCGCGGGAAAAAGCGAGGCTGAAACTTTCGTCGGCGGGCGCGCCGGTGCTGTCGTAGCACTGCACGGTGGCTTGTGTACTGAAACCTCCCTCGGGTCCGTATCCGTCCAGAGTGCAGCGCGCCGCGCCGCTGCCATATGCCGTCACCTGCACATCGCCGTCATATCTGCTGATGCCGGGTATCAAGACCGTGTAGTTGCCGGTCACGTTGCGCGCGATCGTGTTCGTGCCCCCGGCCGAATTGTAGGAATATGCCGAGTCCGGTGTGTAATTCGCGCAAGTCGTGGGGCAATTGGCCCAAACGAATGCGAGGCCCGTGTTGTAATTGCCGAACAATGCGTTCCGCGACTGGTACAGCAACGTGAAGGTGCTGTTCGCCGGATTGCCGTTCGCATCGAAGCAGTCGACATAGGCGTTCAGCGTCTTGCCCGATGGAGACCACCCCGCGGACGTGCAATAGCCGGATGTTTGAAAGCCGGTGACCTGAACGTCGTCCGGAGCGCCGTCGTAGAGCTTCGCGAAGGAGACTTCGTATTGGCCGGTGCCGAGCGGTGTGACCGTGATCGCGCCGCCCTTCGAATTGTAGCTTGAGGCCGCAGGCGGCGTATACGCGCTCACGGCATTGGCCTCGTCCGCCCACACCCAGCCCACAGTCGAAGCGGCCTCGGCTTGTGTCCCCAGCGCGCAGGCGATGGCGGCAGCCGCACCGCATAGCTTCAATATCCGTGTTGTCATTTCACGTCCTCGGTTGATGTTTCGACGGCGACGCCGGCGCTCGCGCCGACCCGCAGGCGATCGTCTGCGCGTCGATCGGCGCCGACGTTATGTGAGGCTGCCGGCCGAATTCTTGGTGGAATGCGAACGAATTGGTTTAAAGCGCCATTCAGCGCAGAGCCGCAGTTGGCGCGGACAACCCGTTCGACGGCTCAAGCGAATTGCGTGGGCCTAATGCGAGGCGAGCATGCTGCGGTTGCGGATATCCGACGGCGACGCGCCGAAGCGGCGGCGGAAGGCGTGGTTGAAATTCGAGATGTCCGAGAAGCCATGGTCGAACGCGATATCGCTGATGGATGCTTGCCGCGAATGCGTATCCTTCAACGCCGTAAAGACGCGCTCCAGCCGCGAGGCGAGCGTGAACTCGGAATAGGTCGTGCCTTCCGTCTCGAGCAATTTCTGCACGTAGCGCGGCGTGGATCCGATATGGAGGGCGACTTTGCCGACCGTGAGATCGCGGCGATCCAGATTCTGCAGGATAAAATTCTTGACCGCGGCCAAGCGCGCCGAGCGCCCATGTGCCGAGTCCACAAGTGCGCGATTGTCCTTCGTCGGATTGAGGATCAGCGCCGTCAGGTCGTGGATGTGCTTGACGATGAGCTCGCGCAATTCCGGCGTTGCCAGACGATGATCGTCGTCGAGGACCCGGATATAGCTCACGAGAAGGCGCAACGCCGCGGTGTCGCCCGGAATGAGGCGCGCGGTCCGGTCGTCGAGATTGGGCACAAGCGGCTCGAGGCTTGCGCGGGGCAGGCGTGCGCACAGAACGCCGCTGAAGGTGGACTGGCCGTAAGAGCCCGGAGCAGAGCATGCGGTGAGGCAGGCGTCGCCGGCGCCCAGGGTCACTTCGCGTCCGTTCTGCGTGACCACGAAGGTGTCGTTGAGATTGACTGCGAGGACGACATCGTCATTGCCGTTGTCGGCAGCTTCCTTCGTCCAGCGGTTGGACGATGCATCCACATCCCCCCAGGCAAATCTCAGTCCCGGCAGCGCACGCAACTGCACCTTGGCGCGAAACGGCTGGTCTCCGACCGGTTTGACGTCGAGCGGAATAAGTTTTCGCGACACGAGATCGCGCCACGCGTCGAGCCGCGCGCGTTTGGGCGAGTCTTCGCTCGACCAATGCCACAGCGAATAGTTTGACGGAGGCGCATCCATCGTGAACCGGCCCTTACGCAATCCCGACGAGCATCACTTCTACACTCCTTCTCCTTTCGCGCAAAGCGGCGCAAGCGAAACCAGTCAATATTCTATGTGCATCGGCATCGGCCCATTGCCGAAAAATCAGGCAGATTGTCCGGACCCCCGCCTAGCCGAACGTGAAATCGTGCGAGACGAGATGCGCCAACGTCGTGCTTTGCAACACAATTGTGTCGCCGGCATCGAGCGTGATGACGACATCACTTCCCACCTGCGCCATATGGGCCTGCACTGCCGCATAGTTCGCGAAGTCGTCGCTCTCGAAATGGATCGTGTCGTGCGTGGTGCCCGTCGCCGCAAAATCCAGAATCGTGTTGTGGCCGAACGATCCGCTGAAATCGAAGGTATCGGACGTGTTCGCCGTGACGGTTCCCGCGATCTCGCCGCGGCTCGTGTCCACCGTATCGCCGCTTTGAAGAACGACGTCGCCGTGGATCGTTCCGGTGTTGATCAGCGTGTCGTCGGTACCCATGTCGACCGCTCCATGAATGGCGCCGCCATTGGTGAGCGTGTCGTTGCTGCCGGTAAACGCGACGTTGCCGGTGATCGTCCCCGTGTTGGTCAGGGTGTCGGCGCCGACTGCCATCGTGATGGCGCCATGAATTTTTCCCGAGTTCGTCAGGATATTGCCGGCACTGGCGAAATCGAGCGTGCCCTGCCAGGTGCCGGAGTTCTCGATATCGACCTGCGAAGTGTCCGTCACCGTAAACCCGCCATCCATGCTGCCGGCGTTCGAAATCTTTGCCGTTGCGCCGTCGTAGACGTACACCGCCTGCAAGCCGGAAATAACGCCCGCATTCTGAACGACGTCGCCCGTCGAGTCATAAATCACGACACCGGCATCGTTGCCCGTGTAGCTCGAACTGGAAATCGTTCCGTCATTGATGAGCGTGTCCGCATTGCCGCCCCAAAATTCCGCGCCGGCGGCCCCTCCGGTCGCGTGGCCGTCATTGGTCATGACGGAGTTGGACGAGCCGTAACTCAGAATGCCATAGCCGCCTGCCGTCGCGTCGCCCGTCGCGCCTATGGTGGCCTGGTCGGCGCTTCCATCGTTGAGCAGGATTCCATCGACACCACCCTGGGCCGATCCATTGACCGCGAGATAATTGTTCGTGCCGTCCAGCCATATGGCCGCACCTTGCAGCCCCTGAGCGAGCCCGTTGACGATGACCTGATCGCCGCCGGCTGTCATGATGCCGATGTCGCCGCCTTCGGCTTGGCCGTTCACATAAAGCGTGTTCAATTCGCCCAATTCCACACCGGTCTGGGACGAGGAATAGGCGAGACCGTCGAGCACGATAGTTTCGCTTTGTCCCGACGCCGCAATCCCGTTGCCGCCGTCAAGGGACAAAAGCGACCCCGAGCTGGTTACGAGGAGCGTGTCGCCTTCGCCTGTCAGATCGAAGGCATCCTGATCGAGCACCTGGGTCGAATATTGCGTATCTACGACAAAGCTTGCCACGCCTGCATCTCCATTGAGGTCTCGCGCGCGGACCCGGTGCGGGCAACCTTGCGGCGATTTCCCGTAGACTTATGCAGCGGCAGTTCGAGAATCTTGGTCAGGAGCGAACGGATTGGTAATAAGCGACCATCACGCGATGGCCCGTCTGGAGCGGACATTTCGCAGCACGCCAACCGCTGGACGCTGCAGGTGCTAATTCCGGAAATGAAACTGCACGACGCGCTGCATCGGCAATTTAGCCTCAAAACAATGGGATCGAAAAAATGGCGTCGGAGTCCATTTAACCCAGACTCCCTTCGCGTGCCGCTGATTGCACTCTGACCCCGATTCTTCCATGGCCCGTCTGGAGCGGACATTTCGCAGCACGCCAACCGCTGGACGCTGCAGGTGCTAATTCCGGAAATGAAACTGCACGACGCGCTGCATCGGCAATTTGGCCTCAAAACAATGGGATCGAAAAAATGGCGTCGGAGTCCATTTAACCCAGACTCCCTTCGCGTGCCGCTGATTGCACTCTGACCCCGATTCTTCTAAGGCTCGGGAGGCAATTTCGGATTGGCAACCCGCCCGCTCGCCCCATTCTCCGTCACGGCGAGTGATCGGCGGACTGCATCGTCGGTAGGCTGATAAGCGGTTGGATAGATTTTCGGTGCGGACTGTCGTCCATCAGCGGGTTCAACAATTCGTCGGCGGGCCATCCATGCTTTTACTCCAATCAGGCTTGAGCTTGGTTACATCGCTTCCGCAGTAATGCTCCTGCAATCGAATCAACTTCGGAAATCTGATACGCTCGCACAATGTTGTGTCCCAAACGGTTGCGGTTCTTCGATTAACGGAGTAATTCCCTAGCACAGCACTTCCAGGTCCGCTGTTCCAAACTCCGAGCGCTTCAAAGGAATAGAATCTTGCGTCAGGCTCGTTGGAAGTCTTATCAACGGAAAACTGGCCTTTGGGCTTTACGCCTCTAATCTGCCGCACCACCACCAGTCGCACGAGGGCCGCGGCTTCGCGGGGCATTAATCCAACCTTGCAAAATGATTGCGCCGAAGCGTGTGTGCTTTCAACTAGCATCATCGTAGCTGTCAACACCAAGAACATACAAAGTGAACTCTTGCGCATTAGTGTTCAATCCCCTGCATGATTTGGAAGTGCCGCTGAAACGTCCGCGTATAAACATTTAGAGTATAACCTTGTGCCCAGCCTTCGGAATGCACCGCAGCACTAAAATCCTGAGCGTTTGTAAATTGGCCTGATACTTTGCTGAGCGATTGAACTACAACAGAGCCCGATAAATAGAAGCCATCTGCTGCGGGAAAGGCCGCAACTGCTTGCTTTGGACTGCTCGAAGAAAAGGGCGGAATCCAGTGATCTAGCAAGGTCTCCTGGACTCCGTCTATGCCCGACGTGACGTACGTTCCCGTCTGACCCGGGAAGGGGCCGCTGTCGACATTGTGCACGCCGAAATAGTTGTTTCCAAGTTTCGCTGCGTTGCTCGTTCCTCCAGCTGACTCAATATCTGCCAGAGTGAGAAAATCATCTTCGGTTGCACCCTGACGTTGCCCCCAAGTTTCATCCAGTTGCAACTTGAGTCCGGCGGTTGATTTTCTCCATCTGCACGGTCGTAGCAATGGGCCAAGTCGCGGAGCCATCGAGACGTAGCGGCTTGGCCCATTGCGGT
>Ga0302326_10001018_pt1 | contig 73488 bp, 70 predicted proteins | sample Palsa_T0_3_FD_202264 | JGI IMG/M metagenome (GOLD analysis project Ga0302326, IMG submission 202264) | Peat permafrost microbial communities from Stordalen Mire near Abisko, Sweden - Palsa_T0_3 | ecosystem: Environmental > Terrestrial > Soil > Palsa > Peat permafrost | place: Sweden: Abisko... | reverse complement strand
CCACTGATCTCTAACAGAGGTCCAATTGTCGCTGACTAGATTGTAACCCAAACCGCTCCCAACGTAGGTTGGCCTTCCAGCTTAGGAATTCGTCCGCGGGCTGGATCATGCGAGTGATGAACGACCTGTCTATCTTGACCGCGTGTATTGGGAGGGCCGCGATAGATATGGTCGGGTAGATGTTTTGACCGCCGGAGATGATCATGTCTTTTTTTCGATCGATGATGTAAAGAAACCCCTCTTCATCGAGACGACCGAGGTCTCCCGTTCGCAGCCATTGGGCACCCGCCGAATCCACCCAGGTCGGCCGGCTGGTATGTACGGCAACGCACAGACGGTGCGTTCGCTGGAATGCTCAGATTTAACAATTCGAGCGAGGATGCGCGTTGACACTCAGGTTCGGGCACGACACGAGAGAAGACAGCCCGGCCCGCCACGGCGCGGGTGTGGCTGCGCGCGTTCGCCAGGCAACGTCGCCGACGCTGGTGCTCGGATTCGGCAATGTCCTCCTGAGTGACGACGGCGCCGGTGTACAGCTGGTTGAGCGACTACGGACTGAGCTTGGGCCCAATGCGGCGCAGTTCATTGACGGCGGCACGCTAAGCTTCAGCTTACTGTCCTATGTGGAGGCGACCGATTCGATGCTGGTGATCGACGCCGCCGATCTGAACAGCACGGCGGGCACCATCGACCTGTTCGAAGGGGCGGCGATGGACGAATTTCTGAAGAGTTCGCGGCGGCGGACCGTTCATGAGGTGGGTCTGATCGATCTACTCGATATGGCGCGGCTCCAAGACTGTCTGCCCAGGCAGCGAGCGCTACTGTGCATTCAACCCGGCCGCATCGACTGGTGTGAAACGCTCTCGGCTCCGGTTGCAGAGGCCCTGCCCGAGGCTGCCCGGCTGGCGAGAATAACGCTGCAGCGCTGGCAATGCACATGAGTCGACTTACCGAAATCCCGATCCGCATCGAGCCCGCAGCACGGAGCGAAGCATCGGCCGTAGTCGGCGGACTGGGCGGCGGCGTCGCTGCGATTCTCTGCGAACTGGTCACGCTGCTCGAGCGACTCGTCAAGGGCGAATCCCCTGGTGCCATCGATTTGCGGAGCCTGCCGATGAGTCCGCTGGATCGCGCGGAGCTTCAGCGGGTGCTCGGGGAGGGTGAAGTGCAGGCGACTGTCAACGCGCAAGGCCTGTCGAAGATGCGTGAAACTCGCGTTTCTGGAGTTTGGTGGGTCGAGCATTTTGATCAACAAGGTGAACTCATTGCCGAATTGATCGAAGTGAGTCGTGTGCCAGAGATCCTCTCGAGCGCGTCCGATGAGATCGCTGCTGGCGCGCGCGCGCTGCGCGCGCAAATCGCAATGGCAGCAGTGCCACCAGCGCCGCAAGGAAGCCATGTCCCTCTTCAATGAACAGCTCACGGTCGGCGAGTCGCTGCGCTTACACGGTATCAGCCGCCGCGGCTTCATCAAGTTCTGTACCGCCGCGGCATCGGCCATGGCGCTGCCACCCTGGATGGGAGCGGCGATGGCCGAACAATTGCACCAGGCGCCCAGGCCATCGGTCGTGTATTTGTCGTTCCAGGAGTGCACCGGCTGTTTCGAGTCATTGACGCGCTCCTTCGCCCCGACCATCGAGAGTCTGATATTCAATGTGATTTCGCTGGACTACGACGACACCCTGATGGCCGCAGCGGGCGACGCGGCGGAAGCCGCGCTGACGAAGGCCATGAAGGACAACTTCGGTAAGTATGTGTTGGTGATCGACGGATCGGTACCGACCGGAGCCGGAGGTGCGTATTGCACTTCCGGCGGCCGGAGCGCCGTGGACACCCTGCGTGAGGCGGCCAAGGGCGCGGCGGCGATCGTCTGCGTTGGGACCTGTTCAGCGTTCGGCGGCATTCCCTTCGCCGATCCGAACCCGACCAGTGCCTGGCCGGTGACCGCCATTGTGGGGGACAAGCCCATCATCAATGTGTCCGGCTGCCCGCCCATTCCGGAAGTCATCACCGGAACGCTGTTGCAATTCGTCAGCACCGGACAAGTCCCGGACCTGGACGAGCATAGGCGTCCTAAGGCTTTCTTCGGCAACACGATTCACGATCGCTGCTATCGCCGGCCGTTCTATGACGAGGGAAAATTCGCCAAGTCCTTCGACGACGAAGGCGCACGCAACGGGTGGTGCCTTTACGAGCTCGGCTGCAAAGGACCCACGACTTACAACGCCTGCGCGACGATCAAGTGGAACGGCGGCACCAGCTTCCCGATCGAGTCGGGACACGGCTGCCTCGGATGCTCCGAGCCGGGATTCTGGGACAAAGGCAGCTTCTATGCGGCGCAGTCCAGTGCCGAATGGGGCAAAGGAGGCGCGCCGTCACCCCGGCGTGTCCTCGAGGTGGGCGGAGCCGCCGTGGCAGCGGGTGCCGTGCTGGGTGTCGCATCGGCCGGCGTGAGTCGCTTACGTCAACATCGCAGCGAGCAGAACACCGCCGACCGTGACAAGAAGGAAGGCTGAACCATGAACCTTTTAGACTTCGCACGCGGGCCGGCACTCAAGGTGGCGATCGCGGTATTTTGCTTAGGGATAACCTGGCGTATCGTCGCCTTTGCGCTGCTGCGTATCCGCCGTGACATGAACCGGCCACGCGCCTCGGTGCTCAAATTCTTGGGCGGCGGTTTGCTCACCGTAGGCTCGCGCTCATGGCCGCACCGAGAATTCATCGGCCGCACCGGTGCCGGAGAGGCCCTCGGCTACAGCTATCACATAGGCCTCTTTGCCCTGGTGTTGTTATTCACGCCGCACATTCTATTTCTCGGCAGCTTGTTTGGCGTCACCTGGCCGGGCTTGCCGAGCAGCCTGATTACCGTGATTTCTGTGCTCACCCTGACCCTGTTTCTGGCAGTGCTGTTTCGGCGCGTGACCAACCCCGTGATGCGCATGCTGTCGAATTTCGACGATTACTTCAGCTGGTTCATCACCATGTTAGTGATGGTCACGGGGCTCGCCGCCACCGCTCACTTTGGCGCTCGCTATGAGACTCTTCTCGCGATCCACATCCTGAGCGTCGATGCGCTGTTGGTGTGGTTTCCGTTCGGCAAGCTGATGCACGCCTTCTACATCTTTCCGTCGCGCGCCCTGAACGGCGCCCTACTCGCCCGTAAAGGAGCCACCTCATGAGCGATAGAACGGGCGTACTTGCCGCGAATCTCGCGTCGGCGGAGGCCAGAACTCCGGAGGCTCGCGTTGCCGGCGCCATGAGCGGCTTCGCGCAGGAAATCGGTGCGCTCAGTGCCTTCCGGCTCGAATCCTGCATTCACTGCGGTATTTGTGCTGACGCCTGTCATTTCTACATTGCGACCGAAGATCCGCAGTACACACCGATCTGGAAGGTTGAGCCTTTCAAACAAGCCTATAAACGCGAAGCCAGCGCGTTCGCGCCGCTCTACCGGTTGCTGGGCCTGAAGCGAGAGGTCAAAGCGGACCAACTCGTGCAGTGGCAGCATTTGCTGTTCGACAGCTGCAATATGTGCGGGCGATGCAGCTTGATCTGCCCGATGGGCATCGATGTGGCCGCGCTCATCGAACAGGCGCGGCACGCGATGTTCGACGCCGGGCTCGCGCCGAAAGAACTCTATGAGAAGGCTGCGCACCAGAAAGTCACCGGCCAGCCGGAGGTGAGCGCCGAGCCCTACCGCGACCAGCTGTTGGCGATCGGTGCTCGGTTCGCGGTTGAAATACCGCTCGATAAACCCGACGTCGATGTCATGTTGTGCGTGCCGAGGACAGACATTGAGCATTATCCGAGTGCCGTCGCCTCGCTGGCACGTGTGATGCACCACCTTGGCGTGTCGTGCACATTTCGCAGCGACGCGCTGGTCGCTGAGAATTACGGCTACTACGCTGGCGGCAAGGAATGGCAGCGCGAGATCAGCCGGCGCCTCATCGATCAGGCCGTTGCCTGCAAGGCCAAGATTCTCCTGGTTCCCGAATGCGGGCATGCGTACGCCGCACTGCGCTGGGAAGCGGCCGATCTGTACGGCAAGCCGCTGCCTTTTAAGGTTCTACAGGTGACAGAATTCCTCGCGGACGAGTTGCAGGCGGGGCGCCTGAGACTGGGCGCCGCCGTGACGGGCGCGACCACCTTCCAAGATCCCTGCGAGTCGGTGCGCAAAGGCGGTGTCAGCGAGGCTCCCCGGGCTCTCATGAAGGCGATGGGCGTGGACTTGCACGAAATGAAAAATCACGGCGGTTTCAGTTTCTGCTGCGGCGGCGGCGGCGGGGTGCTCGACATCGAGCGCGCGGCGCCCCTGCGCTACCGCACTATGGAGAACAAGCTGCGCGAAATCGATGACACGGGCGCCAAGACCTTCCTCACCAGTTGCTCGGACTGCCGACGCACCTTTGACGACGCGCAGGCTCACTTTACCTGGAACAAGACGCCACAAAGCTTGTTGGAATTGGTGGCCGCCAACCTGATTGGCGCAGCGGGCCCGGCATGAGTGCACAGACCATCGTCGTTGATCCCGTCACGCGGATCGAGGGGCACCTACGGATCGAGGCGCAATTCGACGGCTCCGTCATCACCCAGGCGTCGAGTTCCGGCACCATGGTGCGCGGCATCGAGATCATTCTGCAGGGCCGCGATCCGCGCGATGCATGGGCCTTTGCGCAGCGCATCTGCGGTGTATGCACGCTCGTCCACGGCATCGCCTCAGTGCGGGCAGTCGAGGACGCCCTGAAATACTCGATCCCCGCCAACGCTCAGTTGATACGCAATCTGATGATCGGCACCCAGTTCGTCCACGATCATGTGATGCATTTTTATCACTTGCACGCGCTCGACTGGGTAGACGTCGTGTCGGCACTCAAAGCCGACCCGAAAGCGACCTCAGCCCTCGCGCAGTCGATCTCGACCTACGCGCGCTCCTCGCCCGGCTATTTCGCCGAGGTACAGGATCGCGTCAAAAAGCTGGTCGAATCAGGTCAGCTCGGCATTTTCGCCAACGCCTACTGGGGTCATCCGGGATACAAGCTGCCGCCGGAAGCCAACCTGATGGCCGTGGCGCACTATCTGGATGCGCTGGCCTGGCAACGCCAAGTCGTGCAACTGCAGACCATTTTCGGCGGCAAGAATCCGCACCCGAACGTGCTGGTCGGCGGAGCCCCTTCCGCCATCAGCGTCCATGCCGGCGCAGGAACCGGCTCCACGGCGGTCAACCAGGTCGGCCTGCAAAAGGTGGCCAACATCATCGCTCAGATGCGCAGCTTCGTTGACCAGGTGTATTTGCCGGACGTGCTGGCGATCGCCTCGTTCTACAAAGATTGGTTCAAGACTGGGTACGGCGAAGGGACCGGCAATTTCATGACCTACGGTGATTTTCCGGCCGCAGGCAGTCAGGACCCGAAGAGCTTCCTGGTGCCGCGCGGCGCAGTCCTGGGTCGCGATCTAACCCATATCGAGGAGGTCGACCTCACGGCGGACGAGGACATCCAGGAATTTGTGGCGCATTCCTGGTACGACTACAGCGCCGGGAAGGATGCGGGCTTACACCCCTACCGCGGCGAAACCCGGTTGAACTATTCGGGGCCGCGGCCGCCGTACCAGCACCTCGATACCTCAGCGAGTTATTCCTGGCTCAAGTCGCCACGCTGGAAGGGTCACGCCATGGAGGTGGGACCCTTGGCGCGGGTGCTCATGCTGTATGCCAGTGGTCACGAGCCGACCAAGGAGCTCGCCACCAAGACGCTTGCCCAGCTCGACCTGCCGCTCGAAGCCATGTTTTCGACCATGGGCCGCACCGCTGCCCGTGCGCTCGAATGCAAAATCCTCGCCGACGCCATGCCGCAGTGGTACGACAGCCTGATGGCGAACATTAGGGCCGGTGATGTGCGCACGTTTAACGACCAACTCTGGGAGTCGTCGACCTGGCCGCGGCATGCACAGGGCGTGGGATTTCTCGAGGCCCCCCGCGGCGCGTTGGCACACTGGATCATCATCGAGGACGGCAAAATCTCGAACTATCAGGCGGTGGTGCCAAGCACGTGGAATGCAGGCCCGCGCGATGCGACCGGCACCGAAGGCCCCTACGAGGCAGCGCTCAAGGGCCATAGGCTGCACGATCCGAAACAGCCGCTCGAAATCCTGCGCACGATTCACAGCTTCGATCCCTGTCTCGCTTGCGCCGTCCATGTGGTCGATCCGGACGGTGAGGAACTGATTCGGGTTCGCATCCAATAAGTACGGTCTGGTGTTCGGAACATCACGATCTGAGACGGATCTGCTGCTGCTGCATGCGCCGAGCGTCTACGATTTCCGGGAGCGCGCCATTCTCTACGGCCCGGTGAGCGACATGGTGCCCTCCTCCACCGTGTTCGAGATGTACCCCTTAGGATTCCTGACGATAGCAAGCTATCTGCACGACAAAGGCATGACGGTGCGGATCGTCAATCTGGCGCTGCGCATGATGAACAGCCGCCGGTTCGATGTGCCCGGCTTCCTCGCACGGCAGAAGCCCAAGGCCGTCGGCATCGACCTGCATTGGTTGCCGCATGCTCACGGCGCCTTGGAAGTGGCGCGCATCGTGAAAGAGATACATCCCGACGTGCCGGTCATCATGGGCGGGTTGTCATCGACGTACTTTCACCGTGAATTGATCGCGTACCCGCAGGTGGACTACGTCCTGCGCGGCGATAGCACCGAACCGCCGCTGCGTCAGCTGCTCGTCGCGCTGCAGAGGGGTGAGCCCGTCGGTAGGATCCCCAATCTCACGTGGAAGGATGCCGCCGGGGTTCACGTCAATCCCCTCTCGTTCGTGCCGATGAGCTTGGACTATGTCGATCTGCGGCCCGATCTGATGGCCGAAATGGTAATGCGTTACCGCGATCTGGAAAGCACGCTGCCCTTCAACGGCTGGTGGAACAATCCGATCACGGCGGTGTTCACGGTCAAAGGTTGCGCTTTCGAGTGCGTCACTTGCGGAAGCTCACATACGAGCTGCACGCATCTGACGAAGCGGCAGAAACCCGTGTATCGCAGTCCTACGAGCTTGATCGCAAACATGGAGGCCATCTCCCGTCTGTCGCACGGCCCCATTATACTTATCGGGGATTTGCTCATGGCGGGACCCGAACACGCGGCCGAGGTTCTCGCACGCTTGAGTAAAGCGAATCTGCCAAACGAGATCGTGTTCGAATTCTTCGCCTTACCGCCGGCGTCGTTCCTCCAGGACATCGACCGATGCGTGCGCCACTGGAGCATGGAGTTCAGTCCAGAAAGCCATGAGCAGGCAGTCCGCGATGCCCAGGAAGGCGAGGCGGGGTACACGACCGAGGATATGGAATCAATTATCAAAGAAGCGGTGCGCCTGCGCTGCTCGCGCATTGATATTTTCTTTATGATCGGGTTGCCGGCGCAGACGACTGCATCAGTCCGCGACACGGTCGAGTATTGCGGACATTTATTTCAATTGGGAGACAAGCGGCTCTCTTGCTTCATTTCCCCCATGGGTCCTTTCATCGATCCCGGGAGCCGGGGCTTCGAGGAGCCCGAGAGATTCGGTTACCGCTTGTTCGCCCGCACCCTGGAGGAACACCGCCAGCTGCTGATCCAGCCCACGTGGGAACATATTCTGAATTACGAGACTAAGTGGATGACGCGCCGCGAATTGGTTGATGCCACCTACGACGCGGCCGAACGGCTCAACGAGCTGAAAGTCCAGCACGGACGCCTTTCGAAGCGGCGTGGCCGCGGTGTGGCGCGCGGCATCGCCGCAGCGCGTGCGCTGCGCACGCGGCTCGATGACGGGATCGCGCAAGGCGGCAAGGAAACTGCGGGCGCCGAACTGACGGGGGAAATATCGCGCTTCAGCATCTCGACGGTATGCGACAAGCGTGAGTTATTCTGGCCGAGGCGGGTATTTAATTTCAGGATGACTGAAATCCTGCGCATCCTCGGTCGGCATGTCAGCGGACGTTCGCGGCCGCACGCGCGCGCAGCTCAACTGCCTTGAGGCAGCGTGTGCGCGACACCCTGGTGGCAGTCGATGCAGGTCATGCCGTCCTTCGCCAATGACTGGTGCGCGCTGGCCGCGTCCGGCGGCTGCTTGGCGAACGCCATGGCGGCGGGCGTATGGCAACTGCGGCACTCGGCGGAATCATTCGCTTTGAGCTCTGACCAGATTTTTTGCGCGAGCTGCAGCCGGTGGGCCTCGTATTTCGCGGGCGTGTTCAGTTCGCCCCCCATGTGACCCCACACTTCGGCGTACGCCTGAATGTGGCGCCACAAGCCCGGCAGGAATGCCGGCGGCACGTGGCAGTTGCCGCAGCTCGCCTGAATGCCGAGCACATTGGAGTAATGCACGCTCTGCGTGAGTTCCTGGAAGGGCTGCTTCATTTCGTGGCAGGAGGTGCAGAACGCATCGGTTTCCGCAAGTTTCAGGCCGCCAAGGAAGCCGCCCGTAACGACGATGCCGACGATAAAGGCAATCAACCCTCCGGCCGGCAGCCCAAGCAAGAACCAACGCTGCGGCCGCCGCCACAGCCAAGCGGCAAACCCCCGGTGCACCGGCTGCGGCGAATTCAATTCGACCCTCTCGATGCGGCCATTGAGCAATCCTTCATCCAATCGGTAGGCCCAATCAATCAATTGGGTGGGGTTCGCGAGCGGCAAAAAATATTACTCGGTTCTCGGACGGGCGCACTGTGCGTTAGCGTACAGACCCACGCAAAGACCGCGGGTTACTTTTCAAGCAAGCGCCGCCCAACCGGCTCCGGACCCGTCGCTGTGTTGAGCGACTTTGATTCTAGAGACGGTCAGGGGAGAAGCGCTGTATGTCGCGTGCGAATGGGACTCGCGAGTTGTACGGCCCCCGCTCGGGCACGATAGCGCTGGGCGCCTTGCTACTAAGCGCGCTGCTTGCCGCCTGTAGTGGCACGACCGGTTCGGTGGGTCCTGCAGGCGCCACCGGCGTAACCGGTCCGCAAGGGCCGACGACCACGGGGTCGGCCCTTAATATCAGCACGGCAACCGCCATCACCGGAACGATCACCAGCGTGACCATCAGCGGCCCGCCGGTGGTGAAATTTCAGCTCGTCGATGAGAATGGCGCCTTCATCCAGGGTCTGCCGGCAGCCGATATTAGTTTCACCATCGCACAACTCGTACCGGGCCAGAATGGTACGTCCAGCCAGTGGAATTCGTATATCTACGGCGCCGTAACCCCCGGAGCATGCCCGACCGGTGTAACGACCTGCGACGGCGCGCCAAAGACGCAGGCGACGGTCGAGACTGCCACCAGCGGCACATTCGTCGACAACGGCAACGGCACCTACCAGTACACCTTTCTGAAGGACATCACGAAAGACCCGATCGTCATCTATAGCTCGACCCTGACACATCGAGTCGGCTTCGAAATCCGCAACCTCGTTCAGGCGAACAATGGTCCCTACACCTTCCAGCCATCGACCGGAGACACCCTCGGGATCTTCAGCCGCGAGATCGTCGAGACCGCTACCTGCGATAATTGCCATACATCATTGACGGCGCACGGGGGTGCCCGTGTCGAGGTGCAGTACTGCGTCATGTGCCACAACCCCGGGACCACTGACCCTTATAGCGATAACACGCTGGACATGAAGGTGATGATCCACAAGATCCACACCGGGAACACATTGCCGAGCATCCAGACGGTGAGCGGACCGAACACCACGCCGACCTTAGGGCTAGGCTACTGGATCGTCGGCCATGGGGATTCGCTCGACAATTTCAATACCGTGCTCTACCCGCAGGACACGCGCAACTGTGTGACATGCCATGTACAGACCATCCCGGCTGCGACTCAGGCGGCGAACTACTTCACCGTGCCTACCGCGGAAGCCTGCGGCGCCTGCCACGACAACGTGAACTTTGCCACCGGTGCGAACCATAGCTCGGGGAACATCATTGCCAACGACTCGCAGTGCACGACCTGCCACGGATCGACGTCGACCATCAATAATGGTCAGCTGCAAGTCGTGGCGGCGCACATCATTCCCGAGGTCGTCGCGGCAACCAAATTCCAATACGTGGTCAACAACGTGACCTTCAAGACGACCGCCGGCAGCATTTATCCCGTCGTGAATTTCTCGGTCGTCGATCCGACCAATGGCAATGCGCCGTACAATATTCTCACCGCCGCGCCGTTTGCCGGCACCGATCCGGGTACCGGCACACCCGTATGCGCTGATGACACCGCGCGCCTTGCGATCGACATCGCCTGGGACACGAGCGACTACACCAATTGGGGCAGCGGCGTGACTCCCGCCACTTGGGGGCAGCCAATTTCCCTGAATCCGCTCGCCGGATGCGGCACGGCGACGCCCGCCCCCGGACTCGCCGGACCCGATGCAACCGGCGCGTTTACGATGACTTCACCTACGCCACTGCCCAACCCGCCGGCCGCCAATTGCCCGCCGGCGGCCGGCACCGCTTGCCCCGCCATTACCAATGTCGGCGTCGTGATCGAAGGCCATCCGGGCATCGTCACGACCGGCCCCGGAGCAACGGCCATTCCGGTGACGAGCGCCGTGAGCTACGCCAACGTCGCGGGCGCTGCGCCGGTCGCGCGGCGCGTGGTTGTGGACATTGCCAAATGCGATGTTTGCCACAGCCTGCTCTCGTTGCACGGAACCAATCGCAACAACAACACCCAGGTTTGCGTCGCCTGTCACAACCCGGCCTCCACCGACGTCAGCGAACGGCAAACACTGAGCGCGACGACCCCGGGTATCGACGGCCTGTGGGAACAGGCCATCGATTTCAAGCATATGATTCATGCCATCCATGACGGCAGCGTACGCGGTGCCGCGGGGTCGCCGTTCGTGATTTATGGTTACGGAGGGTCTATCAACAATTTCACGGATGTCGTGTACCCCGGCCAAATCAATCGATGCGATGCCTGTCATGTGGGGACCAGTTACTACCCGGTGGCCGACACTGCGGTGCAAGCAACGACCTTCCTGACGGGACTCTCGAAGGAAACTCCTAACCCGACCACCGTCGGCAGTCCCATCTCTACTTCGGCAAACATGTCCGTGTGCTCGGCATGCCACGTCGACGCCGCCACGCTAGCGCACATGCAGCAGAACGGCGGTTCGACCACGGTCACGAAAGACGCGGAAGGCCGGACGATTCTCAGCACGAATCCGGCGTACGTGGAGACCTGCAGCGTCTGTCACGGTGCGGGCGGCGTAGCCGATGTGATGCTCGTCCACAATATCCCTGCCACGGCAAATTGAATGCAAAGTCCGTTGCGTGTGGGTTCAGCCGCCGCGACGCTGCTCCTCTTCGGCGTTGGAATGTACGCGCATTCGGCGGATGGACCACCGCAGGCGCAGTCGTATTACAGCGATCAAGGCGCCGATACCTGCCTCGGCTGCCATAGCGATGCCACGGTCACGGAGATTTTTCGAACCAAGCACGCACGCCCGGATGATCCTCATGGTCCCTTTGGGCACGGGCAATTGCAGTGCGAAGCATGTCACGGCCCTGGCGGCGGGCATGTGAAGGCCGGAGGCGGTCCGCTCGCCGGCATGCTCGACTTCGGTGCAAAGGCCACAACTCCGGCACCCGTACAAAATGCGAAGTGCTTGGGTTGCCATCAGTCCAACGCCGCGCACGAATGGGCCACGAGCGCGCACGCGGCGAGCAATGTGGCCTGCGCGAGTTGTCATACGCTGCACAATGCCAAAGACCCGATGAACAATGCCACGGCGCAAATCGAGGCGTGCACGTCCTGCCACCAAGCGCAACACACCGATCTTTCGAAGCCATCTCATCATCCGCTGCTGGAAGGAAAGATGGCATGCACGTCCTGCCACACCCCGCATGGCTCCAGCAGCCCGGCGCAACTCGTCAAGAACACCGTTACGGAAACCTGCACGAGCTGTCATGCCGAGTTTCGCGGTCCTTTCCTGTGGGAACATCAGCCGGTGGCGGAGGACTGTACCAATTGCCACAATCCCCACGGCTCCGCGCAGCCTGCACTTTTGAAATTACGAACTCCGTTTCTGTGCCAGACCTGCCATGAAGGCGCGGGCCATCCCTCGATCATCAACACCCCTCAAGGGCTGCCCGGAGGCTCTCCCAGCGCATTTTTGTTGAACGGCGGCTGCATCAATTGCCACTCTCAGGTTCATGGATCGAATCATCCATCGGGCCGGGCGCTGATGCGCTAGGCAATAAAAATGAACGCCTCCTACACCCGTTTGGCTGCATGCTTCTTGAACCTCGCACTCGCGGGCATGGCCGCGCCGGCCTCCGCCGATGAATCCAACGTCGACCCGAGCACGTGGAAGTGCGCGCTGTGTCCGTTCCCGCAAGGCTACGACACCCAGACGGAGGCCGGAACCCAGTACGCAGATGGTGCCAATGCAACTTACGGCCGCTACAGCGGCATCGATCATAGCGGCGTGTATGCAGTGGCCTCGGCGTCCGGACAGGTTCGCACCGCCGAGGGAACCTATGCCAATTACGATCTCGAGCAATTGGGTTTGGCCTCGCGCGAAGGCTACGTCGAGGGCGGCCGCGAAGGCCGTTTCGACCTGCGTATCAGTTACGATGGCCAGCCCAACCGCCTTTACGACACGGGTGCGACGTCCTATCAAGTCAACGGCACGACGCTTACGCTACCCGCTGCCTGGGTCCCTGCCGGAAGCACCCAGGGCATGAGAGCCCTGAACAGCAGTCTTTCTCCATTGAGAATCGAATCCGACCGCCGGACCGTCGCTCTGCTCGCCCGTTTCTTTGTCAGTCCGGGCTGGACAGCTTATGGTGAGTTTCGGCGTCAAGAGCACGATGGCACGGGAATGACGTCGGCAAGTTTCTTAACCGAGGCCGTGCAATTGCCGCAGCCTTTCGACTATGTCACGAATTCCATTGAGACCGGCATTGCCTGGGCGGGCCGCAAGGCAAGCTTGCGTTTGAGTTATACCGGGTCTTGGTTCGAAGACGACAGTGATTCACTCACATTCGCGAACCCCTATACGCCCATCGTGCCGGGATCTACACAAGGGCAACTAAGCCTGCCCCCGAGCAACAATCTGCAACAGCTCAATGCGACCGGCAATGTCCAATTTCCTTGGGCGACCACGCTGACGTACGGCGCGTCCTTAAGCACGCTTAAACAAAATGCCGCCTTCTTGCCCCTCAGCACCCTGCCCGGACAAGGTGCTACGCAACCCACTTCACTCGATGGGGATGTGCATCTGTCGCACTATGCGCTCGGTTTGGCGACGCGTCCTTTGCCCAAGCTAAGCCTACGGGGAAACGCCGCCTATGACGGGCGCGATGACAAGACCAACCCACTGGAATTCGCGTACATCGTCACGGACACCTTTCCCGGTGGTACCGCCCTCACGCCTCGCTACAGCGAAGACCACGTGCACCTTGACGGTGGTGCAGATTATGCCCTGGCACGCTGGTTGCGCATTGGGGTCGGCGGCAAGCTCGATGAAATCCATTACGGTCCCGGACAAGTGGTCAACTGGACCCAAGATGCGCAAAGTTGGGGACGCGCCACGGTCACTCCCATTGCGCCCTTGAGTTTCACCGTGAAATACGGCAACGCGCTTCGCAAGGCGTCTTCCTTTGATGCAGCGGCGCTGCCGCCGGAGGAAAACCCGCTCATAATCGAATATAACTATGCGCCGCGAGATCGGGTGTTTTCGACCTTCACCGCTGCCTGGTCCATCACCGCCGCCCTTACCTGGTCGATCGAGGAGTCGCTCGCCAAGGACGATTATCGATCCTCGCCATTGGGGTTGCAAAGCACGCATGAACAACGCGTGTCCAGCACACTTACCTGGTCGCCAAAGGACACGTTGAGCGCATACGTCGACGCCGGGTACGAGCGGCTGTTTAACTTGCAAAATGGCTCGACCGGCGACACCACGACACCATGGCTTGCCGCAGACACAGACCGCTTTTGGAATGCCGGCGTCGGCGGACGATGGGTGCCGCAAGCTCGATGGACAGTCACATTGGACTACCTGCTGGCCCCGTCGTACGATAACAACGAGAGTATCGTCGGCGGCACACAGCAGGCTTTTCCGCAGAATTGGACCAAACTCGATTCCACGCGCCTGGGCGTGGGTTATCAATGGACGGCGGCCACGCAAATCCGTTTTCGTTATATTCGCGAGCAATACAATTCAAGTGACTGGTCGTTGAATGGAGTCGGACCTGCGACCGTGCCCAATCTGCTTGCTCTGGGCGTTCAGCCCTACCGCGATAGTGTCAACGCCTTCAGTCTCACCGTACGCTATGAATTTGGACGCGACAACGCATCATCGCACGCCACCCCATGAACATGCGGCTAGCCGGCCACGCTGAGCGTCGAGATATCGACGTAGATCCGGTAAGAGGATATTTTCTCGCCGCGCAGTTGAAACACGTTGGCAAATGGGAAAGTGACGACCGATCCGTCGTGTCGCGTATAGGTTACTTCGCCCTCGCATCCGGCAGATTCACCGGCGCACCAACTCTTAACGAGCCGATGCTGACTCGACCTGATCGAGCCGAAGAACGCTGTCACGGCAACACCAATCTCACGGGCGCCCTGAATCATCGGCGCGTTGCCAAACCGAAACTGCGCGTCCGGAGTCAAAAAATCGACAAACCCTGCCGCATCGCCTGCGTCGATGGTCTTGAACAAGCGCTCCCACCAATAGGCATTCTGCATCAGCCAAGCATACGCCCAACGCGGACGCGTATGCCGCATCTCCGAGGATAATTCTTATGTCCCAGGTCCCTCAACAGATCGATCAACCCTCCCAGTCACTTGCCGGCACCGGTTTCCTCAGCGCCGCTCGGCGCGCCTTCCTTGCGACGCGTCCACCGTTTCTCATCGCCTCGGTGTTGCCCGTACTCGTGGGGACCGCGTGGGCGAGCGCCGCTTTTCATCAGTTCGATGGTTTGCTCTTTGGCCTCGCTTTGGCGGCGACCGTCTTCGCCCACGCAGCGACGAATGTTTACAACGATGTGGCCGACGATCTGACTGGTGCAGATGTCGGCAACACGGACCGCATCTATCCGTACACAGGCGGCTCGAGATTCATTCAAGCCGGACTTCTGTCACGACGGGAAATGACGCAGCTGGCACTCGGATTGTGCGCGGTGGCTCTTCTCATCGGCGCGGTGCTCGCCTTTGTACGCGGTCCTGGCGTTATTCTCTTGGGGGTCGTCGGTCTTGGTCTTGGTCTTCTCTATTCGTTACCGGGACCGCAGTTGTCTGCCCGCGGCGTCGGCGAGACCGCCGTAGCACTCGGGCTCGGAGTGCTGCCCGTCCTAGGCGCCGTATGGTTACAGACAGGGCTGATCGATTCCGGCGCGCTCCTAATCTGCATCCCGGTAAGTTGCTGGGTAGCAGCAATTCTCATTATCAACGAGGTTCCCGACGTGGAAGCCGATCGTCGTGCACTCAAGCGAACGCTGGTGGTTCGATGGGGAATCACGGGCGCGCGCCTTATCTACAGGTCGCTCACCTTGGTTGCGCTGATAGCCACGGCCGAAGCCATCATCCGCCACGCACTCCCGCTGTGGTTTGCAGTGCCCTCTCTCGCTCTCGCCGGGCTGGGCCTTCTGGCGGCGCGCCGCATATCAACGGACCGCTCGGCACGTGCACGCCTGAAGCAGGCTATCGAACTGACGCTCGCCATCCAGGCGACCGGCTGCGTCCTCATCTGCATCACTTTGTTGATTGAACCGTTCGTCTGATACGCAAACCCGCACCCCTTTGGCCTGGACGTCGGTCCTGAATCGTGCACGCCCACCGCACAGACGGCATCGCCGGAAAGGCGCTAACCTCCTCTAACCGCACGGTAATGTAAGTCGTAAAGCGGGCTCTCCGTCACGAACTGCCTCGCTCCATTGGGCGCCGACAAAGGACACCTCTCTTATGCAGGAATCTCGAGCTTTCGCCGTTGCAACCGCTGCAGCGGCAGCGATCATCATCGCCGCGGCAGCCGCACTGGTGTTTTCTCAGCCCGCGGCGGCGACCCCGCAGTTTGCCAAAGACACGGGCAAGACTTGCGGCGACTGCCATACGAATCCCAAGGGCGGCGGTGCACTCACGCCATTGGGGACCCAATTCAAGGCCAACGGCAACAAGATGCCGGCATCGCCGTAGAGCCTCGCGTCCGGAGAGAACCGTGTTACGCAACATGAAGGACATCGAGGGTTTTGCCATCCATGCAACCGATGGAGTGCTCGGCGCGATAACGGACTTTTATTTTGATGACGAGTCCTGGGTAGTGCGATATTTCATCGTTGAGACCGAAATATCGAACTCGAGCCGCCGAACGTTGATTTCGCCGATGGCGATGGGCAGTCCGAACTGGTCCGATAAAATCATTCCTGCCGCCCTCACGCAAGAGCAGGTAAGGAACGCACCCGATATTGATACCGATAAGCCGGTATCAAGACAGCACGAAATCGGCTATTTGGGATATTACGGGTATCCCAACTATTGGGGAGGCGGCGGCCTTTGGGGAGCGGGCATGTATCCTGACGTGCTACAGGCAGGATTGGATTTGGCCGCGGCAAACAGCGGCAATCAACCAGCGCGCCGGCTTCCGGGACATTCAAAGAGCCAGACCGGCAAAACTCGCCGGCCAAACGACCTCCACTTGCAAAGTGCCAACTCCGTCATGCGCTATTACGTTCATGCAACGGATGGGGATATCGGGCACGTCGGGGGAATTTTGGTCGAAGAGAAAACCTGGGCAATTCGCTACATCATTGTGAATACGAGCAACTGGTGGCTCGGGCATGATGTCCTGATCTCACCCGAGTGGATTGAGGATGTGTATTGGGCCGAATCGAAGCTAATGGTCGCACTTTCACGACAGGTCATTAAAGATGCGCCTGAATACAACCGCAAAGTGCCTGTTACTCGCGAACAGGAGAAGCTCTTGCACGCATTCTACGGACACAGCGGCTACTGGCCAAGCTGAGCAGGACCGGCTGCGATCGTCAGCTTGGTGCCTGATCGGACGCTCGTCTCTCAATGGGCCCTGCGGCTCCGCGCCGCTGCGTGTGTGCGCTAGCAGACGGTGACGGCGGCCTCGGGCGATTAGCATTGCCGACAGACGATCCCTGCCCTCTCCCAGAGGGCCAATCCCCGGCTAATCATCCCCATGCCGGGACTCGTAGCCTCGGTGGATCACGTCAGTGGCCACCGAGGTCCTTTTTGCACGCCGAGGAGCTCGACGCACGGTCCCAGTGTGAATTTGGAATCGGGCCCTGAAATGGAGCCAGTATCAGGAGAGTTTCGGCAAGTCTTCGCGATTCGATTCACCTATTCGTCTCGTCAGTTTCAGCATCTAAGCCCCGGCCTGGTGATATCGATCTGCTTCCTCCGCCAATAACTTGGCGCGGTATATGGTCAACTGCCGGGCTTCCGCGCGAAGATGACGGCTTTCAAGTCTCAGCATGTAGGCGTCTTTATCATTCAAATCCGGCGGCATTGACTGCGCGTCACGGTCGCGCGACGCCGCTCGAAGCTCGAGAGACCTGATCTTCGCCGTTAAGGCGGTAACCTCACTCGAGCAAAATCCAACCACCGAGATGAAAAAACCCTCGGCGTCCAATTCTGAACTATCGACGACGCCCTGAGATTCCATGATCGGCTCGCCAATTCCCTTGATGGCCGCCAGCGTCGCCAGCCGGATTGACGGAGCGCTCGTGCCGTCAGGCCGAAAAGGAATGAAGTGATAGACATAGACGTCGGCCATTAGACCCCCCATTTCTAAGGTCGCAACGCCGCAATTGAAGTACTAAAAAAAGACCCTGTATGTGCGCTAGCGCACATAAGCGTTTATTTCGACCGCGACGCCGAGCTCCGCGACTTCATCGCAGTTCGAATCCGCAGCAGTGCATTGATCATCCGCTCACGGGTGATGTGGTAGCTTCGTGCGCCCACACCCCGACCGCCTGGCTGCGCGACCCGTCCAACGAATCGGCCAAACCAGTTCTCGGTCGGAGATGACCCATCCACTTCAGTCCAAGTCACACTCCTCCGAAGGTGATGAAGCGTCTTTTTAGGCATATCTTGTAGAAGCACAAAATACCTTCGGTGGAAATCGCGCTTGATATGCGCGTTACTTGTGATGCTACGCGTGGGATTTACGGCCTACTGTACGGTACCGCACTCAGCGGCCGCCGTGATCGAGGCGTCAATAGAACCTGCGTCGCAACATGAGGAACTCAGGCCAAACCACTCGCTGGCAACAACTTCCTACGCGACTGACCCTTGTGGAAGCAGCCGGTCGTACTCTGCCTTGACGACGGCGTAGCACTCGCACGTGCATTTTTCCAGCTGCGCGCGATCCAGTACCTGAATTCTGCCCCGCTTGTAGTCGATCACTCCAAGGCTCTGTAACTTATGCGCGGCTTCGGTAACTCCCTCGCGGCGCACACCCAGCATGTTGCCGATCAGTGCTTGAGTCATCACGAGTTCGGTGCCTTGCAAACGATCCAGACTCAGCAGCAGCCAGCGGCAAAGCTGCTGGTGCAGATTGTGATGACGATTGCACGCGGCTGTCTGTGCCATTTGCGTAATGAGCGCTTGGGTGTAGCGCAGCACTAGATGCAGCGCGGGACCGGCCAGCTCAAATTCCTCTTTTAACAGCCGCGCATCCAGCCGAAAGCCGCTACCTGCGCTCTGTACGACCGCTCGGTTCGGCGTCGACTCCCCGCCCATAAACAGCGAAATCCCGACGAGCCCTTCGTTGCCAACCAGTGCGATTTCCGTGGACGCGCCATTCTTCAACACGTATAGAAGAGACACGATTGCGGTAACCGGAAAATAGACATGGTGAAGATTGCTGCCGGCCTCGTGCAGCACGTGACCTAATGGCAGATCAACAGGCTCAAAGTGGGGCAGCCAGCGCTCCAAAATGCCTTCGGGCAGCGCTGCTAACAGGCGGCTTTTCAGAATCATTTGCGTGTCCATCGCGGCGTTCCTTGCGCGAACCAATGCGAAGCCTCGCCTATTTAGCGTATCGGCGTCAACCACGTCAGTGCAATGCGAGCGTGCCGCGTCGCCACACAATATCCTGCCATTGCCCGAAGTCCCGCAGCAGCTCCGGGCTGCTCGCCTGACGCACCAGGGCAAGGTCGTCGAGCCGCAGTTCCTCGAAGCTCCGCCGGAATCGCCCGCGATCCTTTACTTCTCTGGCGACGAGTAAGCGCCTGGTGCCGGGCGCGTACCCCGCAAAATCAACGTAGCCTTCCTCGGGATTGTCCAGCCCAGGCGAGAGCACGTCGATCATCCAGCCTCCTGGCTTTTCATGAAATACCCAGAGCTCGCGCCAACTCTCGAGCGGCTGCACCGCGAGCACCAACGCGGGCGCTTGAGGGATGCCCTGAACCGAGGCCATCCTCACCAACCCATAGGTGCAGCGCCGGACGATTGCGCCGGCACGCGGCCGACGTGCATCCTGCAACGTAACGCACGTTTGGCCCGGATCTCCGGGCACCGCGCTGAGAGTGAGGGGTCCTGGCTGCGCGGCCGGTGAGGCTCCGGCCCAGCGGATGGCACTGACTCGCAGCACGGCGTCGACATATTCCGGGCGCCGATCGTCACCCAGATCAGCCGGATGCACGGCGAGAAGCTCCGCGAGCGCGCGCTCCGCCGCGGCATTTGCGGGTTCGCCGCGATGGTCTTGGGCGAAGGCAAGCGAGGCCCAAACCCCGGCACGCCGCGCATGTAGGCGGCTTTGCGTCATCGCGCTCGCTTCGCCGTCTTTGATCTGCTCGAGCAGCTGTGAGCGCGCCGTGTCGATGGATGCGCGTGGAAGGGGACCCAAATCCGGGTCGATGCAGTCGGGCCGCGTCAGGCTGAGGACTGCGCGTGCCCGCTCCTCGGGCTGCGCTTTGGGGAACATCAGAACACGATGAAACATTTCGCCGTCGTAGCAAACCTGCATCCGACCCCCGCGCTCGAAATTGCGCATGCGAACGCCGAACTGTTCTACGACATCCAAGTGGGGGGCAAAATCGGCGGCATGGCCCGTGCTGCCTGAGGCCTGATCGGCGAGACGCTCGGCCATCTGCCCTATGGCGTCGAAAGGCTCGGCAGTGATGGCCCGCGGCGGTACCGCCTTGAGATACGCCGCGGCATAGCTGATGCCCAGCGCCTCAAATCCTGGGCTCTCGCGCAGAAAGCGCAGCACGGCGAGAAGCTCGGGGGCAGCGCTCTCGGAAATCTCGACTGCCCGGGCCGCATCGCCTCGCAAGTATCCGCCCCGTTCGCGGCGGTAGTCGTAGACTTTCAGATATCCGGCATGTTCGCCGCGGACCTCGAGCACATCTCCCTGCCACAGCCGCGTAAGCTCGGCGGCGCCCGATCGCGGCTCCGCGCGCAGCGCTGCGTGATCTTGGATGACGATCGCGAGCGTCGCAGCAAGGGCGAGAATCACCGGGAACTTCCCGCCTGAGCGGCCACGGTGTCGAGCGCATCCTCGACAGGTTTCTGGCTTTGGTCGCCCACGAGGCTTGAGCCGATGAACTTGCCCGCTGCAGGAAGCGGCGCGATGATGACTTGCACCTTGTCGGATAGCTTGTCCGCCAGTGTCTTCTGGATCAGAAGTGGATACCGCGCCACCACTGCACCCTCGCGCTCCATCTGGCCGGCGCTCACCTTGCCGACGAGATCAAGTCGATAAGCCTCCGCATCGGCGAGTTTTTGCCGCGAATCGGCTTCGCCCCTGGCCTCGATGCGGCGCGCCTCTGCAGCGCCCTCTGCGGTGCGAATTCTCGCGACTTTGTCGGCTTCCGCCTCGAGCTGCCGTTGTTCGATCTGCTTCTGCTTGAAGGGCAAAATATGCTTCATCGTCTCCTCCTGAGCGCGAGCGGCGATGAGTTGCTCCTGGCCGGCGGCTTCCGCAGCCGTTTGCCGCCGCACCTTGTCAGCCTCGGCCTCGAGCTGCTGCTGTTTGACCTGCGCCTCCTTGAGCTGCAACGTGTAATGAATCTTTTCGGTTTCGAGTTCCTCCGAGAGCAGGCTCTCCATGCCCGCTCGATAGTCGGCAGGCAGATCGACCTTCCCCATATCGACGCCGCGAAGCACGAGCCCAAGGGCGGCGAATTTCGGCTTGAGCTCCGCCATGAGCTCCTGCTGTATCTCAGTGCGCCGTTGCGAAAAGATCTCTCGCACCGAGTAGCGGGCGAAGGTCGGATAGACGATTCCCTGAACAGCGGGCGCGACCAGATCTGCGCTGATGTCGTCCGGAAACTCCTTGCTCATCTGCGCAAGGCGGGCTCGGTCCACGGCCCAGCGCACCTCGAGATCGACGCCGATCGAGAGACCCTCGACCGATTGGAAGGGCGCCGGTCCGGTCGCGCTCGCGCTATCGGCCGGGCGAAATATCTGGTCTCGAATCGAGTAGCGTCGAATCTGATGGATTCCGGGGAATGCGAAAACGGTGCCTGCACTGTAAATGTTCACCGATCCGTCGAGCGCGTCGGTGCGCGCCAGGACCTCGCCGCGGTGTACGGAAACAAAGGGCGGATGGGTGCACAGGCCGTAAACCATCAAGACCAGGACTGCGGCCACCACAACCCGCCAACGAATGCGCCAGAGGCTTATCGTCAGGGACCGGAGGGAGGCGACCACCAAAGAACTGAGCCGGCCCAACGGTTCGATGAGCCCGCGCCGTACCAATTCGAATAAGGCATCCAGGCGACCAGACATTTTTGCCACACTCCCATTGCGGAGCCGGACCGGCTCGATGGGCAGAGTCTCGCAATCCTTTGTGGCGAGGCGATGGAGCAACTGTGGCGGAGTGTGGCAGCTCCATCGTTCAGATCGATCGCATTCCTTCGGCCACTTTGGCAACTTCGCGCAGAAAATCATCGTGGAGTTCAGGTTTGAGGGCCCGGCGCATCGTCATCTCGACGATTCCTGCAACCAAGATGGCGAGATCGGCCGGTGTGCCGTCTACCGCGCGCACCGCCCCGATCAGGCTGTGAGGAATATCTCTACGAAATTCGTTGGTGATCCGCGTCATCGCCGCGTTTTTGTCAAGATCGGCCAAGAATCGTCCGATCAGTGGTTTGCTCGACGCGGGGACCTCATAGAGCTTCGAGCCCGGCACGGATTCCAACGGAGCCCCCTCGGTCAACCAACCGAGCGCGCTCATTTCGGACCACAGAACATCGTTTTTCGACCCGGTCGTCGTCGTCAAATTTACCGTCCGGTCCTGATTCGGTTCAGCGAGTACGCCTTGCAGAATCGAGAGATCGGCAGCGCTCATGGCGCGACCGAGTGCGATCAGTGCGCCCCGTCGTTCCTCATCGTTCATCGCTTCCAACCTCCGCTGCGCCGGCAATTCCATCGCGGCCATCATCAGAACATAAGGTATTGTTTTTAAAGTGGATTTACAACTTTTACGCATTCAGGATGTCGTCCGCCGGGAGTCGCATGCGCCCGCGGGTTCGATGAAGAGAAACTAAATCGAGTAAAACAACTTCTGTTTGTTCTGCGGGGCCGCTCGAAGCACAGTAAGGCTTGTGACAACGGAGAGAGCCACCATGCACGCCTCAGCGATTGAGCAATTGCCGCATCTTCAGGCCGCCTTGAGCTACATCGAGCCGATGAGCGACAAGCCGCGTTCGCTGGAATATGAGCCGCCGCCCGGTGTGCCGCGCACGACGGCCGTCTACCGGGATCACACAGTCACCATCCGCGATGTTCGCCCGCTCGCGTCGGCTCTGTCGCTGGAACGCGAGGGCTTTCAACTCCTCACCTTCGCGAGCCGCATCGATTTATACGATGAAGAAGCCGTTCGGAGCCGCTACTACGCCGAAACCGCTTCGTGGCTCGAGAAATTGACCGGCGCATCCCGCGTGGTTGTTTTCGATCATACGATTCGCCGCCGTATCCCGGGTGCGGCCGATAGAACCACGGGTATTCCGCGTCAGCCCGTGCCCCGCGTCCACAATGACTACACCGTGAAATCCGGTCCGCAGCGAGTCCGTGATTTGCTTGGCAAGGATGCCGATGATCTGTTGCGCAGGCGCTTTTCCGTGGTCAACGTCTGGCGGCCCATCCGCGAGCCGATACAGGACGCACCGCTGGCCGTGGCCGATGCTCAGAGCGTCGACAACGACGATCTCGTTGCGACCGATCTTGTCTATCCGAACCGTACGGGTGAGATCTACTATGTCAAGTTCAATCCCTCTCACCGCTGGTTCTACGCTCCCTCCATGGGCCGGCACGAAGTCATGCTGATCAAGTGCTTCGACTCAGCCGATGATGGGCGTGCGCGCTTCGTACCGCATGCAGCGTTCGTGGATCCAACTGCTCCCGCCGGCGCGCCGCCGCGCGAGAGCATCGAATTGCGAACTCTCGTGTTCCACGGCGAGTGAACAACCCGACGCTGAAAGTCACCTACATGGAGCTTCGCGAGGCACCGGCCCCGCGTGCGTCGCGATCCGGCGCAGAACGGATAGCTCGCGAGCGCCCGAGCGTTTTGGAGTACTTGTCGCTGTATCGGCGCGTCGGAGGACCGTTGCGCTGGGACCAGCGGCTTCTGATGCCGCAGGCGGAGCTCGCTGCCCTGCTCGAGGGCGGGACTCTTCATGTTTATGTGCTGCGAAATGCTGCTGAAGAAGCGCTTGGATTTTGCGAGTTCGACCGTGGTGCGTTTCCGCAGATCGAGCTTAAAAACTTCGGATTGATACCCGAAGCGCAAGGGCGCGCTCTGGGGCCATGGCTGCTCTCGATTGCGTTGAGCGAGGAGTGGATGTCCGGGCCAACTCGAATATGGCTGCATACAGATACCTGGGATCATCCTGCCGCGATATGCGTGTATGAGCGGGTGGGTTTCCGTGTGTACGCGACAGGCGACGAAGAGCCGCTTAATCTGTAATATTTATCCCTGCCGTGGCGCTGCGCGAGTTTGAGAGTGGACTACGGCACTTCGAACTGTGAAAATCTTAAGCTCGCGCACTGCGCGGCATCATCATAAAAACGGACTGCCATGACTAATCCCAACAACAGCAAACCCTCCAAGCGTTACCGCGTCGTGCAATGGGCCACGGGCAACGTCGGTTCGCGCGCGTTGCGCCGCGCCATCGAACATCCCAACCTCGATTTGGTAGGCGTGTACGTGCACAGCGCTGCCAAGGTTGGCCGGGATGCCGGTGTACTCGCCGGGATCGGACCGATCGGCATCGCCGCCACGAACAAAATTGAAGATGTGCTCGCGCTGAAGCCGGACTGCGTCCTCTATATGCCGCATGTCTGCGGCTACGACGAAATCTGCCGCCTGCTCGAGTCCGGTGCCAATATCGTAACGACGCGAATGGAGTTCCAGAACCCCGCCGCGCTTGATCCGGCCATGTACGAACGCGTGCAGCAAGCGTGTCGTCGCGGCAACAGTTCGATCCATGCCACCGGCGCAAGTCCCGGCTTTATCACCGAAGCGCTGCCGATCGTGCTGGCTTCGATCCAACGGCGGCTCGATAGCCTCACCGTCAACGAATTCGCCGATTGCTCGTCGCGCGATTCGCCCGAGATGCTGTTCGAGATGATGGGGTTCGGCAGGCAGCCGGGGCCGGCGAACCAGGCACAGCTCGACCATGCAAAGCTGTGTTTTGCGCCGTCGCTGCAACTCGTTGCCACTTCGCTCGGGTTGCCCATCGATAAATTCGAAGTGCATGGCGCGGTGGGTATCGCGCGCCGCGATGTGCATATCGTGGCGGGGGTGGTCCCGGCGGGGACGGTCGCCGCCATGAAAACAACCGTGGCTGGAATACGCAACGGGAAACCTCTGATGACCTTTACGACGACCTGGTTCGTATCGACCGATGTCGATACCGGCGAGGGTCCGGAATGGGACTACCGTACCCCGTCGGGATGGCACATCGTGCTGCAGGGTGATTGTCCGCTCGACGTCTCGATTTCATTTCCGGTAGCGCTGGAAAACTATGCGGAGATGACCCCGGGCCTGACCGCGCATCGCCCCGTCAACGCCATACCCTACGTCTGCGAAGCACCCGCGGGCATACGCACGACGGCCGATCTGCCGCAGATCATCGCCCGGCTCGGCTGAGAATTCGGCGAAGCGCGTGCCTAACGAAACGCGAGCCGTTCAGGCGCGGCGGCTGATGTCGCTGACGGATTTGACCAGTCTGAATGACTCCGATGACGCCGGCTCTGTGCGCACACTGTCGGCACTGGCCTGCGCGGCTGCGGCGAATCCGGCGTCTGTTTGCATCTGGCCACAATGGGTTCCCGTGGCGCTGGAAGCGCTCCGCGGCTCCCATATTCCCGTGTGTGCCGTCACCAATTTCCCTGCAGGCGCGGCGGCACCCGACATCGCCGCGGCGGAAACCGCGGCTGTCGTCGCGGCAGGGGCGGCGGAGGTGGATGTGGTTTTCCCGTACCGGGCCTTGCTGTCCGGTGATTCTCGGGTAGGCCTGAGCCTGGTTCGTGCCTGCCGCGAGGCTTGCGGAGAGCGGGCGTTATTGAAGGTGATATTGGAAACCGGTCAGCTCAAGAGCGCGCAAAACATTCGCCAGGCGGCGCAAATCGCCATCGACGGCGGCGCGGACTTTCTCAAGACTTCCACGGGCAAAACACAGCCGGCCGCCACGCCCGAAGCCGCGGGTGTGCTGATCGAGGTGATCGCCGCCGCCCGTCCGGACCGTTCGATCGGTTTCAAGGCATCCGGCGGCATCCGCACCATCGACGACGCTTTGGTGTATCTCACGCTATACGAACAGAAATTCGGCCCGGGAAGCGCCTCGGCGCGAAATTTTCGGATTGGCGCGTCCGGATTGTTCAAGGAATTGATGGCCGCAGCCGGAGGAAACTGACATGCCGAATGCACCTCGCATTGCCGTGATCGGCAGCGCCAACACCGATCTCACCACCTTCACGGACGTGTTCCCCCGTCCCGGCGAGACCTTGTTCGGCAAGGCTTTTGAAATGGGCTTCGGCGGTAAGGGCGCGAATCAGGCGGTCGCGGCGCGGCTCTGCGGCGCGGAAGTGGTCATGTTGGCCAAGGTCGGCAAGGATCTTTTCGGGCAGGCCACGATCGACAACTTCGCGTCCTTCGGCATCGACACGCGGCACGTGCAAATCGTCGCTGACGCCCCCACCGGCGTGGCGCCGATCTTCGTCGAGCCCAATGGTCAGAACCGTATCATCGTCGTCAAGGGAGCCAACGACCGGCTGACACCGGCCGACGTCGATGCGGCAGCGGCGGACTTGCGGCAGGTCGACGCGATTATCCTGCAGTTCGAGATTCCGCTGGAAACGATCTATCACGCCATTCGATTTGCCCGTGCTCATCGCATCCGGTGCATCGTCAATCCGGCGCCGGCGGTTCCGGCCGACCTGGCGGAACTCATCTCCGCCGATCTATTCATTCCGAACGAGACTGAAGCCGGGCAAATCACCGGACTGCCGGTGCATTCGGAGAGCGATGCGGTCGCGTGCGCGGCCGCCCTGCTTGCAAAAGGTTTTCAACGAGTGGTGATTACCTTGGGCGCGCGTGGTTCCCTGGTGGCCGGTACCGCGGGGCACCTCCATGTGCCGCCATTTTCGGTGACGTCCGTCGACAGTTCGGGCGCAGGGGATGCGTTTATCGGCAGCCTCGCGGCGTTTCTCGCCGAAGGCTTACCCGAGCCCCAGGCTTTGGCGCGCGCCAATCTCTACGCCGCCCTGTCGACGACCAAGGTGGGAACTCAGAAGTCATTTGCGAAGCGTACCGATTTCGAGGCCGAATGGGATCGGCGCCGCGCCACGGGTTGACGCTGCTGCGAGCTTGACACTCGGCGCGCACCACGGCAGCCTCAGTGCTCGCCCTGATGTTTTCCTCCTACCCTCGAAGGCCTGTCCATGACGCTGATGAGCGTGCCCGTGATCGATGTGAGTCCCTATTTTTCGGGCGAGCCCGCCGGAAAGCTCGCCGTTGCCAAACAGATCGACCAAGCCTGCCGCGATATCGGCTTCCTCGTGATCACCGGACACGGTGTCTCGAAGCAACTGACTGCCAAAGTCGATATCCTGTCGCGCCGGTTCTTCGATCTTCCGCTGGCCGAAAAAATGAAATGCCAGCGACCGGCGCCGGACCAAGTCCGCGGCTACGCTCGATTGGGCTCCGAGGCCGCACAATACGGACTCGACAATGAATCCCCGCCGGACCTCAACGAATCCCTCTCGATTGGCCCGGTGGACGTCGACTACTCCGACAGCTACCACACGTGTCGGGAAGCGGGACCGCATTTCGCGCCGAATGTCTGGCCCGAGAAGGTTCCCGGACTACGCGAAGCGTGGACCGAATGGTTTCGTGTCATGGAGGTGCTGGCGCGGGACTTGATGCGCATGTTCGCACTGGCGCTCGAGCTCCCGGAACGATTCTTCGACGACAAGATCGATCGCCACATCAGCATGTTTCGCGTGTTGAACTATCCGGATCAGGGGGAGGCGCCGCTGCCGAATCAGTTCCGCTCCGGCCCCCACTCGGATTATGGCTCGCTCACCATTCTGCGCATCGAGGACCGGCCCGGCGGTCTCCAGGTCTGCAACAAGGCGGGCGAGTGGGTCGCGGTTCCTGCCGTGCCCGACGCTTTTGTCGTCAACATCGCCGATCTCATGATGCAATGGACCAATGATCGCTGGATATCGACCATGCACCGCGTTGCCAATCCTGAACGAGACAAGGCGCACGACAGCCGCCGGCTGTCGCTGGTTTTCTTCCACCAGCCAAATTACGACACCCTGGTCGAATGCCTGCCGAGCTGCCTCGAGGCAGGCGAACAGCCGAAATATGCGCCCATCACCTCGGGCGATCAGCTGCTCAGCAAGTTCGTCCGCCAAACCACCTTCGGTCAGGTGACCTTGGAAAAGGTAAAGGCCGGCGCTCTGCTCCAGAGTTGACGGCCGACTCGAGGGTCAAAGCGTCGCCAGCGCTTCCACGGCCAGACCGAGATCGATCTCATCGCGAAGCCGCCGGCGCAAATCACGCACCAGGATGGTTCTCGTGTGCCGCAGCATCCTGCGCGGCAATGCCGCCAGGCGGCTCGCAAGCTCGCGCGCGCGCGGCATGAGCTGCTCAGCGGCGAGTACCTCGCCAACGACACCGAGCCGCAGTGCTTCCTGCGCACTCAGCCGCTGCCCGGTCAAAAGAAAGTAGCGTCCCCGGTTTGGGCCCAGCAACATCGGCCACACGGTTTGCACGCCGTCTCCGGGCACGACGCCTGTCGGGCCATGCGCAAGGTCCGCAAACTCGGCGTGCTCGGCCGCCAACACGATGTCGCTCAGCACGGCCAGCTCCGCGTGGATCAGTGCAGGCCCGTTCACAGCCGCGATCACGGGTACCGGGATCGCCAGCAGGTTTTCCAGCAGCGCCACGCCCTCCGCGTAGATTCGGTCCCACATCTCTGCGCGCCCCGGTTCCAGCGCGCGTTCCTGCGCATCCATCGCCGCGATGAAGGTACGCCCGGTACCGGTCAGCAGCACCACCTTGTTCTCCGTATCGCGGGCGATGTCGACGAAGGCGTGGCCGAGTTCGTTGTGCAGGCTGCGTTCACCTGCGCCCCACACCGCTTCGCCGCCGCGGGTGTGCAGAGTCACCTCCAGAACACCGTCGCTTCTCTGGAAGCGAATCTTTTCGTAACGGTCCGCGTAGTCGGTGAATTTCACGCTCAACCCCCCTCCTGGCATTGCAGGCGCCACCGCAGGATGTTACAGGGACGGGAATTATTCGTCACATTGGTGTAAAACTCGCTCATGAACCCACCTCGCCGCGTCATTACCGGTTTGGATTCCGAAGGGCGCTCTTGCGTACTCATCGACGGTGCGTCGAGCAGGGTGATTTGGTCGACCGAGGACACGCCTGCCGATAACAACACCGGCGCCGACGGGGGCGGCGGACCTTTCAGATTCCCGGTCAGCGGCTCGCTGTTCGTGTTTGCCGACTTTCCGCCGGGCGGCGGCTCCCCGATGCATGCCACCGACACGATCGACTACCTCGTCGTTGTTTCCGGCGAAGTATTCTTCATTACCGAAACGGGCGAAACTCTGCTGCGTGCGGGCGATGTGTTGGTCGATCGAGGGGCGCTTCATGCCTGGCGAAATGACAGCGATCAGCCCTGCCGTATCATGAACGTCCTGTTACCGGCTCACCCCGTGGGAAAGGGGGCTACCGTGGCTGGGGAACTGAAGAGCTGATTGCGCGCGCAAGGGTCGACTTATGGTGAGCGGACTGATGGTGAGCGGATGACACGACCGGTTGACTACGTCTTTCTTCACGGTGGCGGCCAGGCGGGTTGGGTCTGGCAGGAAACGATCGCCGCGCTTCATCAGCAGACCGACGGCAAATTCGCCCGCACGCTTACGCTCGATGTTCCCGGATGCGGGGCAAAGCGCGGCGCCGATACTTCGAATCTCGACCTCGATGCTGTCGTGACCGATCTCATTGCCGACATTTCGGCGCGCTGTTCGGGCGATGCCATTCTGGTCGGACACTCTCAGGCCGGAACCATCCTGCCTAGAATCGCCGAGAGGCGGCCCGACCTGTTTCGCCGTTTGATTTACGTCTCGTCAATCGCGCCGCCGCGCGGGAAGAGCAACCTGCAATTGTTCGGTACCGGCATGCGCGGCAGCAACCCGGACGAGGTGGGTTGGCCCTTCGATCCGCAGACGATCCACCCAAATAAGCGATATCCGCTGATGTTCTGCAACGACATGAGTGAAGCGGAAACCACGGTGTTCCTCTCCAAGGTCGGACAGGATAACTGGCCGGCGCAGACCATGACTGCCGCGGACTGGCGCTATGATCATCTGGATGATATCCCGGCAAGCTACGTGATCTGTCTGCGCGATGCCATCGTCCCGGTTCCCTGGCAGGAAGCATTTGCCGCGCGCCTCAGGGTACGGCGCAAAATTCACATCGATGCCGGACATCAAGTCATGAATACCCGCCCGCAGGCCCTCGCGGAAGTCCTTCGATTTGAGGCATCATGAGTTCACCCGCCCCATGGGACGTCCCCGCGCCGGCGCGCAGTTCGAGCCGCAAGACCGCCATCATCGGCGTCGGCGAAACCGACTACCACGTCGACTACAAAGCCGCACGCGCGAAAGCGCCGGGCTACGAACTTCCCACACCGGAGAGTTTGGCGGCGACGGCCTTTGAGCGCGCTTTGCGCGATTCAGGATTGCAGCGTGAAGACATCGATGGTCTTTCAGTGTCCTTCCTTTATGGCGGCCCCGATGCCGCATCGACGGCCCGGACTCTGGGCCTGAAGCCGCGCTATCTCACGCAGAACGGCGGCATCATGGCCGGCCCCCTGCAAAGGGTGTGCGCGGATATCATCGCCGGCAAGTGCGACACGGTTGCCATGGTGTACGCCGTGGCCTCCCGTGCCATCGGGCGGCAATATGGCGGTGAAGTTTACAAAGGCGAGGCGGAGAGAACGCCCTCGTCGTATTATTACTACCATCCTTGGGGATGGAGTTCTCAAGCGGCTCACTGGGCCTTCGTGTGGCGCTACTATCAAGCGAAGTACGGGCTCGGCGAGGAGGATCTCGGCGCGGTGGCGGTGCAATTGCGCAAGAACGCAATGCTCAATCCCAACGCAGTCATGCAGGCGCCGCTGTCCATCCAAGACTACCTCGCATCCCGCTACATCGTGCGCCCGCTGCATTTATTCGACCTTTGCCTGGTCAATGACGGCGGAGTTTGCCTGATCGTGCGTCGAGCGGACCTGGCCCGCGGCCTGGCGCACGCACCGGTGCTGGTCGCCGGCTGGGGCGAATCGAAAATCAAGGGCGCCAAGATGCACCATTTGGTGCGCGAGGGCCTGCGGCCGCAATTGCAGGATGCGGGTGCGCAAGCTTTGGAAATGGCCGGCGTGCAGTTATCGGACATTCAGCACTTCGAAGGTTACGACGCCTCGACGATTCATCTCATCAGCCAATTGGAGGGCTACGGCTTCGTCGAGCCCGGCGGCGGCTTGGCGTTTTGCAAACAGGGGGAAATGGCGGTTGGCGGCAAACTGCCCGTCAACGTCGGCGGCGGCATGCTGTCCGCATCGTATATGCACGGCTGGAACCACGTGGCGGAAATCACGCATCAGTTGCGGCACGACGCCGGTCGACGCCAGATCAAAGACCTCGAAGTGTCGATGTTCTCGCTGGCACAGACCGACCAGGCCCATCCCATGATCTTTGTGCGAGGAGCTTAAGCGGTGACGCGAAGACGACCTGACCGCGTGCGCGGGTTCGGTCATGACGAGTTTTGGGCATGGTGCGACAAGGGCGAGTTGCGCCTACAACGCTGCGCGAACTGCGGCAAGCTGTCCTGGCCCGTGGTGAAGGCATGCGAGCACTGCGGCCATGCTGAACTTGACTGGGCGCGCATGTCGGGGCGCGCCAAGGTCGTCAGCTGGTGCACCTTCGAGCGTGATTACTACGGCGGCAGACTGCCGATTCCCTGGGAGACCATCTTGGTGGAGTTGGAAGAGGGAGCGCTCTTCATCAGCAACCCGGCGGACTTCACCTGGAAGGACATCAGTCTCGGTATGGCGGTCAGCCTGGCGTTTCTCGATTGCGAGGATTCCGCCGGGCCGTTCAAGTTGCCGGTATTCGCAAGGGCGAAGCAGTGAGGCGCGCATGCGGCCTCATGGGGAGCGCTTCCGATCGATCGATCAAATGCGCGTTGCGGCGCATGCTGCCCGGGGAAACACCGAAATATCTGGCAAAGCGTCGGCTGAATGCAGCCTCCGAGCGGTAGCCCGCGCGAGCGCTGATCTCGACGATCTTCAACTCGCCCTGTTGTAGCAGCTCGGCGGCGTATTGCATGCGCCGCTCCATGATGACTTCCATCGGCGTGCGGCCGACATGAGCGGTGAATCTCGCCGCGAAACTGGAACGCCCCATGCCGACCTTTCGCGCCAGTCGGGCAACGGACCAGTCCGCGGACGGATCAGACCCGATGAGATGCAGTGCATGCGCAATGGGATCGCTCCATTCGGAGGATTGGAACAGCAGCAAGCATTGAGGATGATTGCGCAGTGCTATGGTGAACATGAGCGCTGCCAGGCGCGTCAGCAGCGCAGCCGCACCGGCCCCCGCCGCTGAAGCCCGCAGCGTCTCGGTCCTGACCGCGGAGAGACTGGCGTAATTGGTGCTGTTGGTGCCCAACATGACCGCCGGCGGCAATGACATGCGGCGCAAGCCGGTCGGCCAACTCACCTTGAGCTTGGCGCTGAGCACACGCGCAGTGATCGGACCGTTGCGCCCGATCGTGATCGTCGGCGGCACATCGACGGCTTGCTCATCGCACAGGAAATCCATTCTGCGCGTAGGGCTGTCGCCTGCCGTACGCAGCGCATGCGCTTCACCGGACAAAATCATGGCCACGGTACCCGGCTTGAGTTCGATGCTGCCGTCGCTGATGCCCGCAATTTGTACCGATCCTTGCACGACGGCGTAGAACAGAACGGCGTCGTTGGGCGGCATGCTGAATCCGCCGGACGATCTGATATCCACGAAGCACCAGGTCTGGCCGCGCAGATCCAGCATGTTGAGGAATTCCGAGAGCGTTCCGTTCATCGGGATGCACGCAAGTGATTGACGAGCACGGGCACTTCGGCAAGCGCCCGCAAGGCATCGTTCAAATGAGTGCAACCGGCCGTTCCCTTGAGCTCGGCGAGCACTTTCTCGCGCAACTCGGGCAAGGGCGTGTCGAGCAGGCGCGAGAGATTCATCGCCGCCCCGGGGCATTCCACGAAAGGCAGCACGCGAGGCTCGGCTGCAATCGAGCGCAGCCGCAATGAGACCGGATCCGCGGTCGCCGTCAGACGGTATTCGTGCACCACCGCGCGCCCGCCCGCCGGCGTCGTCGCGCTGTCCTGGAATGCCGAGTCGATGACGATGACCTCCTCGAGCCGCACATCGATGCGGCGCGCCCGCCGCAAGCCGACGCTGCCTTCCTGGACCGTAAAGTCGTGCCACCCTTCCGGATCCTCGGGATTGCGCAGATCCGGCGTCGGGGTGCCGGTTCGATTCGTGGCGGGGTCGAAAGCGCTCGATCCGGGGGCGAATCCGGTGCAGATTCCCTCGCGGCTTCGAAAAGCCTTTTCCAAATCGAAGCCCTTCAGGGCGGACCTCGCGTTGGTCAGCCAATTGGGGTCCCACTGCGACCACGCCCAACCGGCCACCAAGCTCGCGCCGGAAATATCGTCGAGAATCAGGTACAGCGGTGTGGCATGGCGCCGCTCCTCGGGAACTATTTCCTCCAGCACCCGACGCAAACCACCGCCGCCGCGTTCGCCCACGAGTCGCGACAAGGCCGGCCGCGGCGGTTCAGCCTCGATCGTCACGATACTGCGCTCCGGCGACAGCAGCGCCTCGAAGCCGTCCTCTGCACGGATGAGCGCGCGCCCGCCGGCCCGTGGCATAACGATGTCGCGCGCCCGGCCCACCATGCGCATATTCCCCGCGCGCCCATCCGGCCAGGAAACATCGATACTGGAGGTTCGTCGCACGGAGTCAGCCACCCGCACGGGCGCCGCGCCCGCGGAACGCCGGGGCGGCGTCGAGATTGCGTCAGCCTGGGCCATGCAGTTTTTAACCGCCCACGGCCTGCGGGGAGAGGAACACCGGCACATCCATGCGCCCAATGCGCGGAATCTCCAGCGTCATTACGTCTCCAATTTTTACCGGCCCGACATCCGCAGCGCCCGACAGTATCACGTCCCCAGGATAGAGAGTCATGGCTTTGGATGCGAAAGCGACCAATTGCGCCGGACTGCCGGTCAGATCGCTGAACCTTCTTTCGCCCCTGAGCTCTCCGTTGACGAAGAACTGATAGCCGAGCTCGGAGGGATTGGAGATCTCGTCCGCGGTCACCATGCACGGCCCCAACACCCCGAAACTATCGAAGGATTTGCAGAAGCAAAAGAACTCCTTCTCCTCCTTCATCGTCATATCCAGGGCGCACGCGTAGCCCGCGACGTTCTTGAGCGCGTCGGCCTCCGTCACATTGGTGCACTTTCGTCCGATGATGATGCCGAGTTCGGGCTCATGCAGCGTGGTGCGATTCGGCCAGCGCACTTGCACGCCCTCCCCTTCACCGGCCAGCGCGCTGGTTGCCTTGAACAGGAAGCCGAGCATCCCAAGCGGCGCCTTGTGATGCGACCAGTTGCCGACGCCGCAGATGAATTTCCCTGGGTTGGCAACCGGCGAGAGCAGCCGCACGGACGACCGTGGAATGAGCGGCGCGGTACGGGCCAGACTCTGGATCTGCTCGCGTAGCGAATCAAGAGCACCGATCAGCAGGTCTCCGGGCGGCAGCGGCCAGCGCTGCGCCGGCAGCCGGTCCGCGACTTCGGTGACATCGCGTATGCCGCCCTCTTCCAACAGTCCGACGCGCGGCCGTTCAGCCTGCGCGCCCGACCTCAACGTATAGCGACAGATTCGCATGAGCCTTCATCCTGGGTTTTGATGGTTGTCACAGGCGGATGTTGTAAAGCTTGGCCGCGTTGCCGGAAAGCACCTTGACCTTCTCGACCTCGGTAAGGCCCGCCAACGCCTGATCCATGTCATCGATCGGAAAAAGACAGACCGGGTGAGGAAAGTCGGTTTCGAACAGAACGTTGTCGACACCGACATTCTTGATCTGATGGGACACGTCGCGCCGCTCGAACCAGAAGCAAGCCGAAAAGTTCGAAGCGAAGTACTCGCTGGGCTTGCGCTTCAGCTTGGCTTGGTTGGCGCCGACCTCCTGGTACTCGTAATCGATTGCTTCCAGCAGGAACGGCAGCCAGCCGATGCCGCTTTCAACCGAAACGAATCTCACCTTGGTGTAGCGGTCGAGCAGCCCGGACAGAATCAAGTTGCCCATGACGCGCCCGTTGTTGATGAACAACATGGCGCCGCCCAACCCCGAGCGCAGATCGCGATGCAGTCCGGGCCAGCCTTGCTGACCGACAAAATCCATCGATTGCTCCGAGGCACCGATGTGGAAGTTCACCGGCATATCGAGGGACTCGCAGGCTTCCCACATCGGATACCAGTGCTCCTGGCCAAGATCAGGCAGGTTGTCGCCGGACGCAGTCTTGAAGAAGTGCGGGTCTGAATTGATGTTGATGCCGCGCAGGCCCATCTTGTGGGCCCGCTCGATCTCCCTGACGGCAAGATTCACATCCCACCAGGGGATCAGCGCCATCGGAAAGATGCGCTCTCCGCTGTCGGATTGGAACTCTGCCATTGCATCGTTGAAGATCTCGACGCTTGCGAGGCGCAATTCATCATCGACCTTCACCGCGAGTTGCCCGCCGAAGCCGAGAATATTCGGATAGAGAATCTGCGCGGTGACTCCGGTCGCATCCATCATCTGCACGCGCGCACGGGGCTCATACGACGAAGGATGCACTTCCTCGAACTGGTGGTCGATGAATTCCAGTCCCGGCCACTTCGACCCGTCCCGCTTGACCGTACTGGAGGGTATCGCTCCTTTCAGAAGCACCTTGTCTCGATCGATCACCCAGGAGCGGACGCCCTCATGCACCCTGACCTGCGGCACGCGATCCTTGAACCGCGCGGGGGCATGCTTGGTCCACAGGTCATGGGGCTCGGTCAGATGCGTGTCGACGTCGATCACTTTGCGGCCGCCGAAGGCGGCTGAATTCAATACGGGTGTGTTCATGTCATTTTCCTATGCAGCGAGTAATTGAAGAGATGACTCATGCCGCACGCAGCATCACGGCGGATGGGTCGTGGAAGAAGCTGCCGATGCAAACGAGGGCGGTTTTTGCACCGGCGATTTGCCGATCCCCCTCGCTGCCCCGCAGTTGACGTACGGCCTCGGTATAGAAGTTGGCGCCCCCTGCCCGGCCCTGCGAGAGGCCGCCGCCATGCGTGGTGACCTGGGTGCGGCCGCCGTTGAGCCGCAGGATGTTGGCGCGCGCGTCCCAAGAAGACTTGAACAGATCTTCCGCCTCGCCGGGCTTGCAGAAGCCGGCAGCTTCGGTGGTGGCAATGGCGTCGATGGTATACCCATCGTAGGGATAGAACAGGTCGACATCCTCGACCTTGAGCTGGCTGCGCGCCCAAAGCCCCTCGAGACACACCCAGAAGGCATTCTCGGTCCAGCCCAGGGTGTTCTCGTAGAATTCTCCGACGCGTGTCCCGCCCAGCGACATGGCGTCGATGAAAACCGGCTTGCGGCGCAAATCGCGCGCGCGTTCGCGCGTCGTGATGAGGAAGGCCTCGGCGCAATCGACCGGCACATCCATATCGAGCATTTGCATCGGGGCCCAGATCATGCGCGATGCGTGGTAGTCCTCGAGCGTGATCGGCGTGCGCTGGCAGGCATTGGAATTGCGCACACCGTGGCTGCGGTTGTTCACCGCCATGAGGCCGAACACGTCCTTACTGGCGCCGAAATCGTGCATGTAGCGGCCCATCCAACCGGCATAGGGCTCGCCCGAATGCAGCCAGCGGCGCGCGAAATCGTCTTGCGCGAACAGACCGTCCCCCATTTTCTTTTGGGCGGCGCGCAAACGGAAAGGATCGCCGGCGGCGGAACGGGACATCAGTACATCGCGCGTATAGCTCTGCACGACCAGCGCCATGTCGCAAAGACCGGAGAAGACGGCTTCAGCGGCATACACGAAGCAGGACCCCAGCCAGCCGTTCTTCACCCAGGTGGTCTTCTCGATGCCAAGAGCGCCTTGCAAGGCAAGAAAGCCGGCGCCGCCCATGGCGAGCACATCCATCCCGGAGCCGCACAGCCCGTCGATTTCCTGCCTGTCGATCCCGGCATCCTCGATCGCCTTCAGCGCAGCCTCGAGTCCCAGCGAGAGTGCCGTGCGCTGCAGGTCACGGCCATAGGGCGTTGAGCCTACGCCGACCACCGCGAGCTCACCTTGAAGCGGATTGCGGGCCATGGATTCAGCCTTCCTTCGCAACCACGGGCTCGAAGGCCGGCATGGGTATTGAGTTTTCACTCTCGACCCACGTCAATTGCACCGGCATGTCGGGAATGATCCGTTCGCCCGGGCAGTTGACGATTCGCGCCAGGTAGCGCAGCCCGCTCTGCTCCACGAGTTCCACGGCGGCCGCGACGATGGGCTCGCGCAGACGGCCACCGGGTTCGCGCACCTGGTGAATCAGCGTGAACAGGAACACTTTGCCGCGCCCGCTGATCTCCACCGGATGCACATCCCACGACAGGCACTGGGGACAAAGCGGCCGGTGCGGATAGACCCAGTAACCGCAGGCGGCGCAGCGGTTGACCAGCAGTTTGCCGGCCAGTATGCCGCGGTAGTGGGCAATGTTGTCGCGATCGAGGAGGACCGCGGGAAATGCGCTGAACACATCATCGTCGCTGACTTCGGCCGCGGTCACGACGCCATCTCCTGCCGCGCCCATTGGCTCAAGGCGACGCGATCGAGCTTGCCGTTGGCGAGCCGCGGCAGGCCGTCCACGAAAATGATCTCGCGGGGCATCTTGAACCGCGCCAGCCTCGGCTCCAGCCAGGCGCGCAGCCCCTGCTCTTGCAGGGCCTGCCGCGCTCCGACCATTACGTACGCACGCACCGCTTCGCGCTTGCGCTCGTCCGCAACGCCAACGACCGCGCAGGCGGCGACCGCTTCGTGGCTGCAAATCACACGTTCCACTTCCTCGATCGAGACGTTCTCGCCGCCGACCTTGAGCATCAGCTTCAACCTGCCGACATAGCTGACGTAACCCTCGTCATCGATGCGGACCAAATCTTCACTGCGCAGCCAGCCATCCTCGGTCAACGCGCGAGCCGTTTGTTCCGGATTGTTCCAGTAGCCGCGCATGATATTGCCCCGCAGCCAGGCCTCGCCGGTCGCACCCGGCGGAACATCCAGGCCGGTATCGGGATCGACCACGCGCAGCTCGTTTCCCTCCAGCATGCGGCCGCACGCCGTGTTTCGCCGCTCGAGCGGATCATCCGGGCTGGTTACCGCGGCGGGCCCATAGGTTTCGGTCAGCCCGAAGGGGCGAAAGGTAAACGTTGCATTCGGCAGCACCTGGCGCGCGACCTCGCTGGAAATGTCGCCGATGCGCACCGATCGCAGCTGGCGCCCCTGCTGCGCCGCCAACGCGCACACCTCCTTACTGAGTACGCTGACCCACACCGTGGCTCGTTCGGCGTCGATCAGATCGATCGCCAGCTGCGGATTGAATGCTTCGGTGAACACCAGCGTTCCGGCATTGGTCATCATGGTCATGAGGCCCCAGATGCTGCCGCCGGCATGGAAGAACGGCATCATGCTGAAGTACACATCCGCACCTCCCACGCCGATGCGGCGCGAGTGCAGCGTGCCGTTGGCGACGATGCCACCCTGCTCGAGCATGACGCCTTTGGGAAAGCCGGTGCTGCCCGAGGTGTACTTGATCATGCCGAGGTCGCTGCCGCATGTTTCGCGTCCCATGTTTTCGGCGCAGGCTCGTGCGCGCTCGTCGCGCGCGCCGAGCGCTTCCAGGGCTGCGAAATCGAAAGCACTCTCATGCCTGATCCCGCTGCGCCCGAAAACCACCACGTTGCGCAGGTCCGGCAGAGCATTGCTCTGCAGAAATCCCGGCTGCTTCGCGCAAAGGAATTCGGGACAGATTTCGCCGAGCATCTCCGGCAAGCGCAGCTTGCGGAATGCGTCGAGCATCAGAAGGTGCCGGGCGCCCGATTGCGCAATGACATATTCCACCTCGATGGGTTTGAGGAAGGTGTTGATCGGCACCACGGCGGCACCCAGGCGCATGATGGCCAAGGAACTCAAGACCCATTCCAGCGTGTTGGTCATCCATAGCACAACGCGGTCGCCGCGCCTCACGCCGATGCTGGCGAGGCCGGCGGAAAGATTGCCGGCCCGCTCGAGCAGGCGTTCATAGGTGAGCCGTTGGATGCCGCCCGCATCGTCGGCGGCGACCAATGCGCACTTGAGCGGGTCACGTGCGGCTTCGCTGATGGTTTGCCACAGTGTCCGCGAACGCAGCTTCGCAAGCTCGCTTGCCGGGTTTATCGCAACCTTATTGATTTGTTTGCTCATCGGTATCGGATAGAACCACCAGCCACGCCCAGAATAGCCACTTTGCCGTATCCATCCCCACGCTTCGCGCAACATAGGGCCAAACTCGCGTCCCAAGGGGCCAACACCGGCTGCCCGGGGCCTGAGGCGTCGCCCGGCTGCCTTTTTCGACATGCATCCGGGCGTCATGTCATCATTGGCACCGGGCAGTGGGCCGGGCGCGGGCACGCCGAACTTAACGTAAAGAGCCGTGGACCTTCCAAATCTAACAGACAGGCTGAGGCCGGATACGACCAAGCTCGCACCGGCCAATTCACCGGAAGAAGCCAGTCTGATGCCCATTTCCGCCGCCCGTCCCCCGCTTCAGGCAGGCTCGGTGTCCCTCGATGGAATGCATGTCGATTTGCAGTGGCACTTCCACGACATGCATAAACTTCTATGTGCCTTCGAGGGTGCCATCGAAGTGGAAAGCACTCACGGCCGCCATCTCGTGCCCAGACAGCTTGCGGCGTGGATTCCCGCCGGCGTCCCGCACTGCACCAGCATTCATGGCATTCGCTGGGTGTCGGTGTTCTTCCCGCCGAAGATGCTGAACGACCCTGAGCGGCGGGTGCGCACGCTCATGGTGTCGGGCCTGATGCGCGAGATGCTGCGGGAAGCAATGCGCTGGCCGGTCGACTCGCCGCAGAATTCCATTCGCAAGATATTCTTCGAGGCCATGGCCACCTTGTGTGGCGAATGGATCACCCATGAGGCAAACCTGTTCCTGCCGACCAGCAAGGACCCGCGCATGAAGCGTGCGCTCGACTACACGAATTTGCGCATGGATTCGAGCTTGTGCGAAGTATGCCGCCAAGCCGGGATGTCCGTGCGCTCGCTGCGGCGGCATCTCAAAGCTGAAATCGGCATGACCTGGGAGGAATATCGGCATCGAAGCCAGCTCCTGCAGGCCATTTCCCTGTTGAGCGAAACGGACCAGCCGATCAGCGAGATTGCGGCGCAATGCGGCTTCGAGAGTCCGTCGGGATTCGCAAAGGCTTTTCGTCTGCAGATGAGCGAGGCGCCGCGAGATTACCGCCAGCGCGTGAGAGGCCCCTCCCCCGAATGATCGAACTCACGCTATTTCGACGGACTCGCCGTTGAGCCATCGGCGCAGCACGAGATAGCGCCCATGCAGAGCACCGCGATCGTACCTGCCGAAGCCCAGCAAGGTTCCCTCATGGCCTTCGGCCGCGGGCAGCCACTTCACCCGTTCGAGGCCTTCCTTGACCCCTTCCCGGGTGGCTTCGGGCGCCCGAGCCAAGCCTTCCGCAACCAGACGTGCTAGATCGTAGCGCGTCGCGCAGCGGAAGCTGCCGGTGGCGGCGGTGCCAAGCCGCCGGCGCAGCGCAGCGAGCGTCGTGTTGGCGTCGGAGTACATGTCGACATATACCCAACCCTCGATGATTTGCGCGAATTTCGGATCGTGGCCGCGAATTCCCGCGGTGTTCATCGCCTTAGGTCCCCGCCAGCCGCACCCCGCCAGGGCGCGCGCCACCGGCGCCGCGGCCAGTCCCAGACCCAGGTACATGATGGCATCGAGGCGCGAATTCACCAAGGCACCGATCTGCCGAGAGGCGTCCTCCGCGAGCGGTGATATGGAAACGGCGGCAGCGATCTCGATCCCGAGAATCGCAGCTTCCGCGCGCAGAAACTTGAGATGTTGTTCGCCGATCGGAGAAAGATCGTAGACGACTCCCACACGGCCGTGACTCGAGCGTGCGGCATAGCGCGCCAGCACGATGGACTCATCTTCATGTGAACCCACCTGCAGGTGGAACATGTACTCGCCGCGCGCTCGCTCCGCTCCCGCCCAGTGAAGCGTCGGCATGCGATGCAGCTCGGCGAGCGGTGTGGCAACGAGCGCATTGTCGCCAATGGCGGGACCGACCACGAGCAGCACGTCTTGTGCAACCAATTCGGCGTATGCGCGCTCCACGGCGGCGACCGTGCCGCTGGGGAGACCAAGACCCCACGCGTGCACGAAATCAACTTGAAGCGCAATGCGCCCATTGGCGGCAAGTTCGTCGACGGCGAGGCGGAGCCACTGTTCAGTCTCGGATGAGCCGGCGGGGCCCGCCGACATGTCGTTCAATATCCCCACTGTAATCGGCGCTGGCATCGCTTTCATCGGGTGCTCCTGCCTTATCAATTCGCTTGCTAAGTTACCACTTGGTAAGTTATCGGTCCGCTTGGGCTGCGATGGAGAGAAATGCATGGTCAGACTTGGAGTACTGCGCAAAATGGGTCCGACGCTGCTGCTCATGGGGTTCGCCCTGTCGGCTCAGGCACAGAACTCGACGCCTCAAACCACGGCGGTGAATGTTGCTGCCGACCCCGACGTATTGGGCACTGAACGACTGTTTTCCGCTTGGCTCCAGGGACAGATCGCATACCGGGGGATACCGGGGGTCGAAGTGGGTGTCGTGAGCGACCAGGCACTGGTCTGGTCGAAGGGCTTCGGCTTCGCGAACCTCAAGGCCAAACTGCCCATGGACTCGACCACGAAGTTTCGCATGGCTTCGAACAGCAAGCTGTTCACCGCGGTCGCGATCATGCAGCTGCGCGAGGCGGGCAAGCTCGGCCTGGACGATCCTGTCGTCAAATATCTGCCCTGGTTCACGCCAAAACCTGCCGGCAACGACGACGGACCGATAACCATCGAGCAACTGCTGTCGCACAGCTCCGGGCTGCCGCGCGAGGCCGGGGATCACTGGGTGTCGTTGCAATTTCCGACCGAAGAGGACGTGAAGCGCCTGTTCGCCGACCGGCAGGCGGCGTTCGCGCCTGCGGTGCGCTGGAAGTATTCCAATCTTGGATTTACCGTCGCAGGGATGGTCGTCGAGCAGGTGAGCGGCGAGCGCTGGGCAGACTACGTCGAAGCACACATATTCAAACCGCTGGGGATGAATGGGTCGAGCGTGGATAAGAACGTCGCCGGCTTGGCGGTACCCTACGGCCGTCGCATGCCGGATGGTACGCGCGAAGTGCTGCCATTCGTCGATTCACGCGGCATGGCAGCGGCAACGGGGCTCACCTCCGACGTCGAGGACATGGCGAAGTTCATGTCCGCCCAGTTTCGGCGCGGCCAGCGCGGCGGTGCGCAAATCGTGAGCAGCGGGTCCTGGCGCGAGATGCTTCGTGTGCGCTCCGTGGATGAAGACTGGACATCAGGCACGGGTCTTGGCTTCGACGTGAAACGCATCAAGGGCAGAACCTATATCGGACACGGCGGTGGATACCCCGGCAACACCACGCAAACTCTCATTCAACTCGACGACAAGGTGGGAGTGATCGTTCTGACCAACACCAACGATTCATTCCCGAGCATTATTGCTCAGCAATTGATGAGCACCGTCGGCCAGGCGGTGGCAACTGCGGCCGCGCCCAAACCGCCGGAGGTGACGTGGGATCCCGCCTGGGAGCGCTACGCAGGACTCTATCGCGGGCGCTTTTCCGACCAGCAGGTGGTATTGCTCAACAAGAAATTGGTCATTGTCACGCCCAACGCCCCAAACGTGGACGATAGAATCACCCTGGAGCCGCTTGGAAACGGCCGCTTTCGCTTCACCGCGCCCACCGGCGGAAACGAAATCGGCGAGGTCGTGCGATTCGTCGAACTCAGCGGGCAACCGATGCGGATGTATATAGGTGATAGCTGGATCGATCGCGTTACCGACAAATGAACGAGCCGCCCAGGCGTTTTCTGGCAGCGATCCAGGCCGCGCCCAGCCCGGCATGTTTGCATGCCCTACTCGCTCGGCACGAAAATCCAAAGCAGCACGTAGGCCAGCAGACCGGCTCCTGCGAAGATGAACAATACCGCGAAGAGCAGGCGCCAAACCCACGACTCTATTCCGGTCGCGCGGGCCATGCCCCCGCAGACGCCGCCAAGCACTCGATCGCTGCGGCTGCGCCGGAAAGCGTTGACCGTCGCCATCACAGGCTCCTCGGGGCGCGCGCCCTGCGCGTTCAACACCCGGGCCTTCGCATTGGCGAACTCCTCCTCCGTCAATGCGCCGCTTGCCCGAAGCTCGGCCAGCTTGTTCAGATCATCGCTCAACGACATAGCCTCTCTCCTTCACCCGGCGTGATACCCCTTGCTACCAACCTCGCAGGCCAATGCGCTGCGAGGGTCCCTTTCCATTCGCAGGCTGTCAAGCACATGCCTGAAGTCGTATCTCGGGCGCCAACCTAGTTCCAAGCGCGCAAGTTCGTTCACGTAAACGCGATCTATGCGCGGAAACAACCTCCAGCCGCGCATCTGGAATAGCGCCCGGTAATCGGGAAACAACCGTTGCACGACGCCGGCAGCGTCGCGACTCAGTTCCCCTGCGTCGTCGCGCCTGAATGGCGTGGTGGCGGATATGATGTAGCGGGCAAAGCCGATCGAGCCGGCCCTGTCGAGAGCCAGCGCATGCGCGCTCACCGCATCTTCAATCATACTTGCAGCGGCCTCCGGGCTTCTGGCCCTTTGTCGCGGGGCCCATCGCCGCGGCGGCTCTTGGCGAGAACCACGGTTTCGAACAGTTCGTATTTGGAAGTGGCCGCCTTGTCGGCACCGACCGCGTGATAATACGAAATGGCAATCGAAGTCTTGGCGCCATCCGCGCCCGGATCCAGATCGAACACGGCGATCCCATAGCCAGTATCCGTGTCGCGGCGAGCGGACCAGATGGCAGGCTCGAGCGCATCGGCGCCGGGCTTGACGTAGGTGCCCGGCATGGGGCCGGGAACGGGTCGATTCGCCTTCGTGATGACCTTGGCCTGCGGAAGCCCGCTATCAGGATCCGTCCCGTACGCATCCAACGGCGCACTCGTTCCTCCGCCGCCCAGAATGAAATGGATCGTGCCGTGAGTGGTGTCGAACTGTCCATTCTTCGGATTCGCCGTGATCACCGGGTTCGGCTGCAACGTATCGACCGTCGCGCCGCTGAGCGCGTCGCGGCCCACGCTGTGGTTGCAGCCACGCACCGGCCAGCTCCGCTCATAGTCATGGTCATGTCCGCAAAGCACCAGATCGACGCCGAAGCGGTCGAACAACGGCAGCCATGCCTCGCGAATGCCCTTGTCCGAACCGTTGCCGTTCTTGGATGAACTCAGCGCGTCCTGGTGCATCTGGACGATGATCCAGTCGATGGCGCCATCTTGGGATGCGGCGAGCAAGGTGCTCTCCAGCCATCGGGTTTGGGCGCCGCCGCTGTAGCCGTGAATGTATAAAGAGGAGCCCGGCATGATCGGGGGATTTCCCGTGCTGGGCGCAGGCTGCAGAGCTTCAGGTCCCGCGACGAATGCTCCGCTATCTTGATGGACGACGTCATCGGCCGACAGCGATATGAACAGCGCGGACCCGATCTGGAATTTATACCAGCGACCGGGGAACGGCGTGCCGTTGTCCGGCAATCGATATCGCGTGAGGTAGGCATTGAAGCCGTCCGCGCCATTGCCGAATTCGACCTCATGATTACCCGGGCAAGGCATCCAGGGCCGATTCGCCGCGGAAGTCTGGACATTTTTCCCGAAGTCCGCCCACACGGCGGGCTGCGATTGTGGATTCAAGTTGGCGTAGCAAAGATCCCCGTTGAGCAAGTGAAAGAGCGGCCGAAAGCGCTCGACGGCCGCCACTGCAAACGCGCTCTGGGCCGAGGAGAGCACCCATGAAGCGACGGGAGTCGCCAGATCGCCATAGCTGGTCCAGCGGAAACGTGCCCGCCCCCGCGGGGCCGTTTTGAACGTCGCTCCGAAGGGCCGCTCGCGATTGCGATCGTCATCCGCCGTCACGACATAGGCGAACTCGGAGTCGGCCTCGAGCCCGGTTATGGTGGCGTGATACGTAAAGACCGTCTGGCCGTTGATACCATCGGTATACGTGCGCTGCACGGCGTGAATGACGCGCGACTTGGAATTTGCATGAAGATGCACTCGAGGATTGACCGCCTGCGCTGCCGAAACCCAGGAGACGCACACGCTGCTGGCAGGATCATCGCCCCAGGTGAGGTGAATTTGCTCCGGCGTCCCCGCGGCAGGCATTGCTGCCGCACCCCTGTCGCCGTGCGCATGCGACGAAGCCGCGGCCACCAGGCCCGACAGGCCGGCTCCCGTGACGAACGTACGCCGTGACATCGAACCCGATGATTGCGGCCCGGTCTTCTTGGGCACTAAGGCACCAGCGCAAAGAATACGGACGCGCCGAAGATCACGAGGTACACGATCAATGCCACGGACAAGATTGTAACGAAGGTGGCCTGCAACGTCGATGATAGTAATATGCGTAGCCCGCGGGCGATGCGTTCGCAATCGCGGCAACGACGAGGAACATATGCGCAAAGCCGTGAAAGGCGCGATTCGAATTGGCGTCGGTGGTTGGACCTACGAGCCATGGCGCGGAAGCTTCTATCCTTCGGGTCTCTCACAATCGCGCGAGCTGGAGTATGCCAGCCGCCGGCTCACCTCGATCGAGATCAACGGCACCTACTACGGATCGCAAAAGCCGGCGACCTTTGCCAAATGGCGCGATGAAACGCCGGACGGTTTCGTATTCTCGGTAAAAGCTCCGCGCTTCGCGATGAACCGCAAGGTGCTGGCTTCCGCCGGTCCCAGCATCGCGCGTTTTCTGTCCGGCGGCGTCACCGAGTTGGGCGAGAAGCTCGGCCCGATCAATTGGCAGTTCCTGCCGAGCAAGAAGTTCGAGCCCGACGACTTCAAGGCATTTCTCGAGATGCTGCCGCCGCAAGCGGAGGGCCGCAATTTGCGTCACGTGGTCGAAGTTCGCCACGACAGTTTCCGCTCGGCGGATTTCGTGGCGCTGCTGCGCCAGTACGGCGTTGCGGCCGTAATCGCCGGCGATTCCTCTCACCCGCAGATCGCAGATGCCACGGCGCCCTTCGTCTACGCCCGCATCATGGGAACCCAGGCGAAGCAAGAACTCGGTTACTCGAACGCGGCGCTGGAACTTTGGGCGGCGCGCGCCGAGGCTTGGGCGGCGGGCAAGTCCGCCGGGCTCGACTGCATCACTGCGCAAGATGAGAAGGGCACGCCGCGAGATGTGTATCTTTACGTGATCAGCGGCCACAAGGTGAGCAATCCCGCCGCGGCCATGGCCTTGATCGAGCGTCTAGCCTGACATCTCATCGCTTTGGAAAATCGCTCTTCCAAAAGCCCATAGATATGGTGTATAAGCTACTGTTATATCTATGAATAGGATTAGCCCCAGAGATTTTCGCAACGCCTTCGTGGCCGTCATGAAGTCGGAACATGAGAGCTTTCGCACGGCGCTCGGGTTCGAAACGAAGTCCTATAATTTTTTCATGCGCTGCACGATCTATCCCAAGATCGCCAAGCACCTGAATCTCCTGTCCTGGAACAAGGAGTATTACACGCTCAATGGCATGTTCTATGAGGAACGAGGCACGGATAATTACGGGAACTACACCGCCTATGCGAAATGGATCTCCGTTGCAATCGAACACGAGAACAACGGCACGAAGGGACACGAAACCATCAGCAAGCTGCAGTCCTTCAATGCGCCGTTGAAAGTACTGATCACCTATGCAGCCGAGGGTGCGGAAACCGACGCACTTTTGAACCGCTACGAGAAGGTCATGAGCGGTTCGGATGTGTTCAACGACTTCGCCACCCTTCGTCAACAGCTGCTGATCGTGGGCACCCCCAAAACCATCAGGAAGTGGCGCTTCTACGCCTATGAGAGCGACGGCTTCGTGTTGATGCTGCCGACACGGGACCAGGAGCACGCGGCGCTCAGCGAATCTGACGACCTCATCGGTCAGGCCTGACATTCAACGATCAGCCCCGGCCTCCAGGCGTGCGTCCGCGGCTATCATTTCCGATTCGATCAGCGCGAAGGGTATCGTGCCCGATTGATTCATACGCGCGAAAAAGTCCGACAAGCTGAACGGCTTGCCGGCTGCTTCCTGGTTGTGCGCATACTCGCTCATGAGCCGTTCGAATTGCAGCTTGCCGACGATGTAGCTGGTCCCGTATCCGGGCTGGCGCAAGTACAGCAGCTGCTCGAATGCCACCAGGTCGCTGTTCGGATCCGACCATCCGCGCGGCGTCCACTGCGCGTGAAAATGTCCGGCTTGCTGCAGGGTCAGTTCGTTGGCCTGTACATATAGAGATGCCAGACCGCGTGCGGCTCGATTTGCCAGCATGATCCAAACGATCTCGCGTCCGCGAGGATTGTCGTCATACAGCCCGGCGTGCATGAGCGTCTCCTCCATGGCGGTGGCCAAGCCCTCCGAGCGCGCGTCGAACATGTTGGACAAGGCGGGCAGCCGGCGGATCGGACTTGCGTTCGGCTCGTATTTCATCCGCGCCAGTTCGATCCAATGGTAATCGTGCGAATACAACGGCAGCGGTTCACGGGCCGCGCCCTGCAGGAAGAAATTGCGCTTCTCCGGGGGCACGAACTCGAGCGCCTGCTTCGCCATGGCGTCCCGGTAGTAGTCCTTGTCGGGCACGATGCCGGAATCGATCAGGAAATCGGTGAGTTTTTTCATGCGCCCGACGCTCAGGGCGCGAAACGCCGCGGGCGTATTCGCCGGCTCGAGCGGCGGTAGGCTGCGGTTGCGGTACTCCTCCTCGCGAAGTCCCGCTTGGGCGCGCTCCAACTCCCGCCGCAACAGCGTCTCCTGCTGGTCCCAGTCATACGGGACCAAATGGACTCTCTTCAGGTACCAGTTGTAATTTTCCTTGCCGACTCCCGACGGACCCGTCTTGGCCGGTGCCTGGGCCTTCAGCCATTCGATGAAATCATCGGTTGCGGTCCGTGCACTTTGTAGAGCCCTCATAAGTGCGCGGTTCGCGCCCTTGAGATCGGCATGATTGTTTCCCTCCAGCGTACGCATGTCGAGGTCGCCCGCCTGCAGTCGAGTCAGGACCTCGCTTTGCTCATGCAACGTGCGCACGCCGAAAACCCATAGATCGTGCGCATTGCTGTCGCGCAGATTGGCTTTGGCCTGTTCGAGCAGCGCGGGTATGGCGCCGAGTGAGCAGGCCAAAGTCTGCTGATCGGCGCGGGTCAGAGGAAAGGCGTAGGCATAAAGATCGATCGTCGGCGCGGCCGTCACCCCCTCGTGCTGCGGAACGTCGCTGCGCTCGCCGATCACGGTGGCATAGAAGGAAGGATCGCGGGCCCAAGGACGACGCACGCGAAGATCGAAATCCAGGCCGTTCATTTCAGCCTCGATCAGCTTGTAGTCGACCACCTGGTCGCTCGGCCAGCCATGCGTGTCGATGCCGGCAAGCCGCGCGCGTACAGCCGGCAGCCCTGCAGCCTTGGCGCTCATGGCCGCGGTCCCGTAATCGGGAACGCAGTGGCTGACTGCGGGCCGCTCGAAAGCGCGCCAATCCTGTGCAAGTTGAACGAGCGCAGCGTAGTTGCCCTCGGCCAGAGCCGGCACGGGACATGCCGCCAACAACAACAACCAGGACCTCAACGCTGCTCGCATCGCGTAAACTCCGCCTTCATGCCGATGGTGAATGATCCCGCACAGTACAAGGTCCCTGGCGCTTGCGCGAGTCCGCTGCGGCAACGGCGGGTGGCGCGCATCGGCGTTTGCGTGCTGAGCATCATGCTCCTAACCTGCGGTGTTGCAGGGCAAGCGGCAGTGCCGGACACTGCTACGCTCTCGGCGGAGGGAACTCGCGCGGTCTGGCCCAAGGAGAACGGTTCCGGTTTTTGGATCAGCGTCCGCAGCTCACGCACCGCGGACTGGGCGCCGCCCCAAGAGATCAGCATTCGCGGCTTGGTCGGCAATCCTGTGTTTTCTCCGGATGGCCAGAGAATCGCCTTCGAGAATTCGCGCGGCGGCTATTCGACTCAAAGTCCGAATCCTTGGGGTCCTTCGCGTGCCTACACGTGGGGGTTCATCGCCGTTTACGATTTCACCGACGGCCGTATTAGCTACTTGAGTCCGGCTTTCGCCAGGGACGGAAGTCCTCATTGGTTGGACGACGGCAGCATCTCGTTTACTCGCCGCATCGAGGGATCGCCGGACATGGAATTGACTTCGCCCGTAAGGCCTGCCTCGGCCCCGGTATTGCCGGAGCGCAAGTTTCTAGAGTCCTTGCTGAGCGCGCCTTTTGCCTATCAAGCGGCGCGATCGGGCGATGGTGAGTCGATCGCCTTCGTCGCGCGCGAAGGCCGGGCCCGGGCTGTTTATTTTGCGCGCAGGGGCGGATCGGCGAGCGCCCTGGTCAGCTACCCTGACGACGATGGACAGCAACTATCGCAGGTGGCCGTCTCCCGGGATGGCCGCTTGGTCGCCTACGTTCGCGGCGGTCCTCCCAACGGCAAGGGCGAGGTGGCCAATCCCCGCTCGCTCACTCACCCTCCGCAGCGCCAGATTTGGCTGGTCGATACCACCGTCAATCCTGTCCCCCGGCTGGTTGCCGCCGGAAGCGAGCCGCAGTTTGCCCCCGACGACCATGCGCTGCTGTGGCTCTCCGAACGCGGCATAGCGAGCGCGCAGCTGAACCGAAGCGGCGATTCCGGCAGCGAACTCGGACCGGTCGAGTATGTCTTGCCGGGTCCGGCGGCGACACTGCGGTTTTCGCCCGATGGACGCCGCATCGCTTACGAACGCTCGTCGCAAATCGAGGTTTATGATCTCGCCAAGGCGATGTGGGCCATACCCAGGCCGTCCGACGCGGTCGACTTGGACCCGGCTTGGTCGCCGGATGGACGCCGAATCGCGTTTCGGCGCGAATATGCGCATCAACCTGACACCCAAACCGGGTTTGCCGAACCCTACGTCGCGAAACAGCCATGGGCCATCTGGGTGGCTGATCCGGTCTCCCACGAAGTCCATCAAGTGTGGCGGGCCGCGCCCGGCGTGGGTTCCGCCTATTATGAGCTCGATCAAGATGCGACCGACGCCGGCGGCCAAACGGACCAACTGCTCTGGTCGAACGATGGCAACATCGCATTTGCCTGGGAGCGCGATGGCTGGCGGCATCTGTACGCGGTTTCAGCCGAGGGCGGCAACGCGCGGCTGCTGACCCCGGGCGACGGCGAGGTCGAGGCAGCTGCATTGTCTCTGGACCACGGGCAACTCATCTACAGCACGAACATCGGCGATCTCGAGCGACGCCACATCGCCGCGGTGTCCTTCAGCGGCACGGCCGCGCATCGATTGACCGACGGTCCGACCAGCCAGTGGGGACCGACCCCCGCTGCCGCCGGCAGCATCGCCTACATTGAGGCCGGGTGGGCTGCACCGCCGACCATCGTCTGGCAGGATGCACAACGCCGCGTGACTACCGAAGGTCCCGGCGTGCCTAAATCCTTTCCTTCGGCACAAATGGTTCAGCCTCGAGCGGTGAGCTTTCAAGGCACCGACGGCGGCGCAGCCTTCGGTCAATTGTTCGTGCCTCAAGCTCCCAACGGTTGCGGGATTGTGTTCGTGCACGGCGGAATCAAGCGGCAGATGTTGCTGGGCTTCCACTACATGGACGCGTATTCCAACCTCTACGAACTGAATCAGTACTTCGTCAGCCGCGGCTGCGTCGTACTGTCGGTCGAATACCGCAGCAGCATCATGCGCGGATACGCCTTTCGCAATGCACCGGGCTGGGGCACCGCGGGTGCGAGCGAGTACAAGGATGTGTTGGGGGGCGCGAACTACCTGAAGTCGCGTGCCGATTTGCACGTCGCAAACATCGGGATCTTCGGGCTATCTTGGGGCGGCTATCTGACCGCACAGGCGCTCGCCAGAAACTCCGATGTTTTCAAGGTTGGATTCGACATGGCAGGGGTGCACTCCTTTCCGCACGATGCATTCAAGTTCTCGCCCGCCGCCTTCGCCCGGCATTGGCGCTCGCCGGTCTACTTCGCCGCCGGCGACGACGATCGCAACGTGGACTTCAGTCAAACCATCCTGCTCATTCAAGCGCTGCGCGGCAGGGCCGAAAAGGTTGAGATGGCGGAGAAGGTGTTCCCCAACGAGACTCACGACCTGTATCTGACCTTCGACGACCTTGCCGATGTGTATTGGGAAGGCAGCGAGTTCATGCTTCATCATCTTTTATAGCCACGGAGGACCTTGGCAAGTGGTTAGATTCGATTCTTTGCGAGCGTTGTGTTTGCTGATCATTCTGGGTTTGATCGCGCGTGCGGAGCGGGCGGGCGCCGCAGGTGCGCCGACACAAGCAGCACCGCTGCCCGTCAAGGTGATGATCATCAGCATGTTCAAGCCGGAGGCGGCACCGTGGCTCGAGGCTCTGCATCCGGATCAGGAGATCACGGTGCCGGGCCTTCCCGAGGACTATCCCAGCGTTCACTGCACGCACGCGGGTGTTTGCCAAATGACGACGGGTATGGGACACGCCAACGCGGCGGCGTCGATCATGGCCGTGCAGTACAGCGGGCTGTTTGATTTACGAAAGGCCTACTTTATCATCGCCGGCATCGCCGGCATCGACCCCGCGCAAGGCACCCTGGGTTCAGCGGCGTGGGCCCGCTATGCCGTCGACTCGGGTATCGCGTACGAGATCGACGCCCGCGAGCTTCCGCCGAAATGGACCGACGGTTATTTCGGCGTGGATACGGATGCGCCCGGTCAGGTGCCGAAGTTTTCCTTTCACACCGAGGTTTTTCAGCTCAACGAAGCGCTGCTGCGGAAGGCCCTGGCGGTCACGCGATCGGCCGTTCTCGAAGATGCCGAGGACATTCAACAGTACCGCAGCCATTACCTCGAGCCGGCGGCGCGCCGGCCCCCGAGCGTCATCCAATGCGACACGCTCTCCACCGATACGTGGTGGGTGGGCCGACAGCTCGGCGAGCATGCACGCACGTGGACCCGGCTTTTGACCAAGGGCGCCGGCAATTACTGCACGTCTCAAGAGGAGGACAACGCGACTCTCGGTGCCTTGACCCGCGGCGCGCATTCCGGGCTCGTCGATTTCCAGCGTGTCGCCCTGCTGCGCACCGGCTCGGATTTCGATCGACCCTACGAACATCAAACCACCATCGATTGCCTGCGCGCCCAACGCAAGCTGAGGGGCGCCTTCCGCGCGTCAACCGACAACTTGGTTCGGGCCGGAATGCCGCTGGTCGAAGCGATCTCGAATGATTGGGCCCATTGGGAGGCTGGCGTGCCAGAATGACGCATGGACAAGCTATTCATTTCGGCCAATTCCCTGCTGCGCGATTCGATGGAACTTGCGCGGCGCGTGGTCAGCAGCGGTTTTCGACCCACCTTCCTGGTGGCCATGTGGCGCGGCGGCGCGCCGATCGGCATCGCCGTGCAGGAGGTGCTCGAATACCATTCGATCCAGGTCGATCACATTGCCATTCGCACCTCTTCCTATACCGGTATCGATATGCGCAGCAAGACCGTTCGTGTGCACGCCGTCGATTATCTGGTTTCGCGCCTGACCGCCGAAGACCAGCTCTTGCTGGTCGATGATGTGTTCGATTCCGGGCGAAGCCTGGAAGCGGTCATCAACGAACTCAAGGCGCGCTGCCGGCGCAACTGGCCGGAGCAATATCGCATCGCCACCGTCTATTATAAGTCCACGCGCAATCGCAGCTCTCTGCTGCCGGATTACTACGTGCTCGATACCGACAAGTGGCTGGTATTTCCCCACGAACTCGTCGGGCTGACGCAGCAGGAGATACTGGAACACAAACCCGTGGCGGCAAATTTCTTCGAGACACCATGACCATGCCATCCGCGAACCTGTTGCGGAAATCCGTCGCGGTCGTTGCGCTCGCGGCCGCTCTGAGCACGGCGCTGCCTGCCGCTGCACGCGCCGCCGCAGCACCTGCCGCCGCGCCCGCCGGCGCGCAGAAGCGCCTGGTCGTCATCGACCAGGACACTTCCGGCCCGGGTGGATCGAACATCATGTCGATGCTGGTGATGCTGCAATCGCAACAGGTCGATGTGCTCGGCATCACGGTCGTGACCGGCAACGCCTGGCGCGATGATGAAGCCCGCCACGCGCTGCGCATGCTGGAGTTGATCGGGCGCAGCGATGTCCCGGTGGCGCTTGGTGCGGTATTTCCGTTGGTCCGCACCCAGCAAGAGACGCGCCTCTCGAGCGCGCTGGTAGGCCAGGTCGCATGGCTGGGTGCCTGGGGACAGAAGTTGCCCAGTACCGAGACGCCGGCGGGCGCCGTGGTCGCCGCACCCCTCGCCGTACAGCCGGGCCCGTTCGATACGCCGCCCTTGGCCGAGGGTGAGCCGCACACCAAACCGATCCCGGAGGATGCTGTTCACTTCCTGATTCGCCAGATTCATGAGCATCCGCACCAAGTGACCGTGTATGCGGCGGGCCCACTCACCGATATTGCCCTCGCGATAGCCATCGACCCGCATTTCGCCGAACTGGCGCAGGGGCTGGTCGTGATGGGCAGCAGCCTCAATCCGCACACCGATGATCCGGAGTTCGCCACCTCGCCGCGTCACGAATTCAATTTCTGGTTCGATCCGGAGGCAGCCCGCATCACCTTGCGGGCGCATTGGGCCCGCATCGACATCACCACCGTGGACGTGTCCATCAAGGCGATGTTCACGCAGCAGATGCTCGATGCCATCGCGGCGTCGAGCAATCCGGCCGCGCGCTACATCGCCAAATACTCCGATGAACGCTACTACCTATGGGACGAGCTGGCCGCGTGCGCGTGGCTCGATCCGTCCATCATCACGCATGAACTCAAGCTGTATATGGATGTGGACGTCAGCCACGGCCCCGCCTACGGTGAAACGCTGACATGGAGCGAAGCGCTCAAGCCGTCCGCCGACCTGCATCTGCAGTTGGTTCATGCACAGACCGATCTCGACTTGCCGCGCTTCAGTAAAATGTTCGTCGACTTGATGTCGGCGCCGACGCCCCACACCTCGCTCAAGCCAGGTAAATGAAGCGCGCGACGAACAATGCCGAAAGAACATAGACGAGCCAGTCGCGCCACGAAGCGCGGCCTCGCAGCAGTTTGAGGACCGCGTGGCTGGTGATGCCGAAGGCCAGCCCGTTCGCGATCGAATAGCTCAATGGAATCATGATGACCGTCAAGAACGCCGGGATGGCTTCGAGCGGTTCGACCCAATCCACTTCGGCGAGCGCGCCCATCATCATGCCCCCGACCAGAATCAGCGCCGGCGCGGTGGCGGCGACTGGAATGGCTTGAACCAGCGGCGCAAAGAACAAGGTGCATAGAAACAGTACGCCGACGACCACGCTGGTCAGTCCGGTGCGTCCGCCGACCGCGACGCCGGCCGCGCTCTCGATATAGCTGGACACAGGGCTGGTACCCGCCATCGCCCCTACCGTCATGGCCAGCGAATCGACGATGAGAATGCGATTGAGCCGTGGAATGGTGCCGTCGGGAGCCTGCAGTCCCGCCTTCTTGGTGACGGCAACCAACGTGCCGACGTTGTCGAACAGATCGACCAGCAAGAACACCAGCACGATCTCGAGCAGCGAGAGTCCGACGCCCCCTTTCATGCTCAAGGCCGCGGGCACATCGAGTTTGAAAGCCGTGGCCGACAAGTCCGAAAGGCCGTAACTGCCGGGGTTTATATGGGCCAGGCCGATGGCCCAGCCGATCGCCGCGGTGAGGATGATCCCGAGCAACATGGCGCCTTTTACGCGCCAGGCTTGCAGGCTCGCAATCACCACCAATCCCAGCAATGACAGCGCGGCCGTGGGTGTGGTCAGGTTGCCCAAGCCGACCATGGTGCCTGGCTTCGCGACGATCACGCCCGCGTCCGCCAAGCCGATGAAGGCGATGAACAGCCCGACCCCTCCCGCGACCGCCGCAAACAGCGACCTCGGCACGGCGTTCATGATGAGCTGACGAACGCCGATGAGGGTCAGGATCAAGAACGCGACACCGGAAATGAACACGCAGCCCAGCGCCGTCTGCCAGGGCACGCCCATGCTTTTGACCACCGTGAAGGTGAAATAAGCGTTGAGGCCCATGCCGGGCGCCAGTGCCAGCGGATAATTCGACGCGAGGCCCATCAGGATGCTGCCGAAGGCCGCGGCGAAGCAGGTGGCCGCGGCGACTGCGGCCACCGGCATGCCCGCATCTCCGAGTATCACGGGGTTCACCACGACGATGTATGCCATCGTGAGAAAGGTCGTGAAACCGGCCAGCAACTCCGTGCGCAGCGTCGTGCCGTGAGCATCGAGACCGAAAAAGCGATTCAACATCCAAGGCACCCCGGCCGTGTCGTCCCCACGGTCCTTCCCTAATGCTGCAAAAAAGAGCGGACACTGCCCCACAATAGCTCACCGCACGTCTGGAAATTCGTGCAGCTCCTTCGATGCCGCTTCACACTAGCGGCGTTTATTTGCGCTGTAAAGCGGCCGATTGATTTTAGAATCGCCGCGGCGGCTCGTGCCGCAGTTGCGCACAATCGCTGCGGCACATTGTGTACAAAGTCCGCTGCGAACATGCTGTAATGCCTTAGGTAGCGAAACACGATGGGCAAGCTGACCACACATGTGCTGAACATAGCGTCCGGAGTCCCGGCCGCGGGCGTGCGCGTCGAACTGCGCCGCATCGATTCGGGAATCGCCACGCTCATCGGTGCATCCCAGACCGATGCCGATGGACGCTGTCCGGCCCCGCTGCTGGCCGGTGCCGAATTGCGCAGCGGCCGCTATTCCTTGACCTTCCAGGTGGCCGCCTATTTTCGTTCTCTCGGTCTCATCCTTGCCGAGCCGCCCTTTTTGGACGAGGTGGTGATCGAATTCGGCGTATCCGATCCGGCACAGAATCATCACGTGCCGCTGCTCGTCTCGCCGTGGAGCTATTCGACCTACCGGGGAAGCTGATGAAGCAATCCCAACGCACGTTGCGCTTCATGATGGATGGACGGCAGGTCGACGTCGAGGAGCCGCCCGCGACGATGACCGTGCTCGAGTATTTGCGCGAAGTTGCCGGCCGCTGCGGCACCAAGGAGGGATGCGCCGAGGGCGATTGCGGCGCATGTACCGTGGTTTTGGGCGAACTGACGCCCGACCGCCGCAGCGTGCAGTACCGCGCGGTGAATTCCTGCATTCGATTCCTGCCGACACTGGACGGCAAGGAACTCGTCACGGTGGAGAGCTTGCGGCAGTCATCCGGCGCCGCCCACCCTGTGCAGCAGTCGATGATCGATAACCACGCTTCGCAATGCGGATTTTGCACGCCGGGATTCGTCATGTCGCTGTTCGCTTTGTACTTGAACCGAAGCGATGCGCAACGCGACCAAGTTATCGACGCGCTGGCCGGAAATCTATGCCGCTGCACCGGCTATCGGCCCATCATCGATGCGGGCCTGCGCCAATGGAGCTACGCGGCGCCCGATCGTTGGAGCAGCGCCGAGGCGCAATCTGCCAACCATGTCGAGCCCTTGCGACGTTTGCTGCGCGAGCCAGGCCGCGACGCCTCGCTGCAATATCAGGGGTTTCACGCGCCGCGCACCCTCGATGAGCTCGGTGCTGCACTCGAGGCGCACCCGGGCGCCGTCTTGCTCGCCGGCGGCACCGATGTTGGCCTCTGGGTGACCAAGCAGCTGCGCGAATTGCCGGCGCTGATCTACCTTGGAGACATCGCTGAACTGGCGCGCATCCAGGAGGGACCCAAGGAAATCTGGATCGGCGCCGCCGTCACGTTCACCGATGCGTGGCCCGCGCTGCTGCGCCGCTTTCCCGCGCTCGAGGAACAGGCGGCCCGCTTCGCTTCGCCGCCCATTCGCAACTCTGCGACGCTCTGCGGAAATCTTGCCAACGGCTCGCCGATAGGCGATTCGATTCCCACCCTGATCGCCTTGGGTGCGCAAATCGAATTGCGCCGCGGCACCGGGCAGCGGCGGCTGCCATTGGAGGACTTCTATCTCGGCTATCAGCGCAAGGCGCTCGCCGCGGGCGAGTTCGTGAGCGGCGTCGCCGTCCCCGCACCGGCCGCCGGTCAACTGGTAGCAAGCTACAAGTTGTCGAAGCGCATCGACCAGGATATCTCCGCCGTATGCGCCACTTTCTGTCTGCAGCTCGAGGGCGAGCGCCTCGTGAGCGCCCGTCTCGCCTACGGCGGCATGGCCGCCATCGCCTGCCGCGCCGCGCACGCGGAGCGCGCGCTCGAGTCGGCGGGTTGGAACCTCGCCGGCGTGCAGAGCGCGATCGAAGCACTCGCCGCGGATTTCAAGCCCTTGTCCGACATGCGCGCCAGCAGCGATTACCGCCTGCGTGCCGCGGGCGCGCTGCTCATGCGCTTCTATCTGCAATCGTGCGGCGGCGGCGTCGCGCTTCGTACCATGGATGCATCGCTCGGAGCCGGCACATGAGTTCCGGGGTGTCCCACCCGCACGACAGCGCGGCGCTGCACGTCAGCGGGCGCGCCGAGTACTGCGATGACATCCCGCTGCCCGCCAACACCCTGCACGCGGCCTTCGGCATGAGTCCGACCGCGCATGGACGCATCATCTCCATGGATCTGTCCGCCGTCGTAGCTGCGGCCGGTGTCGCGGCGGTTGCGCTGCCCGAGGATATTCCGGGCGAGAACAATTATGGCGGCGCGGTGCACGATGACCCGATCTTTGCGCAAGATCGGGTCGAATACGCCGGTCAGCCGGTTTTTGCCGTGGCGGCCGTGTCGATGCGCGCTGCGCGCAAGGCGGCGCTGCTGGCCAAGCTCGAGATCGCACCCCTGCCCGCGCTGCTCGACATACGCGCTGCGCTTGCTGCGGGAAGTTTCGTGCTCCCCAGCCAGAGCATGCGCCGCGGCGAACCGCAGGCGCGGCTGGCAACGGCGCCGCGGCGCTTGAGCTCCACATTCACGATGGGCGGCCAGGATCATTTCTATCTCGAGGGTCAAATTGCCGTCGCGCTGCCCCAAGAGGACGGCAGCATGCTGGTGCACAGTTCCACGCAGCATCCCACCGAGGTGCAAGCTGTCGTGGGGCATGCGCTTGGCATCTCGGCCAATCGCGTCGTCGTGAGTTGCCGCCGCATGGGCGGCGGCTTCGGCGGCAAGGAGAGCCAGGCCGCGTTGATGGCCGCCGCTGCGGCCGTACTGGCACGCAAAACCCAACGGCCCGTCAAGCTGCGCATGGACCGCGACGCCGATATGCGCATGACCGGCAAGCGTCACGACTTCGTGGCCGACTACGAGGTCGGATTCGACGAGCAGGGACGCGTGCTCGCCCTGTCCGTGATGCTGGCCTCGCGCTGCGGGTATTCAGCGGATTTGTCCGGGCCTGTGAATGACCGTGCGATGTTCCACCTGGACAACGCCTATTACCTGGAGAACGTCGAGATCGTTTCGCACCGCTGCAAAACCCACACCGTCTCGAATACGGCCTTTCGCGGTTTCGGCGGTCCCCAGGGCATGCTGGTGATCGAAGCGATACTGGATGACATCGCGCGCACGCTCGGCTTGGACTCGCTCGATGTGCGCCGCCTCAATCTCTACGGAATGACGGAGCGCAATGTCACCCACTACGGCCAGACCGTCGAGGGAAACCGATTGCCCGCCATCCTCGATCGACTCGAACTCACGAGCGAGTATCGGCGGCGTCGCGCCGAGGTGAGCCGCTGGAATGCCGCGCAGCCCTTCATCAAGCGTGGATTGGCCCTCACGCCGGTCAAATTCGGCATCGCATTTACGTCCACCTTGTTCAATCAGGCGGGTGCCTTGATTCAGGTCTACGCCGACGGCACGGTGCTTCTGAATCATGGCGGCACCGAGATGGGCCAGGGACTGCACATCAAAGTGATGCAGGTTGTCGCCAATGAACTCGGCCTGCCGCTGTCGGCCATACGCATTACTGCCACCGACACGAGCAAGGTGCCGAACACCTCCGCCACCGCCGCCTCATCCGGCTCCGATCTCAACGCCAAGGCGGCGCAGGCGGCGGCAGTCACCATCCGCGATCGTCTTGCCAAGCTGGCCGCCGAACGCTTCGCTGTGGACGCGAGCGAGGTCAGCTTTGCCGACGGCCACGTGCGGGCCGGTACGCAACGGGTGCCGTTCGCCGAGATGGCCCGGCGTGCGCACGAAGGCCGCGTATCGCTGTCGGCGGCCGGTTTCTACCGCACGCCTAAAATCCACTGGAACAAGGACACCAAGTTGGGCAGGCCGTTCTTCTATTACGCTTTCGGGGCGGCGGCGACCGAGGTTTCGGTCGATACCTTGACCGGCGAGACTCAGATGCTGCGGGTCGACATTTTGCATGACGTGGGTAATTCGCTGAACCCGGCGATCGATTTGGGCCAGGTCGAAGGCGGCTTCTTGCAAGGCGTTGGCTGGCTTACCTCCGAGGAACTGGTGTGGAACGCCGCCGGCGAATTGCGCACGCACGCCCCATCGACGTACAAGATTCCGACGGCGCGCGACTGGCCCGCCCTTGCTCGCGTGGAACTGCTGGCGGCGGCGCCCAACGACGAAGATTCCATTTATCGCTCCAAGGCGGTGGGCGAACCGCCCCTGATGTTGGCGTTGTCCGCGTTCCACGCCATCCGCGATGCCTGCGCCGCCTGCGGCGAGGCAGCGCTGCCCGCGCTGAGCGCACCCGCCACGCCCGAAGCGGTACTGCGGGCCATCGACGCACTATCACGGCGGTCGGCGGCATGAGCGCACGGCGGCCGAACATGCGGCCCGATACCTCTTGGCATTCGGCGCAGGGCTGCTGGCTCGCGCCTCTCACCGGGCATTGGACCGAGGCGGCGAGGAACCACCTTTCTCGGCATGCGCGGCTCGTCCGCGTCACCGTCGTGGCGCTGCGTGGATCGGCGCCGCGCGAGCCGGGAGCCAGCATGCTAGTCGATTCCGAAGCTGCCATGGGCACCATCGGCGGCGGCCAACTCGAATGGCGTGCAACCCTGCTTGCACGCGAGCTGCTCGCTGATCCGCACGCGGCGTCCGTACGCCTGGTGGAACTGGTCCTGGGGCCGGACCTGGGGCAATGTTGCGGCGGCAGGGTCGAACTATGGCTCGAGCGGCTGACGCGCGAGGACCTTCCATGGTTGACGGAGGCTGCGCAGGGGTTGCGGGCCGGCCGCCCTGCCACGCTTGTCACCGATGTAAAGCGGGGCGCGGTCACGCACCGGCAGCTGCCCTCGCTTCCCGGCACGGTTCGCTTGCGGCTGATGCGCGGCGCCGATGAGGACCTGCGGTTGCTCGAGACGTTGCATCGATCGCGGCCGCCATTGCACATCTACGGCGCGGGCCACGTGGGCCAGGCCTTGGTGCGGCTGCTCGCGGATCTTGCGATGTTCGAGATCAGCTGGATCGACTCGCGCGCCGAATTGCTGCCTGGAGGCCTGCCCGCCGAAGTACGCGTGGTCGTCAGCGACGCGCCGGCACAGTTGGCGGCTGCCGCTGCGCCTGGAACGCGTTTCGTGGTGATGACGCACGATCACGCCCTTGATTACGAATTGTGCCGCGTAATTTTGCAGCGCGAGGATGCATTTTGGCTGGGGCTCATCGGCTCGGCCAGCAAATCGGCGCGCTTTCGCTCGCGGTTGCGGCGCGAGGGGCTGCCCGAGGCGACCGTGTCGCGTTTGCAGTGTCCCATTGGTATTCCCGGCATTGCCAGCAAGCTGCCGGCGGTCCTCGCGATCGCGATCGCCGCGCAATTGCTGCAGACCGGCGGTGCCGGCGCTGCGGGCGTGAGCGAGGCTGAAAAGTGCGCCACTACGGGCGCATGCAGCGCCTGCGGTGAACGCCGATGAGCGCCTTCGCGCTCGAGTTCTTGAGCCTGCTCGGCCGCTGGGTGCACCTGATCACCGGCATCGCCTGGATCGGCGCGTCATTCTATTTCGTCTGGCTCGACAATCATCTGCTGCCGCCGACGGATGAATCGCTGACGCGCAAAGGCGTGGGCGGCGAGTTGTGGGCCGTGCATGGCGGCGGTTTCTACAACGCTCAGAAATACCGCATTGCGCCGCAAACCTTGCCGGCCCCGCTGCACTGGTTCTATTGGGAAGCGTACTCGACTTTCCTGTCCGGATTCTTCCTGCTGTGCCTCCTGTACTACGCACAGGCGGATGTGTATCTCATCGACCCGCGTGTCGCCGCTCTTTCCAAGCCCGCCGCCATCGCGATCAGCCTCGGATTCTTGGTCGGTGGCTGGTTGTTGTACGACGCCTTGTGCCGCACCGCTCTTGCGCGACGCGGCGCATGGCTCGGGCTGGTGATCGCGCTGCTGCTGAGCGGCGCAGCCTATGCCTTATGCCATTTGTTCAGCGGCCGCGGAGCCTTCATTCAGTTCGGCGCCATGTTGGGCACCATCATGGTGGCGAACGTTTTCTTCGTCATCATCCCCGGACAGCGCGAAATGGTGCGTGCCAAGCAGCAAGCCCGGGAGCCGGATCCGCAGGCCGGCCTGCGCGGCAAGCTGCGCTCCGTGCATAACACCTATTTCACCCTGCCCGTGCTGTTCACGATGATCAGCAATCATTACGCGCTCACCTTCGGCGCGCGCTACAACTGGCTGGTGTTGATCTCGATCTCGGCTGCAGGATGGCTGATACGCGCGTACTTCGTCAGCCGCCACAAGCGTCATGAGCGCGGCGGCAAGACATCGCCATGGCCTGCGCTCGTCGGCCTTTTCATCATCGCCGCAACCGCCGCGGCGCTGGTCCCAAAACCTGCGTCGCCGGACGCAGCGTCCGCCAGCCCGGCGGCGCAATTCGCCGCCATTCAGCAAATCGTTGCGCGGCGTTGCGTACCCTGTCACGCCGCGCAGCCAACCCAACCCGGATTCGCCGCGGCTCCCAACGGCGTGTTGCTCGATACGCCGGCAGACCTGCTGGCACATGCGGCGGTGGTGGCGCCGCAGGTCGAGACCGGCGTCATGCCCATCGGCAATCTGACCGGCATGACCGAACCTGAGCGCAAACAAATGCTCGATTGGATACGGCGTGGCGCGCCTCACTGACGCCCAAGTTCACGAGCGCATTTGGAGCGCCATCATGGACCACAGCCTGCCGCCGGAGACACGCTTGGTGGAGGCCGAGCTGTGCGCTATTTTCGGATTGGGCAGAACACGATTGCGCCAGGTGCTGCAGCGTTTGGCGCATGAGCGCGTCGTTACGCTGCTGCGCAACCGCGGCGCGACGGTCGCGAAACCTTCGATCCGGGAGGCTCGCGATGTATTCGCCGCGCGCCGCGTCATCGAGAGCAACATCGTCGAGACTTTCATAAAATCGGCTACGCGCAAGGACATGAAGCGGTTGCATGACCATCTGGATCGGGAAGTGGATGCTTGGAGCAATCACGACCGCCGCGCCGTGATCAAGCTGTCCGGAGAATTTCATCTGCTGCTCGCCGAGGCGGCCGGCAACAGCATCCTGCTGCAATTGTTGCGCGATCTGGTGTCCAGATCTTCGCTCATCATCGCGGCGTATCAGGCGCCGGGCGCCGCGCCCTGCCCACCGGATGCGCACAGAGAACTTACCGCCTCCTTGGAGCGGCGCGAACGGGGGGCGATCAAGCTCATGGTGCACCATCTGCAGCATGTATTCGACGAACTGATGCTCGAGGGTACTTGCGCCGGCGGCGTGGATCTGAAAACCGTATTGGGAAACCGGCAATGACCGAAAACTATCCCCGCGACTTGCGCGGCTACGGGCGCCGGCCGCCGCATCCTTGCTGGCCCGGCGGGGCGCGCATTGCCGTGCAATTCGTTCTGAACCACGAGGAAGGCGCCGAGAATTGCGTGCTGGACGGCGATGCCGCCTCGGAGACCTTCCTGTCCGAAATCATCGGCGCCACGGCATACCCGATGCGCCACATGAGCATGGAATCGATGTTCGAATACGGTGCGCGTGCGGGATTGTGGCGCGTGCTGCGCGCGTTCGAACAGAGGCGCCTGCCGCTTACGGTGTTCGCGGTGGCGCGCGCGCTGCAGCGCCATCCGGACGCCGTGGCGGCATACCGCGAGCTCGGCTTCGAGATCGCCGCCCATGGCTTGCGTTGGATCAGTTATCAACAGATCGACGAGGCCACCGAACGCGCGCATCTGAACGAGGCCGTGGCGATACTCGCGCAACTGACCGGCAGCGCGCCGTTGGGCTGGTACACAGGCCGCGACAGCCCGAATACGCGACGCCTGGTGGTGGAGCACGGCGGGTTCGTCTACGACTCGGATTCCTACGCTGACGATCTACCGTATTGGACCGTGGTCGACTTGGGGGGAGCGCGCAAGCCGCATCTGGTGGTCCCATACACGCTGGACAGCAACGACATGCGTTTCGCGGCCATGCAGGGGTTCAATTCGGGCACCCAGTTCTTCGACTACCTCAAGGATAGCTTCGACACCTTGTACCGCGAGGGTGATCCGCAGGGACTGAACGCACCCAAGATGTTGTCGGTGGGACTGCACGCCCGGCTCTGCGGCCGCCCCGGGCGCGTCGCCTCGCTGGAGCGCTTCCTCGATTACATCGGCGCGCTCGACCGGGTGTGGATCTGCCGGCGCATCGACATCGCCAGGCACTGGATGGCGACGCACCCTTTCGAACGCACGGCGCCATGATTTCTCTCGAACGGTTGAATCGCGCTGCCGTGCCGGAATTCGTCGCCGCACTCGCGGCGATCTTCGAACACTCGCCATGGGTCGCCGAACAAGTGGCCGGCCTGCGGCCCTTCAAAAGCGGCATTGCCCTGCACGGCGCCATGTGCGCTGCGGTGCTGCGGGCCCCCGTGGAGTCGCAGATGGCGCTGATCCTCGCGCATCCCGAACTCGCGGGACGCGCCGCGCAGCGCGGCGAACTGACCTCGGCGTCGCGCGGCGAGCAAAAGGGCGCGGGGCTCAATGCGCTCACGCATGAACAGCTCGAGCGGCTCACGACCCTCAACGTGCAATACCGTGAACGCTTCGGCTTTCCCTTCATTCTGGCGGTGAAAGGCCATACGCCGGACAGCGTCATTGCCGCTTTGCACGAGCGTGTCGCTCATGACGCGGCCCAGGAACGCAGCGTTGCCTTGCTTGAGATTTGCCGCATCGCGCGCTTTCGTTTGGCGGATCTGATCGAGGAGCCCTACGGCGATGCCATCATAGGCATGCTCGAGGATCTCGCCGCGTTCAGCGAGTCCGACGACCTCCTTACCTGCTCCTACCTGACCCCGGCACATCGCGCCGCGTCGGCACGCATCCGCGATTTCATGCTGGCGGCCGGGCTCACGGTCCACATCGACGCCGTGGGCAACGTCATAGGTCGGCTGCAAGGTTCGCAGTCCGCATCGCGCTGCGTGATGACCGGTTCGCACTATGACACCGTCATCAACGCGGGAAAATACGACGGCCGCCTCGGCATCGTGTTGCCCATCGCGGTTGCCGCCAAGTTGCGCCGGGCCGGCGTGCATCTGCCGTATCCGCTCGAAATCATCGCCTTCGCCGAAGAAGAGGGCGTGCGTTTCAAATCGACCTTCTTGGGCAGCCGAGCGGTGGCCGGGCGCTTCGATTTCAAGGTGCTCGACGGCACCGACGCGCAGGGGCTGACCCTGCGCCAAGTCATCGGCGATGCCGGCCTCGATGTGGCGCAGATCTCCGCGGCGGCGCGTGACGCCCGGCATGTGGCCTGTTTCGTGGAAGTGCACATCGAGCAGGGGCCGGTGTTGCTGGAAGCCGGGTTACCCGTAGGCGTCGTCACCAGCATCGCCGGCAGCCGCCGCAGCATCGTGACCGTCCACGGCGAGTCCGGCCACGCCGGCACGGTGCCCATGACGCTGCGCCATGATGCGGCTGCGGCGGCCGCCGAAATGGTGCTCGCGGTGGAAAAGCGCTGCGGCGCCGAACCCGGACTCGTCGGCACCGTGGGCCGCTTGGCAGTGCCGGGCGGCGCGATCAACGTCATTCCTGGCCGATGCGAGTTCTCCATCGATATTCGCTCAGGTTACGATGCCCTGCGCGATGCCGCCCATCGGGACATCGGCGCAGAGATGCAGCACATCGCGCAGCGCCGCGGCGTCACCCTCCATCAGGAGGAAGTGCTCGAGGCAGGCAGCGTGCCCTGCACTCCGGCTCTGCAGGAGGCCTTGGCTCGCAGCGTGGAGCGCGTCACGGCAGACACGGCGCGACGCCTGCCGAGCGGTGCCGGCCACGACGCGATGATGATGGCGAGCCTGACCAACATCGGCATGCTGTTCGTCCGCTGCGGCAATGGCGGCATCAGCCATCATCCGAAGGAGACGTTGAGCGCCGCCGACGCCGAAATCGCGGCGCAGGTATTCGAGGATTTCTTGCGGCACAATAGCTTCCAATGACCGCATCGACCGCCGCGCCTCGTGCATTTCTCGCCGACGCATTGCATGCGCCCGCGCGCGGTCAGATCGAATATCTGCCCGATGCGCTGATCGTCGTGGGCGGCGGCGGGGCGATCGCATCGATTCATCGGCGCGGTTCGGCCGAAGGGCATGCGCTCGCAGCGAGCCACCGCGCGTCCGGAACGCTCGTCAGCTTTCCGCCCGGACACTTTCTGCTGCCCGGACTCATCGATCTGCATGTGCACGCGCCGCAATGGCCGCAGTTGGGCTTGGCGCTGGACCTACCGCTCGAGGAATGGCTGCAAGCCTGCACCTTTCCGCTCGAGGCTCGCTATGCCGACTTGAGGTTGGCCCAGTCGGCTTACGAGTCGTTGGTCGATGCTCTGCTCGCCAACGGCACCACCACCGCCCTGTACTTCGCCAGCATTCACTTGGCGGCGACGCAAAAACTGGCGGATATTTGTTTGCGGCGATCGCAACGCGCGCTGATCGGCCGCGTCGCGATGGACAACCCGGAGCAGTGTCCGGACTTCTATCGAGACGCCTCCGCGCAAGCGGCCGAGGCGGACACGCGGGAGTTCATTCGCTACGTGCGCTCGATGAGCGGCAATGACGGCTTGATCCTGCCGGTGATCACGCCGCGTTTCATTCCCTCCTGCACCGACGATCTGCTGCTGCGCTTAGGGATGATGGCACAGGAGACCGGCTGCCACGTGCAGACGCACTGCTCGGAGAGCGACTGGGCGCATCAATTCGTGTTGGCACGCTGTGGAGTTACCGACACGGCAGCCCTCGACCGGTTTGGCCTGCTGTCCAGGCGCACCATCCTCGCGCATGGCGTGTTTCTAGGTGATGCGGACGTCGCCACGATTCTCACCAGGGGGGCGGGCATCGCGCATTGCCCCTTGTCCAATGTGTACTTCTCCGACGCGGTATTTCCCTTGCGGCGCATGCTGCAAAGAGGCGTGCACGTCGGTCTGGGCACGGACATCGCCGGCGGCGCCAGTCCCTCGATTTTGGAAAATGCGCGCCACGCCGTGATCGCCTCGCGCAGCTTGGAGTCGGGCGTCGATCCAACTTTGGGACGGGCGCAACGCCGTTCGCCCGACTCGCGCATCGATGCCCCCACCGCTTTCTGGCTGGCGACCGCGGGCGGCGGCATCGCGCTCGATTTGCCGATTGGCCTATTCCGCGAAGGCTATCAATTCGATGCCATCGTGGTCGACACTACCACCCGCGACAGCAACCTGCGGCTCGACGCCGGCGCCGGGCCCGAAGAGGTCCTGCAAAAGATCGTTTACCACGGCGCCCGCGCCAACATTCGCGAAACCTGGGTGGCCAACCGGCGCGTTCACAGCCGCGACGAATCGCCCTCCGGGGCATCGCCTGCCGGGGCCTCGCCCTCGGGCGCGTAGTTCTCGATCGCCGTCCGCCAGCGGCGCTTCTCTTCGGCTCTGAGAAACGCGCCCTCGATGGAATTTTGCGCCAATCGTTTGAGCTGCGCCCGCGACAACCCGAGCGCCTGTTCGACGGCGCGATAGTTCTCCAGGATGTAGCCGCCAAAATAAGCGGGATCATCCGAGTTCACCGTTACGCATATGCCACGCTCGAGCAAGCGCTTGAGGTTGTGCTGCTCCATGCGCTCGAACACCCGCAGCTTGACGTTCGACAGCGGACACATCGTGAGCGGTATGCGCTCGTCGATCAATCGTTGCATCAGCGCTTCGTCCTCCTCGCATCGCACACCATGATCGATGCGCACCGCGTCCAGAACATCCAAGGCGTCTCGAATATAGCTCGCGGGGCCCTCCTCGCCGGCATGCGCCACGGCCGGCCAACCGGCACGTCTCGCCCGGGCAAATACTTCGGCAAATTTCGCCGGCGGATGGCCGGATTCCGACGAGTCCAGGCCGATCGCGGCGATGTCGTGCTTGTGCGGCAGCGCATCCTCCAGGGCGCGCATCGCCTCCCGCGCGCTCAAATGACGCAAGATGCACATGATCGCGCGCGAAGTCATTCCCGACTCGCGTTCCGCCTGCAGCATCGCGCCGCGGATCCCCCCCAACATCATTGCCAGAGGCACGCCTCGCGCGGTGTGCGTCTGCGGATCGAAGAACATTTCGGCGTGCACGACTCCCTGCGAATGCGCTTTGCGCAGATAAGCCTGCGTGAGCAGATAGAAATCCTCCTCATCGCGCAGCACATCCGCGCCCGCATAGTAGATGTCGAGAAACGACTGCAGGCTCGAGAACTGATAGCCGCGGCGCAGATCGTCCACGCTCTCATACGGTAATTTCACCCCGTGCTTGGCGGCCAGCTGAAAAGCCAGTTCTGGTTCGAGGGTCCCTTCGATATGCACATGGAGTTCCGCTTTCGGCAGTCCCCGGATGTATTCGTCCATGCGACTCCTGGAAAAGGCGGATATGGGGTTTTCGCGAACATTAGCATAGAGCGCGGGCGGTTACGATGCGATTGTCCGCCGGTACGCCGCCGCGCCATTTGGGCTATGCTCCCGCCATGAGTTCCATTCGCATCACCGCCGGCGGTTATCAATTCATCGCGGTGCCGAACGCCGCGGCGCCGCGCACGGTTGCGGCCTTCGACAAACTGCTGCCCTACAAGCAGAAAATCATCCACGTGCGCTGGAGCGGCGAGGCCTGCTGGATCCCGCTCGGCGATTTCGACCTGAAGACCGGCTTCGAGAATCATACGAGCCACCCTTCGGTGGGCGACATCCTGTTCTATCCCGGCGGTTTCAGCGAGACGGAAATTCTGCTGGCTTATGGCAGCTGTTGCTTCGCGAGCAAAATGGGCCAGCTGGCCGGCAACCATTTTCTGACCATTGTCGAGGGCAAGGAAAATCTGCGCCCGCTGGGGGTCGATGTGCTTTGGCAGGGCGCCAAGGACATCATCTTCGAACGGGGTTAGGTAGCTCGCAGCAACCCTTCGCGCTGGATGAATTCGATGACCGTGGAAAGGCCCTGCCCGGTCTTCAAGTTGCTGAATACGAACGGGCGTTCGCCGCGCATTTTGCGTGCGTCGCGATCCATGACTTCGAGCGACGCGCCCACCATTGGTGCAAGATCGATTTTATTGATGATCAAAAGATCCGACTTGGTGATGCCGGGCCCGCCTTTGCGCGGAATCTTGTCTCCGGCCGCGACATCGATGACGTAGAGCGTGAGGTCCGAGAGTTCCGGGCTGAAGGTGGCCGCCAGATTGTCGCCGCCGCTTTCCACGAAAATCACGTCGAGCTTGGGAAAGCGCAGCGACAGACGCGACACCGCCTCGAGGTTGATGGACGCATCCTCGCGGATCGCAGTATGCGGACAGCCGCCGGTCTCGACGCCGAGGATTCGATCGGCCGTCAAGGCTTGGTTGCGGACCAGGAATTGCGCGTCCTCTTCGGTGTAGATGTCGTTGGTGACGACGGCGATTTCGTAGCGATCGCGCATCGCCTTGCATAACGAGAGGGTAAGAGCCGTCTTGCCGGAGCCCACCGGCCCGCCGATTCCGACCCGCAGTGGCGATGCGCCGGCTGTCATGTCAAGACCTGAATAGCCGCGAATATTGCGTCTCGTGCTGCGAGGATAGTATCGCGAGCGCGGGTGCAAAATTCGACCAGGGCCGCCCCGCGGACTCAGCATCCGCCGCGGACGCGGCGGCCGCCTCGGCCAGCCGTGCGATTCGCGGCCCTAACTCGAGCAATACGCGCTGGCCGGCCGATTGCCCCAGCGGCAAGGTTTTCATCGCCACCAGCACCTGATTCTCGCCCCAGGCCCATAAGTACCCGATGATGGCATCGGCGGGTGCGATGCTCCATGCGCTGGCCGCCGCGCTCCACGCGCACGGCAGGCTGGGGTTCTCGATGGCGCGCAGCTGGTCGAGCATTTCCGTCGGCAAATCAGGGAGCACGATCAGCAAGGCGCGCAGCGAATGCCCCATTTGCACCGTGGCCGAACGCAGTTCCGCGGACTCGCGGGTGGCGAGATAGTCATCGTTCAATTCTGACGCCAGCGCACCGTCGCGCGCCCTCCAGGCGGCGGCCATGGCAAGAAGACAGGGAATCTCGAAGCCCCCCATGCAGTACTCGAGACAATCCAGGGTCCAGCGCTGCAGCGACGCCTCGTCACGGATCACGCCCTGCTCGATGGCGGACTCCAGGCCCTGCGAGTGGCTGTAGCCGCCAATCGGCAGCGCCTGGCTGCTGAGCTGCATGAGGCGCGTCAGCGCGACTCGGTTCATGACAGCGGGAACTCATGGATCTTGGGCGGGATGAGCGGCACCTGGCTGCCGTGCGCGTGATTGTGGCCATAGGCCCCGCCTTCCGGCTCGAACGCCGCGTGCACCGCCGCCACTTGCAAGCCCAGTTTCCGAACCATCTCGCCAAGCACGTGATCGTTCAAGAAGCGCAATCGGCCGGGCATCACCTGAACTGCCACGTGACGATTGCCCAGATGGTAGGCAGCCCTGGCGATCAATACGGCATCCGAGCTGCCCGCCTCGAGCAATGCTTCCTCCGCCGCGATGATCTCGATCTCGCGGCCGTCTTGCGCACGCACGCGCTCTCCCCCCCGCAGCACGCGGCCGCGTTCGACCACGAGAGCTGCGCGCTCGCCGCTGTCCAGGGTCAACAGCAAACGGCTTTTGCTGCGCGCCTCGAAGGTCAGGTGCACGGTATCTCGGCTCATGTCTAGAAAAGAAAATAACGCTGCGTCATCGGCAAGCTCGTCGCCGGCTGGCATGTCAGCAGCTCGCCATCCGCGCGTACTTCGTAGGTTTCGCTGTCGACCTCGATCTGCGGCTGCGCGCCGTTGTGGATCATGTCGGACTTGCGCAGCTGGCGCGTTGCGCGCACCGCCTCCAGGCGCCTGCGCAGTCCAAGACCGCAAAATTCCGCATCGTCGAGTGCCGCGGCCGAAACGAACGTCACCGACTTCTCGAGCGCGCGGCCGAAAGCGCCGAACATCGGCCGATAATGCACCGGTTGCGGCGTCGGAATGGATGCATTCGGATCTCCCATGGGTGCTGCGGCGATCATGCCGCCCTTGATGATGAGACTTGGCTTGACGCCGAAAAATGCAGGTCTCCACAACACCAGATCAGCCAGTTTGCCGACCTCCACGGAACCCACGCGGTGAGCGATCCCGTGCGTGATGGCGGGATTGATGGTGTACTTCGCGATGTAGCGCTTGACCCGAAAATTGTCGTTGCCCGCGGCATCGTCCCGCAGGCAGCCGCGCTGCTCGCGCATCTTATGCGCCGTTTGCCAGGTGCGGATGATGACCTCACCAACCCGCCCCATTGCCTGCGAATCCGAAGACATCATGGAAAATGCGCCGATGTCGTGCAGGATATCCTCGGCTGCGATGGTTTCGCGGCGGATGCGCGATTCGGCGAATGCAATGTCCTCGGCAATAGCTGGATCCAGATGATGGCAGACCATGAGCATGTCCAGATGCTCGTCGATGGTATTAACGGTATAGGGACGCGTGGGGTTGGTGGAACTGGGCAGGACATTGCCCTGCGAAGCCGCCTTGATGATGTCGGGCGCGTGGCCGCCGCCCGCCCCTTCCGTGTGGTAGGTATGTATCGTGCGTCCCGCGATCGCCGCGAGCGTCGCCTCCAAATAACCGGACTCGTTCAAGGTGTCGGTATGAATCGCCACCTGCACATCCATTTCGTCCGCCACCTTGAGGCAGGTGTCGATGGCCGCCGGCGTCGTTCCCCAATCCTCGTGCAGCTTCAGGCCCAAGGCACCCGCTCGAATCTGTTCGCGGGCCGGTTCCGCGGCGCTGACATTGCCCTTGCCGAGAAATCCGAGATTCATCGGAAATGCTTCCGCCGCCAGCAACATGCTGTGGATGTGCCAGGGTCCCGGTGTACAACTGGTGGCGCTGGTACCTGCCGCGGGACCGGTGCCTCCGCCGATCATCGTGGTCACGCCGGAGGTCAACGCCTCCTCGATCTGTTGCGGACAGATGAAATGGATGTGAGTGTCGATGCCTCCGGCGGTCAGAAGCAGTCCCTCGCCGGCAATGATCTCGGTGGCGGCGCCGATGGCTATGGTCACCTGCGATTGCACGTCGGGATTACCGGCCTTGCCGATGCCCCAGATCTGCCCGTTCTTGATGGCGACATCGGCCTTGACGATGCCCCAGTGATCGACGATCAGCGCATTGGTGATGACCGTGTCCGCCACCGCTGAAGAGAGCGCCTGTCCCTGCCCCATACCGTCGCGGATGACCTTGCCGCCGCCGAACTTCACTTCCTCGCCGTACAGCGTGAAGTCTTTTTCGACCTCGATCATCAGTGCCGTGTCGGCGAGGCGCACGCGGTCGCCGACCGTGGGCCCGAACATTTCCGCATAGGCTTGCCGCGATATTTTCACGGCCATCTTACAGCGCACCCATGATTTTCCCTTGGAAGCCGAAGACGTGCCTCGATCCGCCGTACGCGACCAAGCGCACCGTACGCCCCTGCCCCGGCTCGAAGCGCACCGCCGTGCCGGCCGCGATGTCCAGACGATAGCCCCGGGTTGCCTCCCGGTCGAACCGCAGGCTCGAATTGGTTTCGTAAAAATGATAGTGCGACCCGACTTGAATCGGGCGGTCGCCGCCGTTCTCCACGTGCACCTCGATGGTTGGCCGCCCGGCGTTTATTTCTATCTCGCCCGGCGCCGTGAGAATTTCACCTGGGATCATCGTTCGCTCCCTTAGACAATCGGTTGATGCACGGTGACCAGTTTGGTGCCGTCGGGAAAGGTCGCTTCGACCTGAATTTCGGGAATCATCTCCGCGATGCCTTCCATGACTTCGGCGCGTTTCACAATGGTGCTGCCGTAGCTCATGAGCTGAGCCACGCTCTGTCCATCGCGCGCGCCTTCCATGATCGCGGCGCTGATCAGGGCGACCGTTTCCGGGTAATTGAGTTTCAAACCGCGCGCGCGGCGCCGCTCTGCCAGCAGCGCGGCCGTGAATATCAGCAACTTGTCCTTTTCTCGCGGTGTCAGTTCCAATGGATCGCTCCTGGCTCAACAAGCCCAAAGCCGCGGAGTACTTGCGGCCACGCCCATCAGCGCCGGGCGCAACACCTTCCAAATCGAGGTGAACCACTCCATGGCATCCTGCGAGGAATGGCCCAGGTAGCGCGCCAGCAAGACGCCGGGCAGCCTCGTGAGCGCGGCGCGCGAATCGCCCGCGCGCGGCACGTGCCGCCGGCAGGCGCTCAGCAATTGCGCGTCGACCTCCGGCCCGGCACATACCAACGTGGCGCTCACGCTGCACCCGTCAAGCCCGATCGGCGATGTTTCGAACCCGCTGCCCGCGGCGATGCTGGCACGTTCGCACCATATGGGCCGGCGCCGGCGCGAGATGCGGGAGCGCAGCCGCAGTCCACCGCGCTGCCAGCGTTCGCCCGACGCGCGCCGCCCGAAACACAGGATCTCCCAGCCGAAGAAATGCCCGCCCATGTCGAGCTCGACATCGAGGTTCATGCGCACCTGCGATGCATCGAACAGAATGTTCTCCCGCGGCAGCCACTCCAGGGCGGCGCCCGCGCCGATCGAGAAACGCAGGTGCTGTTGCGCCTCCCCCCGCGGGCAGCGATACCACTTGCTCGCGCCGGGTGTGGTCATACAAACGCGGGAGTCGCTGTCCAGTCGCGCCGACACGGTCAGGCGATCGCCCGCGGCGATCCCGCCCGGCGGATGCAATATCGCGACATGGCAGATTCCCGGACCCTCCGGATAGAGCGTCTTTTGAATCATCAGAGGCCCTTGGTGCGCCTTGGCCGCCAACCGCGTCCGCCCCGCCGCGTGCGCGAAGGACAGGTCCAGATTGGCGTGCCAATGCTGCTCTCCTGGGTCGGGGGTCGTCAGCGTAGCTCCGTGTTGCGCATTGCGCGGTGAGTGACGTCCGCACTGTAAGACACTCGTGCGTGCTTGCCAACGATCACCTGAGGCTCGCGCGACGCAAATACTGTGATCGAGTGCCGCCTTCGGTTGTCATCCACTGCGCGCCGGGTGCGTTGCTTGCAATAATCGGCAGGATTCCCATGCAACGTGTATCTCATCGGCAATTATGGCTCTTCGCCGCCAGGGGCATGCTCCTGACGGCGGCCCTTGCGGTCTCCATCGCGGCGCGCGCAGACGCACTATCAGCCGTGCAGTTGCT